>ERZ1034543.379-NODE-379-length-11366-cov-3.063743_pt1 | contig 11366 bp, 6 predicted proteins | sample MGYA00520654_ERZ1034543 | MGnify/ENA primary metagenome ERZ1034543 (study PRJEB33760, sample SAMEA4777712) | hypersaline lake metagenome | biome: hypersaline environment; feature: brines | place: Spain | collected 2012-08 | depth 0 m ... | reverse complement strand
GAGGTTGGAGAACGTCGCCAGGTACACGTCCCGCTTCTCGTTTAGCGACACGGAGACGCGGTCGATGATCTTGTGCGTGCCCTTCTGGCGGATCTCCGACTTGACGAGTTCGGACTCGTCGCGGTGGACGTAGTGGCGGTTCACGATGTCGCGGACCTTCTCGACGCCCCGCCGAATGAGGTCCTCATCGTCGGTCGGGCAGTACTGGCCGAGGAGGTACTCCAGCACGTAGGAGGGCACCACGGCGTTGCCCTTCACCAGTTGGGTCAGGTCCTTGCGGACGACCTTTCCTTCGAAGTGGTCGACGATTTTTCGCTGTAGGTCGGTCGTAGGGCGTCCGTCGAGGTCCTCCATCGAGGGGGGCGGTCAATTGAGAAAGACGTGCAGTGGGAGGCATGAGCGCCGCTCTCACAGGCCGAAGCGGTCAAAAGTCCCGCTCAATGAGCTGCTTGATGGAATACTTCTGGGTGATGAGAGGATTAAGGCGGTCCTCCACATCAAAGACCTTTAGCGTACAAAAGGTGAGGGCGTTCGCCTCCGATCCGAGCGTCAGGACGAGCTTTTCTTTCCGTTCGGTCGGATCTTCGGACCGGGCATCGAGCGTGAACGTCTCTTCTTCGGACACGATGGTTCGCTCGTCATAAAGCGCGGCGTGGACGGTCCGGGGCTGCCGCCCGTCGGAGACGGACTCGGTTTGCAGAAGGTGAGCGGTAAGCGCGCCGGTGCTGATTTCGCGATCCTCCGACAGGAGGCGCACGCCGACCTTCTCGGCCACGTCTTTTCGGGCCTTCCGGACCTCCATCGTCGGCACGACCATCTCCTGTAGGCTCGCCCCGCCGTGGGCAAACCGCTTGCCCGCCCCACGCAGACGGTACCGGTTCACGGCTCGCGGGACGGCCACTGTCACGTCGTCGTCCACGTCACTAAGGGACCGAAGGGGAAACCGGTATCCGTGATTCCCTTCGATGCGCTCGGCCACGAGCGATCGGCTTTTTCGGAGCCGAGTGCCCTCCGCCTCCGGAAAGGACTCCCTCATCGAGTCCGGGATTTCGTTCTCGGCGTAGAGAAAGCCGTGGTCCGATGTGATAAGGACCCGGTACACGTTCCAGTTATTGAGCGTCTGCACCAGCCGGGCAAGCTCCTCGACCGCCGTCTCAATCTCAGGAATCACCTGCGTTTCGGTGTCCCGGTCGTCGCCCGTCGCGTCGATCCGGTCGTGATAGATGTAGACGAGCGGATGCTCTTTGAAAAGCTCACGGCCTTCCTCCATTCCGAGCCCGCGCACGTCCTCAAACCGCAGAGCCCGGGCGTCGGGGTCGGTTCCCTGCAGTATTTGTTCACGGTTTTTCGTGCCAGAGGTGGAGCGGCCCTCGATTTTTGGGCGTCCCTCTTCGTCCAATACAATCGAGTCGTGGGGAAGGAGGTGGGCCATTCCGAGAGACGTGACCGTAGGGAGAGCGGCCAGCGTGGGAGAAAGGTCCACCTGCTTCCGGGCATCCTCGCTCAATGCGGCCTCAAGCGCGTTCGCCACCTCGTAGCGAAGAGCGTCGGAGATGATGACGGCGGTCTTTTGGTTGGTGGGAGCAATCTGCCGCTCATGGAACGCGCCCTGCCTGTCCGCTACTTGACTCTCGTATCCCCCCTCCTCACGGACCTGTGCTTCGAGGGCGTTCTGCCAGGCCGTGTTGAGGGGGTGGACAAATCGCTCGTGGTAGTCGGCAAGGAACTGCTCATGCGCCTCCTCAAGCACGCCGCGAAGAGCCGTGTTCTCGCGCCAGGCCTCCCGATAGGCGCCCACGGCCCGCCGGTAGGCGCTGTCGGCCCGGTAGAGGTCCTCGCTGTACCGCTCGACGAACGCATCGGGGGCGCCAAAGTCGAGGGTCGGATGCTCGCTGAGTAGCCGGTAGAAGGTTCCCATCTGCCAAATCGATTCCGCCGCCGCTCCAACCGGCCCCTCCTCCCCCCGAAGCTCCTCGGCCAGGCGGCGCGCTCGGCTTGGGCGGCCCGGAAGCGCCTCTGTGGCCGTCTTGAGGCGGCGCTTCCGAAGGGCCGGGGTTAGGTACCCAAAGGTCGTGTCCGGGCCGTATGTGCCTGCGAGGCGCGTCTCCTGGACCTCTGGGGCCAGCGCGTCGAGGGTGTTTTCCAGATCCTTCTCCAGCGCACTCGTGTCCCGCCAGGCGTTTGCGAGGCTCGTGATCTGGTTGCGGGCCAGGGGAGCGCCAATCCAAAGCTCGCGGTACGGGTCGTCGTCGATCGGCTCCTCTTCGAACCGAAGAAGCAGGTTGTACTTCATGGTCTGCGCGGCCTGCTGGGCGGCCTCATGGGAAAGCGCCGTACGGCCCATCTCGAAGCGCTGGGCCAGGCGTCGCCCAAGCAGATCGCCCAGGCCAAGCTCGTCGCAGCGCCCGCGGAACTCCTCGAAGGCCTCCGGGTCGGTCGCTCCGACCAGCACGGCGGCCAGCACGTGCTCCTCGCGGGGCACGCTCCGGAAGTTTACGTTGCCGAACACGTCGGCGGCGTGGTAGGCCGCCAGGCCCCACTTGAGACGCTCCTCGGTGAGCTTCTCGTCGGTAAGGACGCTGCCCAGAAACGACCGCCGATTTTTGTGCTCCAGCTCCCCGTCGTAGTAGCGCTCCACGAGCCCCCGGTGCGTTCCGCTCAGGCCCAGATCCTCCATCAAGTCCGCGGCGGGGTCGATCTGGAGTTCTCGGTTCGCGACCCAGAGATCTGCGAGCGGGTCGCCTGCCCAGTCGTCTGGTTTCGGCTCCGGGAGGTAGAGAAGCACCTTCTCATCGGCAAGCTCCTGCTCCAGCCTGTATTTTAGGCGGAAGCGCGCCGCCCCGGCCTCGACAAGGCGAATCGTATCGTGACTCCAGGTCTCGGCGGCGTCGCGTTCGTCTTCGTCTGGATCGAAGAAAAAGAGGACGCGGAGCCGCTCGTGCTTGTCGAACTGCTCGGCAACGCGCTCTTCGAGGTCTTGGGACATGCTACGGGTCGAAAGCGAGAGGGAGAACACGCGCACTGGAAAATAGCAAGCCGCGCCCGCTTTGCCCAATCGCCCCCCGGCATCCACTGTCGGACGCGGTTGAAGCGCCACTCCCACCGCTACTCGGGAACAGTCCCCAGTTTTTGGAGCACGCGATTGTCGAGAAGCAGGGGGGTGGACGCTGTCACGTCCAGGGCGCCCGCGTCGGGATGGGCGGCGTTGATCACGTAGTTGTAGCAGTCCGGAAGCACGGCGGCGGGCACCCGGAGCAGCAGGTTCTCTCCCGCGTCCAGCCAGCGGTCGCCAACCTCTCGGGTCGCATCGGTTGGGGGAAGCGCATCCCAGCCCTCCGGCAGCTCCTCACGTGGGAGCACGTCGACGAGGTCCCGGTCGACCTCGGCTTTCACGTACACCATCTCCGTGAGAAGATCGGGCCGTTTTACCCCGGCGATCTTTTCGAGGGTCGCTGTGGCAAGGTGGCCGGAGGCATAGCTGACGAGCTGTCCCTTCGAGGCCCACCGGCTCCGGTAGTGCAGTCCGCCTTTCCCCGAAAACGGCTCGTCCGTGTACCGCTGGTGCGTGATCCGGTAGATTGAGAGAGCGTCGGGCACGGCCTACAGGGGAAATCCGTGTTCGAGGCCGCCGAGCAGGTCCTCTACCACCACAGCTCCGGGCGCCGTAAGCGCCACCTCTACCGGTTCGCGCCCGTCGAGGGCCGCGTTCGGCTCGTTCATCCACCAGGCGGCCTTCTCCCGAGATCCGAAGACCTCCTCGGCACGAGACAGAAGGCGCAGATACCGGAAGAGCCGCTCGGACTCGGAGAGGCCGAGCCGCTTGTCCGCATTGCGGTAGCGGCGGTAGGTGCGGCGGGAGCGGCCCAGAATCTTGGCCGTCATCGCGTCGGAGAGCCCCAGCACCTCTTGAAGACGGGCGGCCACGTCGATGGGATAGCCTTCCCGAATCTGATCGTCGGCGTCGGTGTCGTTTGTGACCCGGAGGTCGTCCTCCTCCGAGATCGGTGAGGTCGTTGGGGCAGGCATAACCGGTAGGCGACAAACTGGAAAAGACAACTGTCATGTTCTACAGTGTCATATGCCCGGCCTGTTCCCGTCCATCAGTAGCCGAGGCCGAGGTCCTGGGCCTGATTAGTAGGGTTCTACATAGCTGCCTCGGCTTTCAGCAGGGTTTCGAGACGAAGCGATCAACGTTGATACTTCCGGACGGTTGGACTCTCCCGTGTTTGGAAGGGTGTGCACTTGCTGGCCTCAGCCGCGAAATTTACCCGCCCACCCGGGACTTTGCTGTTCACGTTCTCAGTAAGCGGACTCTACAAGCTCCCCATGCGTCGCTGCTCCTGTTCACGGACGCCCTTGATTGTGGGCTCATGGGCCTCTATGCGTCGACTAAGGTCTTCACGGTTGATGAGTACGACGCCGTTCTCACTTGCGAGCTCATGGGCGCCCTGAGTGTACTTGGTGGTAGTGCTGACGACAAGCTTCTCATTGAATGTCGCGTCGAATTTCTTTTCGTAGAAGGCACATGCACTGAATACCTCGCGGACGGGGTCTGGACCGACGGGATCGTCCTGGCGCTTGACCTGAATCAGAGTCCCAGCGTCTTCTTGAAAGGCTGCTACGTCTGCTCCGCGGTCACTCTGACGGGGAGTGAGACGAACATGGTATCCCTCATTCCTCCACAGTAGTGCCACCAGCGCCTCAAAGAGGTAGGGGTCGAGTGAGCAGGCAGTTTCGAGGTCGACCTGTGACGTATGAGTCGCACTCTGACCCTGATCCTTATTCAACACCGAATCGTACACGTCATCTGGCTTCACTTCCACACGCTCGGACGGAAACAGCGAGGCTTCCGCAAGCTCCCGTTTCCGCTCAAGTAGATTGTCGAGAATCTGGTCGAAGCTCTGATAAGCCTCACCAGGAATTGTGCACATTGGATAGTACACGTGCACGTCCTTCGGCTGCCCGATACGATAGACTCGGTCTGTAGCCTGGTCCTCCTTCGCTGGATTCCAGTGCCTGGCGTAATGAATGACGTGGTTAGCAGCGGTAATATTGAGACCGAGTCCCGCTGCGATCGGTGACATGACGAGCGCCCCAAAACCGCTGCGATCTCCAAACTCATCGATGAGTTGCTGACGCGTTTGTCTTGATTTGCTACCTGTCTTTCCGGCGGGGGTGTCGCCGTTAATCACGCGCGTTTCAGTTCCGAATGTCTCCCGAAGTACCTGAGCCAACATCCGTTGTGTCGCCTTACGATCTGCATACAGAATCGCTTTCTGGTCGCGATCCTTTATGGAGCGAAGGATCTCGATCGTCTGTTGGAGCTTCGCAGATTTGGGGATCAGCTCCTCTGCCTCCATTCGGCTTACGTCCCGATCCGGAAGGTATGGGTGGTCGGAGATGAGACGCATTGCGTGTAGGGCCTTCAGGACGGCCTGCCCTCCATCCTCCCCGGAGGTCTTCGCCTCTCGGGCTTGCTCTACCTCCATTTGGTACCGTTCATGTTGGACGCCAGGCATGGGCTTCTGGCGCCTGTGCACTTCTTTGTCGGGGAGCTCGTCTATCACCTGTGACTTATCCCGTCGCTTGAGGTACACGCCGAGCTTATTTCTCAACTGCTCTCCCAGCTCCTCAAGATCAGTGTCTTCGTCGCGAAGGGGATGCTGGTAGGTCTTCGCAAATTCCTTCGCGCTGCCAAGTAATCCGGGGATGGCAAAGTCCATGAGCGACCACAGATCCACCAGAGAGTTCTCCACCGGAGTGCCAGTCATTGGGAGCTTGAACTCCGCCTGCAATGCCTTCGCGGCACTCGTAACCTGGGTTGTCGGATTCTTAATGCGCTGCGCCTCATCAAGTACAACCGCTCCCCACTCTACAGCTCCAAAGAGGAGTTGGTATCGTCGGAGGGAGCCGTAAGTGGTTATGTGCATTCCGCCCTCGTTCGAGAGTTCGTCAGCTCCTTTGCGCCAGTGCGATTCAACATCTCCGTGTACGTAGTCCCGCAAAATCTGCCCATGCAGGATCTGAACAGGCGGGGGGCTCGGTTCGAAAAACTTCCGATACTCGTTTTCCCAATTCTCAAGCAGTGCGACCGGAGCAACGATCAAGTATGGCTTTTCGCTCGCATTCTGGTTGGCGCGGTGCCATTTGATGAATGATAAGACCTGAAGAGTCTTCCCAAGTCCCATGTCATCCGCGAGGAGACCCCCAGTATACTGCTCGGCGAAGAGGCTCTGCATCCATGCAGTCCCCGTCTTCTGGTGTGGGCGAAGTTCGTAGGTTTCTTTCAGATGAGGAGGGGGATGGTAGGCGTGATCGAACTTTTCTGTGGAAGGAGCTTCTGGAGCCTCACTGTACTCTTCTTCTTGGAGGTTGGTACGAATGACGAGTACTTGATCGTCTTCCTCATCATCGTCTTCGTCTCCGTCTTCAGTGATAGGGGTTTCCGGGTCTTCGAACTGCCGACGCGCCTGCTCCGTGATTCGCTCCGCTTCTGAAACTGGAATGTCCACGTCCCTCCAGGTCATGTCCTTCTCTCCTTCTGCCTTCGCGTTGTTCAGCTCTTCCTCGAAGTCATCAAGCTCCTCCTCCGTATCAAATTGAATCTGCTTGCGCTCTTCCGGGGAGGACTCCACGACGAAGCCCGGGATCCATTGGGACTCGTAAGGCGAGATGAAGGGATAGAATTTCGGCTCGTAAAACCCAAGCTCGACAACGCGCTCGCTAAATAGGTCGAGGTCAAACACATCCGGGTCCAGAATCGTCTCTGGATGATCGATCAGCGCGTCCCGCTCTTCTCCTGAGACTCTATCGTGCTCCTTCAATGACGAAAGGGCGTCACGTTGTTGATCAGTGAAGGCAACACGAACCTTCTCGCCAGACTCATTCGAAGTGGAATAGCTGGAGAGGGGTTTGGGGAACCGTTCGAATTTCTGCTGGAGCGTCTCGTTATCTACACCGGGAACCCGGGGGGCCATGACGAAGGCATCGCCGTGGAGGTCAAGATCCACCTCAATTTTTTCTGGTGCGGCGATGGTCTCGCTGCTCAGATAGGAGTCCATCTCAACACCTGCCTTTTGGGCCAACTCCTTCACTTCTGAGTGCTCGCGGAGAGCATTGCTTTCGGCCGTCTCCTGGCCTTCCTGAAAATCGGCTATGGCCTCGCAGAAGGCATACTGGTCGGCGTTGAGCAGATACTCATGTGCGTCCGAGTGGAGAATCGCCCCTGTCCGCTCCAAAGAAAGGCGCTTCCCGTCCGGGTGGACGAAGAGTCCGACCTCATACTGGAAGTCATCCTGGTGTAGGATTCCGTTTGCATCGAGGCAGATGTCAAACGGATACGCGTCGGGCAACTCCAGCTGCTGCTGATCCGAACGGCTGAGCTTGACCACCTCCTCATGCAGTACGCGCACCTCGCGGTCGTCCGCTTCGGCTTGCCCATTGTCCAGTAGCTCCCGAATCAGCCACCACCGTGGGGCGTGCTCTGTCTCCTCCAGCTGATCCCACTTATTTACAGGCAGGACGCTACCCTCACGAGCAAAAGAAAGATGCAGGGTTTGAGAGCCGTATCTGGTTGTGTACTCCATAATGCCTATGCTTCTACCCCTAATTTGTGTCGCATCCACCAATCCAGCCGGCGCTCCCAGTCGTGTTTGTGTAGGAAGCGTCCTTGATCTTTCACCTCTCTGTACTCCCGGCCTGAATATCGCATCAACAGGGGAAAACTAGTTCCAAGCCGGAGCTCCCGGATGTGGCTATACCGCCTGTCGAAAGACGGGCAGTCCGGCGCCCCTTTTCGATGAAGGTAGCACGCTCCGCCCACCTTCCCGAATTCAACAATAACACGGTCCTTAATTTGCATCAGTAGTGCGCTTTTTCCACCGCTTATTTTTTGAAACCGTTGGTTCACGTACTTCCGAATTCGGGTGTCCTTCCGTAGCTCGTGCCTGGTATTCCCGTCCCCGTAGACCTTGAAGCGCGTGACGTGAGGAGCGTACCGCAACCAGAATGATCGACGATCCTCATCCATCGCGACCTTGTTGAAGAAGGCCGTGATGAACCGCTGAGCGATCCAGTTATTCAGCGTCTCGCGTGCGCTCTCAAGATCCTCCTCCTCGCGATCCGTGGCGCCGGACCAGGGCTGCCATTCGGGGGCATGTGCAGGATCCCCCACTTTCCGAAACGCAACCTGGAGCACATTTTCACGCTCGTCGACACGTTCATCACGGGCCAGGCGCAGGATTATATTGCTGAGACATCGCTTGTAGGTCGCTTTGCGATCGTGCCTGTTCAGAAATCGCAAAACTGGTCGGATGTGACTGCGGTAGGAGGGAGCCCGCATTGCATTGGTCGTGTATGCGCTCGCAAGCGCAGCGGCATAGGGGTAGCCTCGGGTATGTTCAGGGAGCTGAAGCATGTCCCAGGCTTCGGTAACCGAGCGATCTGCTTGAAGCAGCGAGGTGGCGATCTGCGTGGGGCCGTCGAATCGAAAGAACGCTTTCCGGTGCTCTTCTATGTTGAGAAGCCGCGGACGGCTTCCTTCGTATCTGTGGAGTTTGCGGGACAAAAATTCTTGGAGGATGCCTCGGGTCTTATCGTGATCCCAGGTCCTCAGAAGCGTGTCGAAGACCCCGAAGAAGCTTCGCCAACGCCACTGGTTCTCAATCGCATCCAGCGCCGTGTGCAAATGAGATTGGCTTCGGGCAATGGTAATCCCTTCGGACTGTCCATGGTAACAGAGATCCCATGCCAGGCGGAGAGCCTTTCGAGAGGTGTCAAAAGCTGCCCGAACCGCACCCTGCCCGCCCGAGTAGTGCTCGAAAAAAAGACGGTATGCGTCTCCAATCTCTCCTCGGTCCCGTTGGCTGTAGGTCCCATGACTTTTCGTGACCTTCTCTAGTTCTTTCTGGGCCCGGGTGAGTCTTCGCCTGGTGTAGTCCTTCAGTAATTGCTGTCCGCCTTCTCGAAGGTCACGGGCACGGATACGAATGCCGAGAATCTCCTGCGCGCTTGCCATGGATGAAAAGCGATGCTGAGAAGTTATTGATCGGGAGACCGGCCACGCAGATCTCCTCGACTTCGAACAAGCTGATCCAGTATCTCATCGAGCTGGCTCTCGGCGTTCGTTCGAACACGAAATTCCACCCGGCGAGAAGCCTCGCGGTCTTCGTTGCCCGTCTCAGTGTAAATGAGGTCACTCGATGAAAGCCCGTTCGCCGTGATCAGATTCTGCGTCCAATCGCTCACAGGCTCGTTTTCGAGCGTTCCCAAGACATACTGGAGTACCGTCCGGGTCCGATTCTGAGAGAGGCGCATGTTGTTGAAGTAGGCTTCTTCCTCGGTTGCACCAGGGGCCCATTCAGAAGAAGTATGTCCTTCGATCCGAATTTCCCGGATCGATGAGCGGTACTGTGGGCGGCGCAATATGCGGATGTAACGCGGGAAAAAGTCGTTGAGGATCTGCTCGAAACGGGGGCGAACTGAGGCCTCGCCCTTCTCAAACAAGACCTCCGGTTCCTGAAAACGAATTGAGAGTGTCTTGCGGTTGATGACAGCAGACCACCGGGGTAGGTCGTCTCGAAATTCACCGCGCAAATCCTGGTACAAGCTATCCTGGAGCGCTTCGTACTCCGAAATCAATTCGACGGTGCGCTCCTCACTCTCTTTTACCATCAGCAGCGTAGCACCCACCAACAGGATGAATACGAGCAGCAACGCGGCCATCAAGTCTCCGATGGAAAGCGCGAAGGGGTTTTCGGACTCTCCAGAAGTCATGAACTGACGCGTTATTTTGTTGAAGGAGGTACGCCCGAGTCCTCACCTGAAGACTGCTGACCCAAAGACTACTGCCGAACGTTTGCCGAGCCGTTCATTTTGTCGACGAGGTCATGGAGCTCCTCGAAGCTCTCATCGAGCGCCATCACTGTGCCGCTGAGCGCACTGGTCGCACTATCGAGGTTGTCAGCGAGGTCAGAGAGATAGTCGTTGATCGATTCACGGGTTGTATTCTGGTAGTCGCTCAGCCCCTGCTCGACCTCCCCAAAAATGTCTTGCAATCCGCCTTTAATGTCGTCGAACTGGCGGACGTATTTTGAGGAAAGATCCTGCATCTCTCCCAGCGCAGATTCGAGTTCGTCAAGCGTTTCCTTTTCTGCCGACAACCACTCCTGCTGGTGTTCGCGGAGCTGACTGGTCGTGTCCTGTAGCGCACTGCCAGATTCGCGGGTCCGGTCTGCTGCCTGTTCGAGCGTTTTCGAAAGTTGCCGGAGCCGATCGAGGGTTCCTTGGAGGGAGGAGGCCGTCTCCTTGAGCCGATCGGCAACGTCGCCCCCGTTTTCAAGAAGTGACTGCACAGTCTGTGCACTTGCCTGTTGGCGTTCGAGTAGATCCGCCGACGTGTCCTGGAGGGATTCGAGCTCGTCTCCGACACTCTCAGTGGCCCGTTCCAACTCGGACCGGAATGAGCGAGCTGCCCCTTCTGACTGCTCTCGCATCGACTCGGCCGCGGCACTGGCCTCCTCCCGCATCTTCTGAGTTGCAGCCTCTGCTTCTTGCCGCATCGATGATGTTGCCTGCTGGGCCTCTTCGCCCGTTTTCTCGGCCATCGTTTCGAGAGACTCCTTCAGGTCGTCCGACATGGATGCGAAGTCGGACTGAAAAGAGCCCAGAAGTTCGCCCATTTCCCCGACGGTTTCCGCCGTCTGTTCGAGCTGGTCGAGGGCTCCACCCGTCAGTGATTCCTGAAATTGGTCGCCAACGTCGTCAAGCGTGTTGCTAAGCTGGTCAACAACGTTCTCGACCATCTCCTCATTGGACTCCATCTTTTCGTTCCGGAGCTCTCCCACAGCGTCTTCAACCTCCTGCATGGCGGGAGTTAGCTTATGCTCCATTGCTTCCTTGAACGCATCCCCAACGTGGCCTCCAAGCTGTTCGATCGTCATCGTCGACATTTTGATGCCGTCGGCCAAGTCCGTAGAGAACGACTTTAGAGTTTTGGTTTGCTCACGGGCCTCCCCTCGAAGATCACGGAGGATATGTGCCGGAAGAATGTCCTCCCCCTCATCTTCGTAGCCGAACACGTCGGTAAGGACTTCTCGCTGCTTTTTCTTTTCGAGCTGGCGGCGGTCGCTTTCCTTCATGAGATACCGAGTATCCATTTTCCCGCAAAGCCGACGACGCTCCTGTTCGAGCGTGCCAAGCCCCCACTTCTCAAAGACATTGAAGACGATGGACAGGGCCATCCCAACGATCGAAGAAACAAACGCCGTTGCCAGTCCGGAGAGGAGACTTTCGATACTGGCCCGAACTGCCTCCGCAGTTTGCGTTTCGAAATCGAAGATGCCAGTGGTAAGACCAACGAAGGTCCC
>ERZ1034543.378-NODE-378-length-11380-cov-3.111611_pt1 | contig 11380 bp, 4 predicted proteins | sample MGYA00520654_ERZ1034543 | MGnify/ENA primary metagenome ERZ1034543 (study PRJEB33760, sample SAMEA4777712) | hypersaline lake metagenome | biome: hypersaline environment; feature: brines | place: Spain | collected 2012-08 | depth 0 m ... | reverse complement strand
AACTGGACCAGCGGCGCGTCGGGGGCGTCCCGCTGTTGTGTGAGGTACGATCGAACCTGACGGCTGCGGGTCCACGCACGCATGGCCGCACCGACGGCGTCCGCTTCGAATACCGGCCGGGCGAGCCGTCGCAACACGTCGACCTCGTTGGACGAGTGGTCGAGAAGGTCAAAGTCCAAGGCCGGCCCGTCGGGGGGCTCCGCCTCCCCCTCGTCGACTGCGTAAAACTGAAACCGAATGCCATTTGTGAACAGGACGAGCGGGACGTCCATCGCCTCGGCGTGCCGGAGCAGAGCGGGGGCGCCCGGCGCCTCCAGCGGCTTCGTCGCCGCCGTGCACTCGACCAGCATCACCGGTCGCCCGTCTCGCTTGAGGGCATAATCCACCGTCTCGTCCTCCCCCTCCACGCTTGCCTCCGGCTCCACGGCCCGCACGTCGAAGGGGTCGTATCCGAGTGCGTCGAAGAACGGAAGGACGAGTGCAGTTTCGGTCGTTTTCTGGCAATCGAGGGCGGCCCGCTGCCCGTCGGCCCGGGCCCGAAGCATCGAGAGTCGATCGGCGAGGTCCATGGGAGCGGGGGCACCAGGAGGGAGAACAGCGAGGGCCCTTTTCAATCCTCAAATACGATGCCAATGCCTTTCCTCCTGGTGTGCGCCCCGAACGTCTTCCCGACCGCCAGGACGGTTCGCGGTGCAGATGCCGCCCTGGCGCACGCTCGCGGCCTCTTCCGGTGGCCTCCTTCGCAGACAGAGCCGTCCAAAAATCTCGGCGATTGGCCGGACGGGTTACTCCGAAAAGGCAAGCCGATCCGAGAAAAACGGAAGAACGTGGTTCTCCACCCGCGCGTCGATCCGGCTGACGTGCGTCCCCGGATCGTAAATCTCGACGGTGTGGTCGATGCCATACGCCGCGAGCCCCTCCGCAAACGCCCGAGTGTTCGAGGCGATGGGCTGGTCCTGAGCGCCCGCGTCCAGGCCGATCGCCGCGAGCCGCCGCAGCTCCGGAACGTGCTGGTGCATCAGCGCGAGGGGCGCGTTGGCGGCCCACTCGGCCACCACGCCCGGTTGACGGGCGCCGTTCGCCCACGGCAGGTCGAGGTAGAGGGGCGGGTCGTTCGGGTCCGGCGACCAGGCCGCCGCCCAGGCCAGCACAATCTTCGTCAGGAAGTCGGCCTCCGGCACCTGATCGGGGTGCGTGATGGCCCGGGCCTCGGCCACGGCGGCGCTGTCCGGCTCCAGGCGCGCCTCCAGGCAACACGGGCTCATGGCGTAGAGGCTCGAAAACACGTCCGGCCGCTTCATCCCGATCCGAAGGGTTCCGTACCCGCCCATCGAGTGGCCGGCCAGCCCCCGGCTGTCCCGGTCCGGGAGGGTCCGGTAGTTCCGGTCGACGTAGCCGACGAGCTCCTCCGCGACGAACGTTTCCCAGTCCCCCGTGGTGACGGAGCTGGAGTACATGCTGCCCTCGTAGGCCGTGAAGGCGTTGGGGACGACCAGAATCATCTCGCGGACCGTGCCGGCCTCCATGCCCCGCTCCAGCGCGGCGGGCACATTTACGAAGTGCTCCTCCCACCCAAACCAGCCCCGGTCGGAATCGGTGAAGCCGTGCAGCACGTACACCACCGGGTAGCGGCGCTCCGGCGACGCGTCGTAGCTCGGCGGCAGGTACACCGACACCGGGCGATCGGGGTCGTCCCCCACCAGATTGCCTTCGAGGCTCGTCCCGTGCACCGTCACGCGTTCGAGGGCGCCGTCCAGTGGGGTCACCGGCCGCGGGGCGTCCTGCGCGAGCCCCGCCGCAGGCAGAAGGGCCGCGGCCCAAAGGCCCAGCGCGAGCAGGCCTCGGCGAAACGCCGCCGTTCCGCGGAGCAGGACGGCCCAAGAAACGGAGTCGTTCATCGAGACAGATGCACGTTTGACGTGAGAGAATGCAGGGGGATGTCGTCAGGTCGACCCGTCTTTCGTTTCCGTGGGGGACCCGTCCTTGAGGGTGGGGGCACGGTCGCAGATTCGACGGAGCACGGCCTCGACCTCGTCCCGGCGGACGCGTCCGGCCTCGAGGTCCTCGCTTACCGCCTCCAGGGCCCGGCGCCACCACGCCTCCGGGGGACGCTCCGTCTCCGACGTCAGATGGCCCTCCGCCCGGAAGTAGGCCTCCAGCTCGTCCACCTTGTCGGAGCGGAAGCGCTTGACCGCCCCGTTTCTCAGCCCGTCGAGGATGCGTGCGGCCTCCCCGCCGACGCGCTCCGCCAGGGCGGTCACGTCGTCGATAAAGGTGTCGGACACGGCGTCCGTGGCCTCCAGGGCCGCCCGCCCCACAGGGGTGCCGCGTCCCACGCGCCACGCGGCGGCCCAGTGCTCCACCGCACGGGCCAGTGCCTCCAAACGCCGGTAGGTCGACGGATCCAGGTCAATGAGCGAAAGGGCGTCCCGCTCGGCCAGGCCGGCAAGCTGCCCCCACCGCCGATAGGCGGCCTCCACGGCACGGCACAGCCGGTCCGCATCGTCGGTCAGGTACCACAGGTGCAACGCCGCAACCTCATTCCGGGGCGTCCAGACCGGGACGTCGAGGTGGCGCGCAAGGGCCTCGTGGCTGCGCTCCTCAGGGGGCGCAGGCCGGCCCGGTCGGAGGCCGCCGGTTTCACGCGTGCCGCCGGCCGCAACGCTTTCCCCATCGGCCCCGGACAGCGTGTGGACCGCGAGTGCCGTGTCGGTCTCGTCGAGCTGCCGCCGCCACTTCGCGACTTCGTCGGACTGTGCCGTCAGGTAGACCACCTGACGCCCCTCGGCGGCGATCGTACGAACCGCCTCAATCATGGCCGCGGCCTTCCCGTCGTCGCTGTTGGCCAGGGCCTCGTCCAAAACGAGGGGCGGCCGGATGCCCTGCTCCTGGGTCTCGACGAAGGCCATGCGGACGGCAAGTAGAAGCTGGACCTTGGTGCCCCCCGACAGTTCCTGGAGCGCGAGCCCACGCCCGGCGTCCGTCACCACGCGGAACGTGCTCTCCGCCCGGTCGAGGTCCAGGCGGTAGCGGTCGCTCGTGATGTGCCGGAAGAGCTCGTCGGCACGGGCAAAGACGGCCGGCAGATCCTGATTTCGGGTCCGCTCGTGAACGACATCCGCGAGGGCCTGCCCGACGACCCGCCGCAGGTCCCGGCGGCCTCGACGCCGCAGCGCCTGGCGGGCCGACTGGTGCTCCGCGAGCGCTTCCTCGAGGTCGTGGTCCGTCTTGGCGTCCTCGACCTGCTGCTGAATGCGGCTAATCCGGTCGGAAAGGGCGTCGACCCGTTCGGCCTGCCGGGCCGCCTCCTCTTTCCGCCGCTCCAGCCCTTCGGCCGTCGCGCCGAGCATCGATTCCTCGAAGCCCTCCCGTTCCTTGAGGCGCTCGCGTTCCAGCTCGACGGACCGCTCGGCCCGATTCAGGGCCTCCTCGGCGGCCTCGTACTCGTCGAACTGCGCGCACCACTCCGCGACCGTCTCGTCGCTCTCGTCGTCCAGCCCAAGCCGGTCAAACAGCTGCGCGATCTCGTCGTCGATCCGTTCAACCTGCGCCGTCGCCTGGTCGAGACGCTGCTGCGCGTTTTCCCGATCGGCATGGGCCGCCTCAAGGGCCTGTTGGTCCTCCCGGAGCTGCTCCAGGGCCGCCTGGCCGTCGCTGATGTCCTCCACGTGGTCGTCCCCGTACGGCTCGACGAGCGCCTCCACCTTCTCCCGCCACGTCTCCGCCTGTCGCTCGGCCTCTCGCATTTTCTCTTCGGCCCCCATGCCCTCCGTCCACGCCTCCTGCCAGGCCCCCAGCCGCTGCACGAACCAGAGCAGTGAGTGGGCACTGAGCCCCGGATCTACGTGAAGCCGGTCGGCGAGCTCGCCCTCGCGCTCATCCAACTCGGCCTGTTTGTCCTCGATGGCGTCTGCCTCGTCGGCGTGGCGGGCCCACTCCTGTGCCTTCGCCGCCTCCAGCCGCGCGTCCGTCCAGTCCTGGAGGAGGGAGTCGAGGTGGGCGTGGACTGCATCCACCGACCAGGTTGAGGGCGTGGGGAGGTCGAGCCGTTCGAAGCGGTGCTCCAGATCGGGCCGACGCGTTTCCGTCGCGACGCCGGTCGAGCGGGGAGCGAAATACGCAGCGACGGCCACAACGGCGCCCGCCCCGGCCACGACCCAGCCCAGGGGCGCCCCGCCAAGTCCCAGCACGGCGCCCCCCACGACCACAGTGCCAGCCCCCGCGAGGACCACATAGCGAAGAACCCGCCCCCGTCCTTTCCCGTCGGAAGCCGACGCCGGCTCCCGCAGCCACTCCGCAAGCTGCTCGACGCCACGGCGAAGTTGCTCCGGGCTGGTCTCGGGGTCGGCCTCCCCGAACCGCCGCTCCAGGGCGCGGAGCGCCGCCTTTCGCCCCTGCACCTCCAGGCGTGACTCGGCCAGCGACTGGACCGCGTCGACCGCCGGCCCGTCGATCTGGGCGGCCGCCTCCTTGTCGTCCCCCGACAGGCGCTCCCACTCCGCCGCCTCCGTCTTTGCCGCCCGGGCTCGTTCGCGCTCCGCCTGTTCGAGGGCTGTTCGCGCCTCGTCCCATTCCTGTAGGGCCGTCCGGAGCGTGTCGAGGGTGCCGTCCGGGAGCCCGTCCGCCGGCAGCCGGCTTTCGGCGATGCGCGCCTCCGCCTCTGTCCGCTGCGCGGTGGCCTCCTCTCGTTTCTCGACCGCCGCCTCCCGATCGGCCCGGAGGCGGTCGAGGCGGTCGGCCTCGTCGCCCTGAAGGGCTTGCATGCCCTCGGGAAACGCGTTGAACGCCCGTTCGGCCTCCTGACGCTCCTGCTCCGCCCGCACCACTGCCAGGGCCTGCTCGAGGGCGTCTCGGCGCCGGGCCGCCGCCCGCGCCTCGTCCCGTTCGCGGCGGAGGCGCCGCAGCGACCGCTCTTTGCGCTCCAGATCCCGGTGCAGCGACCGGGCCGCCTCCACACGGCCCCGTGCCTCTTCAACCTCGCGCGTCTCCTTCAGCTTGCCCTTCGCGTACTCGCCAAAGCCGAGCGCCCCGGCGGCCCCCGGCACGTCGTACCCGCCCTGGGCCTCCTGCAGAATGGCGTCGGCCAGGGCCCGCTCCGAGTCCTCGGTCGCGGCGAGCAGGTCGCGCAGGGACATGTGGTAGCGCCCCCGGTGGCCGGGCGGCGGCATGGACGGCGGGGAGGCCGGGACGCCGTCCTTCTGGTACTGCACACGGCTGCCCTCCACGTCGACCCGCCACGGCTCGCCGCCCCGGCGAAACGTACCCTCAACGAGGGGCCGCCCCCATCCGTGGGCCTCCGGCCACAGGAGCACCGTCACGGCCCGGGCGAGCGTCGTTTTGCCGGAGCCGTTCGGCCCCGCGATGACGTTGACGCCCGGGTCGAGCCCCTCGACGTCGAGCCCAAACGACCGGCCGTACATCCGTTGCACGGCGAGGCGGCGGACGTGGAGGGCGGCGTCGGCCGTCGCAGTCGGCATGTCGGGGGAAGAGGCATTCGTCATTCCTGAGGCGCAGCGTCGGTCTGGGAGCGCAGTTCGTCGAGAAGCAGGAGGCCCTGACGCCAGACCATGTCGGCGAGCGTCTCCCGGTCCGGCGACAGGTCGTCCGCGGCGGGGAGCGGGTCGTAGGCGGGGGAGTCCTGCACCGCAGAGCACGCCTCTTTGATCGCAGCCCACGCGTCCTGGGCATACTCGTCCTCCGCCCCGTCCCGCATTGCGAGCAGAAGCCGGGCGAGCACGGCCGGCGGGTCGGTGCCCTCCGCGATGCGCTCCAGGTCGAGGGCCGGGCGCGTCCGGGCGGCGGCCGCCTCCACGACGGCGGTCGACTCCGCAACCGGCACTTCGAGTTCGCCCGGCCACGTCTCCACCAGGTCGCACACCGCACGATGGACGGGCGTGCGGCCCGTGAGCGTGAGGCGACAGACGAGCCGCTGCGGCGTGGGGCCCTCCTCGCGGGCCGTACGGAGCCGGTCGCGCATCGCGTCCGTCACCGCGGCCTCGACGGCCCCCTCGTCGTCGATTGCGTCCACGTCCACCTCGAGATGCTCGTAGCGGAGGGGGGCGCGGGGCAGCTGGACCGCTGTGCTGGTCCCGTCCGGGGCCACCTCCACGCGCCAGGGACCGTGGGGCCCCGGTTCCGAGGGGTCCAGCGGCTGGAGCGAGCCGGGGTACAGCACGAGGGGCGACCGGTCGTCTCGCAGCGAGGGCGCATGGATGTGGCCCAGGAGCCACGCCGAAACGGGGCACTGGCGCAGGGCGCCGAGCGACACCGGGGCGTAGACGCTCCCCGGGGCGTTCAGGTCGGCGTGCAACAGCCCCACCGTCGGGGCGTCGTCGCGGAGGCGCCCGTCCGGAAACGACTCGACCGGAGAGGCCTGCTCGTGCGCCTCCCGAAACGACCACCCCACGAATTGAACGGGCGACCGTCCCTCCGGCGCCACGGTCACGGTGCTCCACTCCCCACCCCGCCCCAGAAGGTGAAAGTGCTCCGCCTCGACCATTTCGGCCAGGCGGGGGAGCGCATCGAAGTCGTGATTCCCAGCCACCGCCACCGCGGGAATGCCGGCCTCCTCGAGCCGGCGGAGGCCCCGTTGAAGCGGGCCCAGGGCCTCGTACCGCTTGTTCTGATCGTCAACGACGTCCCCGGTCAACGCCACCACGTCCACCGCCTGCTCCACGGCGTACGACACCGTGTCCGCCCACACGGAATCGACCGCCCACGCCCGGTCGCGCGACTGGGTGCGGGACGGGTAGCGCCCGAGGTGAAGGTCGCCGGTACACAGAATCCGACACGATGCGTCGGCCACGCGGACGTACGAAGTGGTGAAAAACGAGGGCGGTATGCGGGTCCCGCAAAACTGCGCGGGGCAATGATTCGGGCACCGCTAACGTAAGAAAACCTGCGCCCTTCCCCAACCCGCCTATACACATCGTAACGGTCGTCGTCCCCAGAACAACGAGACTGTGCATTGGTGGCGACCTGAGTGTACCCGTGGCAGAGACGCCCCAAAACAATTTTCGGGTCTTGCCCACGTAGCTGTGGGCGCCCCACGTCGGTAGTCCCTTCCAGAGACCAATCCGGCGTGGGGCTTTTTTATGTCGACCGTGTGCTGGTGTATGTCGACCGTGTGCTGGGCGACTGGGCCGATGTAGGGGCCCTGCGGGCCGCCCTCACGTGTGCCCCGCATGTCGTTCTCGTCCCCGAGTCTCGCGTGTGTCCCGTTGCGCCAGGGCAGAACGGGACGCCACCTCATCCATCCGGATGGCCCCAAGCCCCGACGCCTCGATTCCACGAATCGGGCACCGCTTTTGTAATCATTCGCATACACTCGGCGCGTTGAATCGGCCTCGCTTTAACATCTGACGGCGGGGCTTTTTGAAGACATCCGTAACTCTTATGCTTACTGGTGCCGCCTGGGCAGTGCGCTTGCGCCCGCGCTTTCCACTCCCTCCGCCCATCGCCACGGGCGTCGCGGACTGGACGCCTCGTTGCCCCCATAGCACCATTCCGCACACGATGGACGACGTCGACCCTGCCTCGCTCTCGGATCCCAATCGGCTCGCCGCCCTGGGCCGCTACGGCGTTCTTGGAAGCCTCCCCGAAGAGGCGTTCGGGCGCGTTGCCAACCTCGCGGCGCGCCTCCTTGACGCCCCCATGGCCGGGGTCCACTTCGTCAACGACCACTCCCGATGGGCCGGGGCGCAGGTGGGCCACGATGCCCAGCAGGTGGCCGTCGACGTGTCGCTCTCCGCCCGTGAGCTCGGCACCGAGGAGCTCTTCGTCGTCGAGGACGCGGCCGACGACCCGCGTTTTCAGGACAACCCACTCGTGGCCGGCGGGCCGGCCGTTCGCTTCTACGCCGGCGCCGCCATCACGACGCCCGCGGGCCATGCGCTCGGGCGGCTTTGTGTGCTCGACCCGACGCCGCGCCCCGAGGGCCTCCCCGAGCAGGACCGTCAGACGCTCCGCGAGCTCGCCGGTGTCGTCATGGACGAACTGGCGCATCGCGCCCAGCCCCGCCACCGGGAAGAGATCCTCGAAAGCATCACCGACGCGTTCTACGCGTTGGACGACGAATGGCGGTTCACCTACATCAACCAGCAGGCCGAAGCGCTCCTCGAGTGTTCTCGGGAGGAGATGCTGGGCGAGGTCATCTGGGAGGTATTTCCCGAAACGAAGGAGCTCCCGAACTACGAGGAGTACCACCGCGCCGTGGAAACCGGCGAGCCCGCCCACTTCGAGGCGTACTCCCCAGCGTTTGAGGCGTGGTTCAGCGTCAACGCCTACCCGTTCGACGGCGGCCTGTCGGTCTACTTCAACGACGTGACGGCGCGCAAGGAGCGGGAGCACACCCTCAAGGAGCGCGAAGAGTACCTGTCGGTCACGCTCTCGTCCATCGGCGACGCCGTCATCGCCACCGACCGCGACGGCCGCGTTACCGAGATGAACGCCGTCGCCGAGCGCCTCACCGGGTGGTCCCACGCCGACGTCGAAGGGCGCCCCCTGGAGGACATCTTCCAGATCCACAACGCCAAAACGGGCGCCCCGGTGGAGAGCCCGGTCCAGAAAGTGCTGCGTGAAGGCAAGACGGTCGGGCTCGCCAACCACACGGTCCTCACGGCCCGCGACGGCACCGAGTACCAGATTGCGGACAGCGCGGCCCCCATCCGCACCGACGAAGACGACCTGCTGGGGGTGGTCATGGTGTTCCGCGACGTGACCGACGAGTACGAGCGGCGGGAGGCGATCAAAGAGCAGCGCGAGCGCCTGGAGATGGCCCTGATCGGCGGGGGCGCCGGCATGTGGGACTGGGACATGCAGACGGGCGACGCGGTCTACGACGAGCGCTGGGCGGATATCCTCGGCTACTCGCTCGACGAGGTCGAGTCTGACAACTCGTTCTTCGAGCGCCATACCCACCCCGATGATCTTGAACGGGTGTACGACGACATCGACCGCCACGCCCGCGGCGAAATCCCCTACCTCGACCAGGAGATTCGGATGCGCCACAAGGACGGCTCGTGGCGCTGGGTGCTCGACCGGGGCCGGATCGTCGAGCGGGCCGCGGACGGGACGCCGCTCCGCATGGTGGGCACGCACGTGGACATCACCGAGCGCAAGGAGCGGGAGCGAGAGCTCCGGACGGTCCGCCGCCGGTTCGAGCGGTTCGCCGAAAACGTGCAGGACGCGTTTTTCCTGTTGCCGACGGACTACTCGGAAGCCGAGTACGTGAACCCGGCCGTCGAACGGGTCTACGGCGTCCCGGCCGAAGACATTCGTGAGGACCCGGCGGCCTGGCTTACGCACGTCCACCCCGACGACAGAGAAAAGCTGCTCGCCAGCATGGAGCGCCAACGGGACGGCGCAGTGGATTGGCCCGTCCAACAGGAATTCCGCATCCAGCATCCAGACCGGGGGCGCCGCTGGGTCGAATCGCGACTCGACATTGTCGCGGACGACGGGGGCCCGCCCCGGATCGCCGGCGTGGCGACGGACATCACCGAGCGGAAGGAGGCCGAGCAGCGGCTCCGCCTCCAGTTGGACACCCTCCGTCAGGTGGCCACGGGCACACCCCTCCGAACCACCCTTCGGGACCTCATCGCGGCCATCGAGGCACAGTGCCCCGGCATGATCGGATCGGTCCTGTTCTGCGACCGCGCACAGGGGCGCATTCAGCACGGCGTCGCCCCCCACCTGCCCGACGCCTACAATGCGGCCATCGATGGGGTCGAGATTGGCCCGGCGGCCGGGTCCTGCGGGACGGCGATGCACGAGCGCGCCCCCGTGATCGCCGAGGACATCGAGAGCGACCCGCGCTGGGCCGACTACCGCGACCTCGCCCGTTCGCACGGCCTCCGTGCCTGCTGGTCGGTGCCCATTTTTGACTCCAACGACGAGGTCCTGGGGACCTTTGCGCTCTACCACGAGCAGCCCACCGCCCCCACCGAGAAGGAACGGACGCTCATCGATCAGGCCCGCTCGCTGGCCGGCGTCGCCATCGAGCGCCACCGCACCGCCGAAACGCTGCGCGGCCGGGAGCGGCGTGTGGAGGCGCTCTACGACGCCATGAGCATCCTCACCCAGTCCGAGACGCCGCACGAGCTGGCCGAGGTGCTCCTCGATCTCGTCACCGACACGCTGGACTACCCCGTCTGCGCGGTGCGGTACGTGGAGGACGACCGCCTCGTCCCCACCGTTGCCTCGCCCCCCGGACAGGAGATTCTGGGGCCGCACGCGGACTGTGCCGTCGACGGCCCGCACGCCGCGGCCGAGGCCTTCCGGACCGGCACCACGTTGCACTACAACGACGCCGCGGAGGCAAATGGCATCGACGCCCCCAGCCCGCTGCAGAGCGTCGCGCACGTGCCGCTGGGGCCGTACGGAAGCCTCTCCGTCGGCATGACCGAGTCCGGCTCGATCCCGCCCTTCGACGTGCGCCTGCTCGACGTCCTGGCCCAGAACGCCGAGAGCGTGCTCCGCCGCATCGACCACGAGCAGGAGCTGGTGGACGCCAAGGAAACGGCCGAGAAGATGAGCCGCCTCAAGTCGGCCTTTCTCGCCAACATCAGCCACGAGATCCGCACGCCGCTCACCTCCATCCTCGGCTTCGCGGAGGCGATCGGCGGGGAGGTGGAGGGCGCCCGGCGGGTTGAGGAGGTCGACCTTGCGTCGCTCGCAAGGTTCTCGTCGCTGATCGAACAGAGCGGGCAGCGCCTGATGGACACGCTCACCGGCGTGCTAAACCTCTCGAAGCTGCAGGCCGGGGAGATGACCCTCGACCTCCACCCGGTCGACCTGGCCGCCGAGGCCGCGGCCGCGGCCCACGAGTTTGCCCCACAGGCGGACGGCGCCGGCGTTGCCCTCGAACTGACGGAAGAAGACACGGCGGTTTGGGCCCGGGCCGACAGAAGCGGGGTGCAAATTGTCCTTCGCAACCTCCTCTCCAACGCGATCAAATATACCGAGGAAGGGGGCACGGTGTGGATTCGGGCTCGGACGGACGGGGAGCACGCGGTTTTGGAGGTGGAAGATACCGGAATCGGGATGGACCCGAATACGGCCGATGTGCTCTTTGAGGCGTTCAAGCAGGCGTCCGAAGGGATCGGGCGCGAGTACGAGGGCACGGGACTGGGCCTGACCGTCACCAAGGAGGTGCTGGACCAGATGGACGGCGCCGTTGCGGTGGAGACCGAGCAGGGCGAGGGGAGCCGGTTTACGGTGTGGCTTCCCCGGGCCGCGGAAGAGGGGGAGGAGCCGGAAAGGGGCACCTCGGGCTCGTGAATGGACGGCCCGGCTCCTTCCTTCGCACGTTTCTGAAGGCCGTCCCTCTGAGCCGAAAGATCGGTCCCCCGCATGGCAGTTCGCGTGGTGCCTACCGCCT
>ERZ1034543.377-NODE-377-length-11385-cov-4.764078_pt1 | contig 11385 bp, 8 predicted proteins | sample MGYA00520654_ERZ1034543 | MGnify/ENA primary metagenome ERZ1034543 (study PRJEB33760, sample SAMEA4777712) | hypersaline lake metagenome | biome: hypersaline environment; feature: brines | place: Spain | collected 2012-08 | depth 0 m ... | reverse complement strand
CGGCGCGGAGCTTTGCCATCAGGTTGGCCCGCATCTCGTCCTTGACGGAGCGGACCTGGTAGCCGGCGTCCTTCAGTTCGCCGAGCGTCGAGAGATCGGTGAGGGCCATGATGGAGGGGGACGTCTGGGGATGAACAGCGACCGGAGCAGAAGACGCCAATGGCACCACATCCCCCCCGCCGCTGTTCCTCTGGAGACGAGGGCGAGGCCTTCCCAATCCGCCCCGATCCTGTAACGAGTGCGCGCCGCCAGACGTCCCGGACTGGCCCGCTCGGCGGCGCCGTCGGTAGGCGCCGGCAAGAGGCGCCGTCAAGTCAGGCCGGGGCTTTTCTCAGCGTTTTTCCGCAGGGCTCGAACACTGAGGCCCCTGGATCTGTGACATGTGCGGTAGAATTCGGTCTCTGGCAATTTCGGGCTCTGGCAATGCTGGCCCGGGGCCCGTCCCCCACCCACTGGGCCCTCCCGGCACGTTGTTTTTCTTCACGTTTTCTGTTCCGACATGAACGCCTCCATCCGCTGGATTTTTGCCGCTCTTTTTGTGGCCGGTCTCTGTGCCGCTCCCCTTTCCGCACAGGCGCAGCGCACATCCGGGGCTGCGGGTCTTGGTGTGCAGGCGGGCGAGCCGTCGGGCGTCACGCTCAAGGTCTATCACCCCAACCGCCCCTCCTACGACGTCCTGGCGGCCTGGAGCTTCGACGACTTTTTCTTCCTGAACGGCCGTGTTCTCTTTGAGCAGCCCCTCGAAATCGAAAACGTGGAGCCGCCGGTGCAGTGGTTTATCGGTCCCGGCGCCTACGTGGGCATCTACGACAACGAAGCGTCGGAGGCAGGACTTGGCGTAAGTGGCACCGTCGGGCTCGACATTCTGCTGGCGGAGCACTTCGAGCTCTACATTCAGGCCACGCCCCGGTTTGAGTTGGTTCGCGAGACGGAGCCAGACATCGGCGGCGGCCTGGGGCTGCGCTACTACTTCTGAGGTGTAGGCGGGGGAGGTGTAGGCGGGAACGGGGAGAGGAGGTGGACGCATGTCGTCATTGCGCCTCGCAATTGTGCAGCCCCCTTCCCGTCCGCACGCTCCCTGCCCGTGCGCCCCCTACTCGGGCCGCCAACGAAACACCTCCAGGCGCGGCTCCGGCGAGCGAAGCGTGATCGCAAACCGGTAGCCCTCCGCGGTGCGGCGGACATCAAGGTCGAGCGGGTAGAAGTTGGGACGCGTGCTCTCCCGAGGCTCCACGAGGCGGCGCTGCAACCGCCCGCGGCGGTCGTACGCGTCGACCTGGACCCACCCCGGCCGCAAGTTGAGCACGAACAGCGTATCGCCGACGGGGGCGGCCGCGGGCGTAAGGAGCGGCGCCTCCGTCACGTCGCCCTGCCCAAAGGCGTAGCTGCGCTCCAGCATGGGCGAGTCGAACCCGACCAGCGCGAGGCTGTCCGGCGCGGTGCCGTCGCGGAAGGCCGGGGGCAGAACGTCCACCACGGGCCGGAAGCCCGACAGGCTGACGAGCGTATCGCCCCATGCCCGCAGGAAGCCGGCGTAGCGCCAGTACGGCCCCTGGAGCGGCGCCCGCGCCGTCGGCGTTCCATCTTCGTCCAGCCGCGCAATGAACGAGTCCGTCTCTTGCCCTACCACCTTTGCGTAGAGCGACGTGTCCGTGGCCAGCATGTAGACGAGGGTTTCGGCGGCGGGGCGCTCGTAGGAGACGGAGCGGGCGGGCAGGCGCGCCTCGTCCACGACGAAGTCGACGCGATTGGAGCCGGCGTTGAACACAACGAGCGTGTCGCCGCGCGTTCCGATGAGGTAAGGCGTCTGGAATCCCTGCCCCGTCCCCTCCCGTCGCAGGCGCCCCTCCGGCCCGAAGCGGAACAGGCTGTTGCGCTCCACATCGCTCACGGCCAGGCTGCCCTTTGGCCCGAAGCGGACGGTGCGCGGGTGCTCAAGGGGGTGCGCCCGCGTGCCCGTGGTGGCCCAGAGGGAGTCGAGGGTGTCGGCCGGGGTCCGTTGCGCCACGCGCCGGGAGAGCGAATCGCTGGGGTACAGGGCCTCGGTGGCCTGCGGCTGGCAGCTGTAGGGCAGGCACCCGGTGAGCCCGAGCAGCGCCAGAAACAAAAACGCGCGACCGTGACGAGGGCCCAGGAAGGCTACCACTGTGTCTGGGGAGCGTGCGGAGGAGACGCCGAATTTCGGGCCGGATTGAACGCACACGCCGCCGAACGTTTCGGGAGGGACTGCTTCGCGAACCGGACGCCGTCGTAGACAGGGCCGCGGGGCCCAACTCGTGGCGCCGTGGTGCAACTCGTGCGTGTGCCCTCCGGCCCGGGTGCGAGCCGCGGCGCACAGGTGCACTTCGTAGAACGAGCCGAATCTCCCCCTCCCGCTCCGCATCCGAAAGGGTGTGCTGTTCTGCGCATGCCCCGGCCAAAACGAAACCGTGTCATGGATGTGGTGCTGTGTCGGTCATACTTTTTTCTGCACGCACGTTTTCTTCTGCACGCGCACTGCGGCCCCGGCGCGTTGGGCGTGGCCCCGTGGAACGTGCGTCGCTTGGTGGGGGGCTTGCTTGTAGCCTGCCTGGGCGTCTGCGCAGCCGCTCCTTCAGAGGCACGGGCCCAGGACACCCGCACCGGCGCACTCTCCGGGCGCGTCGTCGAGGCCGCCTCCGACACGCCGCTCCCCAACGCCACTGTTGCGCTCTGGACGGAAACCGACACCGATTCGACCCTCGTCACCGGCACCACCACCGACGCCGAGGGCCGGTTTTCGCTCCCCGGCGTGCCCGCACAGCCTTATGTCCTTCGCGTCAGCTACGTCGGGTACACGACGCGCCGCCGCCCCGGCACACGGCCCGCGGAAGGCGGGCGCGACCTCGGCACAATTCGCCTATCCCGAACAACCGCTGTGCAGGAAGAGGTACAGGTCACCGCGGATCGCCCAGCGGCCCGGCTGGAAACCGACCGCAACGTCTACAACACGGCCGACCGCGCCCTCAGCGCCGGCGGCTCGGCCCGGGGCGTGCTCGAAGACCTTCCCTCCATTCGCATCGACCTGGACGGGAGCATCAGCTACCGGGGCAACGAGAGCGTCTCCCTCTACATCAACGGCGAGCCCGCCTCCTTGCAGGGACAGAGCCTCGTAAGCTACCTGGAGAGCCTCTCGGCCAGCGCCGTAAAACAGGTGGAGGTCATTCCCAACCCGTCGGCCAAGTACGAACCGGAGGGCATGTCCGGCATCATCAACGTCGTGCTGCGGCGCGACCTGGAGGCGAAATGGAACGGCGGGCTCACGCTGGGAGGGGAACGCGACGCCAATGATCGCTACGGCGGCAACGTCTCGGCCAACGCCGGCATTCAGGCTGACGGGTGGCGCGTCGTAAGCAGCTACGCCTACCGCCAGGAGGGCGAGGAGGATTCAGACGCGCGCCTGGTCGAACAGTTTGCCGACGACGGCGGGCCCAGCTCGTGGGTGGAGCAGTCCGGCTTTGAGGAGGAGCGCGAGCGCTCCCACTCCATTCGGTCCGACGTGGATTACACCTTCGACCAGGGCACCGCGCTGGGGCTGGAGGCGAGCGTCAGTCTCCGTCGCGACGCCGAGGACGGCACCAGCGACTACTGGGAATACACCGGCGATGCACAGCCCCGCCCCTCCTTCGCCCGGGACGCCCTCACCCTGCAGGACCGCTACGTGCGCCTCCTGGACAACTCGTCGGCCGACGAAACCTTCGACGGGCGCCTCGACGTCAGCCACGATTTTTCCGAGGACCACTCCTTAAGCGCGCAGCTTCGCTACGACCGCGACCTGGAGGGCGAGGACGGGACCTACAGCATCTACAGCGTGCAGGACGGGACGCGCAGCCCCGCCCCCCGCGACCAGGAGATCGACGAGGTGAACGAGGACGAACAGGACGGCTCGCTGGAGCTCGACTACACACGGCCGCTGGGGGCCTTTTCGCTGGAAACCGGCTACAAGGGCACCCTGCGCCGCCTCGACAGCGATCAGACGTACGGAACGCGGGGCCGTGCTCGCGAGACGGTCTTTACGTTCGACGAGTACATCCACGCGGCCTACGGCATTCTGAGCCGGGGCGTTGGCCCTTTCCGGGCCGAGGTGGGCCTCCGCGCCGAGACCGTCCGCACCACCTTCGATCTCTCCAGCCAGAATGAGGTCACAAACAGCTCGTACGTGAGCCTTTACCCCAGCGCCTTCCTCACCTACAAGCCGAACCAGCGGCAACAGGCCCGCCTCTCGTACAGCAAGCGCGTGGACCGCCCCGGCCTGTGGGACATCAACCCCATCGAGGACAATGAGAACCCCACCTTTCAGGAGCGCGGGAATCCGGGGCTCGACCCCGAGTACATCCACTCCTTCGAACTGAGCCTGACTCAGCGATGGACCATGGCCTCGGTGTCGGTCACCCCGTACCTGCGCCATACCGTCAACGAGATTGAGGAGGTGCGCTTCGAAGAAGAACGACCCAGCGGCGAGACCGTGATCATCCGGCAGGCCCAAAACCTGTCGACGAGCACCTCCTACGGCACCGAACTGGTCGCGACCCTCAACGTCGGCGATCGGCTGGAGGGCACGGTGAGCGGCAACGTCTACCGCGCGGTCACCGACGGCTCGAACCTCACGACCGACCTCAGCCAAGACGCCCTTCTGTTCTCCGGCCGGGCCAACCTGCGGGCCAAGCTGCGGGACGGCCTGCAGCTGGAGCTGAGCCAGTACTACCGGCCCGCCCGCGACATTCCGCCGCAGGGCCGCATCGACCGCTTCACGAGCACGGAGCTGGGCCTTCAGCAAACGCTCTTCGGAGGCGACGGCAGCCTCACGCTCCGCGTAGAGGACCTGTTCAACGCCACGCAGATGGACATGTGGTACCGGGACCAAGATCTCTACCAGGAGTCCACGTTCCAGTGGGGCACGCGCGAATTTGCCCTCACCTTCCAGTACAACTTTGGCTCGGGCCCCAGCCCCGATGCGCGCGGGGGCCGGGACTACCGGTAGCCCGTCCAGCGGAACCATTCCACCGCCCCTCGTCGTGTCTGCCCACATGCTTGCTTGCGTGCGCCCTTGCTTGCGTGCGCCCCCTCGCGCATGCACCTGCGTGCCTGCTGCGAGAATTCCGCCCGGCACGCCTCCACACCTGCCCTCGCCTGGATCCCGTCGTGAAATGAGCGATCGTTCGGTCTTTACGTCCCCGAGTCGACTCGAATGGGGGCTCATTGCGGCGTTTTGGGCGGTCGTGGTGCTGCTTTCGGTGGGGCAGAGCGTCCTGGGCGATGCCTCCGCGGAGGTGCACTGGGGGCGCACGGCGGCCGAGCTGGTGGAGTACAGCCTGTGGGCGCTGTGCACGCCGCTGGTGTTCTGGTTCGCCGAAACGTGCCCGGTGGTGGCCCCCACCGATACGGAGCGCACAACGATGGTGCGCAACGGGGCCCTGCACACGGCAATGGCGCTGACGGCCGCCATCGCTGTGGACCTGAGCGAGGACGCTGTGGCGGCGGGGCTGGGCGAACGCTCGGCCGGCCTGCTGCAGGCACTGAGCCGCTTCTGGTTTACCGACGAGCTGGCGGTCTATCTCGTCATCCTCATGGCTGGCTTTGCGCGCAGTTACTATTTCCAGCAAAAGGCGCAGCAGGAAGAAGCTGCCCGGCTGGAGGAACGGGCCGAGGCGCTTGAAGCGCAGCTCACGGAGGCCCGCCTGGAGGCCCTCCGCATGCAACTCAATCCGCACTTCTTGTTTAACACCCTGCACGCGGTGAGCACGCTCGTGGACCGCGACCCGAGCGGGGTGCGCCGCATGATTGCGCGCCTCAGCGAGCTGCTGCGCCACGTGCTCGACGAGGAGGCCCCCCAGGAGGTGCCGCTCTCGGAGGAGCTCGACTTTCTGGACGACTACTTTGAGATTCAGTCGATCCGGTTTCAGGGGCGGCTCGATACGGCGGTGGACGTGCCCTCGTCTCTGGGCGACGCGCAGGTGCCCAACCTCATCCTGCAGCCGCTTGCCGAGAACGCCATCAAGCACGGGGCCAGCCAGGTGCGCGGCGTCGGGCGCATTGAGGTGCAGGCGTACCGGGACGACGACGCGCTGGTCCTATCGGTGCGCGACAATGGACCCGGCCTGCCGGAGGCGCAGAAGGAAGGGCTGGGGCTGCGCAACGTGCGCGCCCGCCTGGAGGGCCTTTACGGAGACGCCCAGGCCCTTCATCTCCGGTCGCTGGAGGAGGGCGGCACAGAGGCGGTCCTGCACGTTCCCTACCACACGAGCACGGCCCTCTACACGGCGTCTGGCACGCCGTCTCCCTCCCTCTCGGCCCCGACCGCTTCGTCCAACTGACTGCACGAACCGCCTTTCGTTTCTCGCCCCGCCATGCCCCCTGCCCCACCCTCTATTCGCGCCCTTATCGTGGACGACGAGCCCCTGGCTCGCGAACGGCTGCAGGAGCTGCTCGCCGAGGCCCCGGGCGTTTCCGTGGCGGGCACCGCGGCGGATGGCCCTGCGGCCGTGGACGCCATCCGGCAGCACGCACCCGACCTCGTGTTTCTTGACGTGCAGATGCCCGGCATGAGCGGCATCGACGTGATTGAGGAGATTGGGGCCGACGACATGCCCGTCACCGTCTTCGTGACGGCCTACGACCAGTACGCCATCAAGGCGTTCGACCTCGCCGCGGTGGACTATCTGCTGAAGCCGTTCGACGACGAGCGCTTCGAGGAGGCGCTCCGGCGCGCTCGCGAGCAAATTGCAAACCAAGATAAGGGCCCCATTTCTGAGCGGCTGCTTCATCTCCTCCGCGAGCGCGATCCGTCGCTGCTCGACGACACCGAGCCCCGCGACGAGTACCTGGAGCGCATTGCCGTACAGGGCCGCGGCAAAGCACGCATCGTCCCCGTCGACGACCTCACCCACATCACCGCCGACGGCTCCTACGCGGAGCTGCACACCGGCGAGGACACGTACGTCATCCGCGAGCGCATGAAGACGCTCGCCGCCCGTCTCGATCCCGACGCGTTCGTGCGGGTGCACCGGTCGGCCATCGTGCGGCTCGACGAGATTGAACTGATCCTGCGCGGGGGCGGGGGCAATTACGCCGTGCGCCTCAACGACGGGACCCGCCTCAGCGTGAGCCGCAGCCGCATTGACGAGCTGCAGGAGCGCCTCGGCGTGGATGTGCTTCAGCGCGACGACGTGTAGCGGCCACCGCGGAGGCCCCCGGCACCGGCCTCTCCACATAGCCCCAGCCCCTTGGTGCCCGCCCTTTGGGGCCCGCCCCCTCGTCTCACGCCCGGCTGCCATGCCGTTCCAGGATTACGTCGGCCTGCGCCTGAATCTCGGGGCGCTGCCGATACTCGTGGAGGGTATCTTGGGCGTAGTGGTAGGCCTCGTTGTGGTCCACGATACGCTCTGGGTAGTCCTCGCCGATCACGCATCCGGCGGCTTGTTGTTCGATCGGCGACATCTTCCAGGGCGCATGGACGTAGGCGGTGGTCTGGAGGTGGGACAACTCGGGCACCCATCGGCGGATGAAGGTGCCGTCGGGGTCGTGCTCTTTGCCCTGCTTGATGGGGTTGTAGATGCGCACACGGTTGATGCCGGTGGTGCCGGACTGCATTTGCACCTGGGGATAATGGATCCCGGGCACGTAGTCGGCCATCAGGCCGCCGTAGGTCGGCGCAAAGCGACGCCAGTCCAGCCAGCAGTCGTAGGCCGCAAACGAGCAGAGCATCGCCCGCATGCGAAAGTTGAGCCAGCCGGTGGTCCGCAGGCACCGCATGCAGGCGTCGACCATGGGGAAGCCGGTGTGCCCGTACAGCCAGGCCTCGTAGCGCGCCGGGTCCCAGTCTTCGGCGCGCAGGTCGTCGAATCCTGGGATGTAGCTCTCGTGTTCGATGCGGGGGGCGTCTTCCAGCTTTTGCGTGAAGTGGCTGTGCCAGTGGAGGCGGCTGTCGAAGCTCTCGAGGGCTTTGCGTCGGGCCGCGGCCGCCTGGCCCCGCAGCCCGCGCAGCTCCGTCTCCCGCTGCCGCACCTCGTAGACCACGCGCCGCAGGCTGATGGTGCCGTAGGCCAGGTGCACCGACAGGCGCGAGCATTCGGTTTGGGCAGGCTCCGGCTTCGACATGGCCCGCCGGTAGGTCTGCCCCCGCTCATACAAAAACGAGCGGAGGGTGCGGTGGGCTTCCGCCTCCCCAATCTGCTGGAGGGCGGCGGTGGACGGCCGGAGCCCAAGGTCGGCGTGGGACGGCAGGGAGCCGGGATCGATGCCATCGACCGGTGTCAATGCGTCGGGCGGATGCACGAGCGGCCGGTCCATGAATGCCTCCCATCGTTTCGCCCAGTTGTCCCGATCGTGCGGCCCGCGGATCACCCCTCGGCTCGGGATTTCCGTGAACGGCACCCCGCGCGCCTCCGCCCATGCGCGCACCCGTCGGTCGCGCTCAAACGTGCGCCCGTTGCCCGTTTCCTCGTGCGCCCAGAGACGGAGCGGCCCTACTTGTTCTCGAATCGACTCCAGCACAGCCGGCATTTCGCCACAGCGCACCACAAGGGGCTGCCCCCGCTTTGCCAGACGGGCCCGCAACTCCACGAGTGCCTCTCGAATCAGGGTCCACCGCCGCGGCAAATAATCGTCGTCCGCCGCAATGGAGGGCTCCGCAACGTACAGGGGCAGGACCGGCCCCCGCTCCGCCGCGGTGGCGAGGGGACGGTGGTCTCCCACGCGGAGATCCCGCTTGTACCAGATGACCTGAGTGTGAGCCGACATGCGTGAGTGGTGTATTTGGGAACAGCACCCTGACGTACTGCAGTCCGGCGTCACCGATTCGGGCACATCGTTTCGGTCTTGCAAGGTCGCGGGGCTGCCGGAGGCACAGTCCGCCGTGCCTCCGCCCGAGAGAACCCAGCCTCATCTGCTGAGCCTCTGGTGAGCATTACGCGGGGCGCGCGATGGTGGCCGAGTACACGCCCGCCAGCCCCACGCGTCGGTGCGCTTCCTTCTCGTACTCTGCCGCTGCGAGCATCGGCTCCAGGCGACAGAGGAAGTCGGACACGAACAGTTGGGCCAGCGGATTGAGGGCCCGACGGAGCCAGGACGGCTGCGTTCCCACGGGCACAAACTTGTCGTAGATGGACACCCGTCCCCCCGGTGCAAGCACGCGCGCGGTTTCGCGCAGGGCCGCCACAGGCGCCGCAGCGACCGAGAGAAAGGAGTGCAGCAGCACAAGGTCGAACGCGTTCTGCCCGAACGGCAGCGCCCGCGCATCGGCCACCCGCGCCCGCTCCGTCATCCCCCGTGCCGCGGCGCGGCGGCGGGCACGGCGCACCATCGAAGGGACCGCATCTACCAGCGTTACCGGGGTCTCCACCGGGAGATGCCTCACGTCCAGCCCCGTGCCGCACCCCAGCACCAGGGTCCGTTCGGATGGCCGCGGGGCCAGCGCCTCCATCGCCTCCCTCCGGCCCGGCTCCAGCGGCCACGCCAGCCAGTCGTACACCGGCGCATAGGCCCGGTAGCGAGCCCGATTCCACCACGAGGGCACCTTGTTCGGACGCATCGCTGTTGCCTGGTGCTGACGACAAGACAAAAAGACCGGGCACGCAGCTGTTAACGGACAGGCCCCGCCAGGAGACGTGCCCCTGAAGCCCCCAACTCTCAACGAGACGTTACGTTTTCGACATCGTCGGAACGTTCCCGGGAATCCTTGCGAAAGCCCTTCCGAGAGACTTCACATTTTTCCCACTTCCTGACCCGCCCTCCCCGTCTCATGGACCACCGCGAGCAACTGGTAGACACCCGCGTGAAAGACGTACTGCGCACCAAAGGCACCCTCCAAACAGACGCAGACGTCCTCAGCGCGTCCCCCACGACCATCGTGTACGACTGTATCGATCGCATGGCGTCCAACGACTTCGGGTCCATTCTCGTGATGGACGACGGCGACATTGCAGGCATCTTCACCGAGCGGGACTACATGCGCAATCTCGCGCTGGAGGGCCGGCGTTCGCAAGAGACCGAGGTCGGAGAAGTGATGACGCAGGACGTGGTTACGGTTACGCCGGACACACACCTTGAGGAATGCCTCGACCTGATGACGGACATCGAGTGTCGTCACCTTCCGGTCGTCGACGCGGACGGGAGGCTCACAGACATCATTTCCATGCGCGACTGCACCCGGCAGATCTCCGAGGCCGCGAAGTCGGAGGCCCTCCAGCTCCGCAACTTTATCACGGGCACCTATCCGGTCTGATGCACCCGCCGGCCTGAACGCGGTTGGAGGCTCCTGTGGGCACCGACGACGAACTTTTGCCCCCTCTCCTGGAAAGAACGAAAGACCGGGGATGGGTGCCCAGGACGCGGAGCCGTGGCGGCGCCCCCCTACAGCCCCGCACAAGGGGAATGCGGCCTCTGTTTTCACCCCGTTCCGCAGTTTCTCCTTCCGTGGCACGGATGTTGAGACCACTGCAGAAGGACTTGTCGTACATCCTTCTGCTTTGCGCACAGCTCCCCGCCACACGTGCCCGACTGTTCGTTTGTGTCTCGAGGCCTCAGCCGGTGGATTCTCGGGATCGCCCTCCTCTGGCTATCGTCTGCCGACGTCCAGGCCCAGTCTCCGCGTTCTTACGCCCCGTTCTTTGGCGCCGTCGGTGGGGGGCTCTCGGACTATACGGGCGACTTTCCGGCCCAAAATGTGGGCCACCCGTTGGATTTTCAGGAGTTCATTCGGGGACACGGGCCTCCCCTGGCGGCCACCGCGGAGATTGGCTATCGCCCCACCCCTGACTGGGCGGTTGTCCTCGGGGTTCAGGCGGGCAACTACCCGATCGCCGGGTACGGAGGGCGAGGGGGACTCAAAGACTCCGACCGGTACACCCTTTCTCTGCTGGGGCGGTATGCCATTGGGCCCGATCACTGGCCCGTCCATCCGTACCTCGATGCGGGTGTCAACGTAACCTTTGCTGGATTGAAACCCGGATACGGGCCCAGTGTGGGTGGCGGTGTGGAACTGCCCATCGGCCCCCGGCTCTCCCTGTTCGCCGAGTCGCGCGTCCACTTCACCGCTCCGGACGTGGCCGTCGACGGAAGCCGACGCACGCCAAACGGAAGCTCCACCGGCCCCGTCGATGCCCTCAGCCAGCTGCTGGGGGTCGGCCTGCGCTTCGGGTTTGGGGGCGGAGGCCGTAGCACGACTGCGTCTGCCCCCGACGCCACGCGCCCGCCGCCCCCTCGTCGCCCCAGTGCCCCCACCGTGCCCGACACAGCCCGGCGGGCCGCTGAAGTCCGGATTCCCAGCGGCACCTTCATCATGGGCCTTACCGACGAGGACCCCCTCGCACTCCAGGGCGCGGGCCGCGCACGCGTGACCGTCAGTGCCTTTTTCCTCGACGCGTACGA
>ERZ1034543.376-NODE-376-length-11386-cov-3.350013_pt1 | contig 11386 bp, 15 predicted proteins | sample MGYA00520654_ERZ1034543 | MGnify/ENA primary metagenome ERZ1034543 (study PRJEB33760, sample SAMEA4777712) | hypersaline lake metagenome | biome: hypersaline environment; feature: brines | place: Spain | collected 2012-08 | depth 0 m ... | reverse complement strand
AACGCCGTCATCGACCTCGGCGTCTCGCCGTATCTCACCGCCGTCGTCGTGGCGATGGTCGCCGCGCTCTGCATCGAGCTCATCTCCGAGGTGACCGACGCCTACAACGACGTGTCGATGGCCATCGTCCTGTCGACGGGGTTCGCGCTCGGGACGACGCTCATCAGCCTCAACGCGGGCGGACTCGCGGTGGGAGTCAACCAGTTCCTCTTCGGTAACCTCTCGACCGTGTCGCCGGCGAGCGCGGCCATCCTCCTGGTGCTCTTTGCCGTCATCGTCGGCACGGTAGCCATCACGCGCAACCAACTGCTGTACGTCACCTTCGACGAGACGGCGGCCGCCGTCTCGGGCATCCCCGTCGACTGGTACAATCGGGTGATGGTGATGCTGACGGCGATGGTCGTCGTCGGCGCGATGCAGATCATGGGCGTCATCCTCGTCGCGGCGATGCTCGTCGTTCCGGTCGCGGGCGCGACGCAGGTGTCCCGGAGCTTCTCCGAGTCGCTCGTCGTCTCGGTCGTCCTCGCGGAGCTGGCGGTGTTGCTCGGTATCGCCGCCGCTTACTACGGCGGCGTCACGGCCGGCGGGATCATCGTCCTCTTCGCCGTGGCCATCTACGTCTGTACCGTCGTGCTCGGCAAACTGCAGTCGGCCCGCGGCGGACGGACCACGCCCGAGATGGGGAGCATCGAGGCAGGTACCGGTACCGGTACCGGTGCCGGTGCCGGTGACGACGACTGACGGCCGCTTCGGACGAGCGACCGGAAGACCCTCCCGTGACTCGCCTCGCTCGCCACCAGTCTACGGACGGTTGTCGGTGAGTACGGAACGCGTGGTCGCCCCGAGGACGGCGACAGCCCGCCCGTATCACTCCCGCTTCGCGCCCGGATCCGTCACCGCGCCGTTGGCCGCGGAGTCGAACAACTGGCCGTACTTCGCGAGGACGCCCGAGGTGTAGTTCGGGTCGGCCTCGTACCCCTCCAATCGCTCCTCTATCTCCGCGTCCGAGAGGTCGACCGAGAGTTCGAGTGCGTCGATGTCGATGGTGATCACGTCGCCGTCTTCGAGCGCGGCGATGGGACCGCCGACGAACGCCTCGGGGGCGACGTGGCCGATGGAGAAGCCGCGGGTCGCGCCCGAGAACCGACCGTCGGTAAAGAGTGCCACGTCCTCGGCGTGACCCTGCCCCGCGACGGCGGAGGTGACGCCGAGCATCTCGCGCATGCCGGGGCCGCCGCGTGGCCCCTCGTTGCGGATGCCGATCACGTCGCCGGACTCGACGTGTCCCTCCTGGACGTACTCCATGGCGTTCTCCTCGTCGTCGAAGATGCGGACCGGCCCCTCGTGGTGGAGGTGGTCCTCGCCGGTGATCTTGATGACCGCGCCCTCGGGAGCGAGGTTGCCGGTGAGGATGCGGATGGCGCCACGCTCGTGGATCGGGTCGTCGACGGTGTGGAGAAAGTCCACGTCCAGGTCGTCGATGGCGGGCGGATCGTACCGGTCGATGGCTTCGGCCATCGTCTCGCCGGTCACGGTGCGGGCGTCGCCGTGGAGCAGGTCGGCGTCGAGCAGTTCGCGCAGGACGACGGGCACGCCGCCCACCTCGTGGAGGTCGTTCATCACCCGCTCGCCGCCGGGCTGGAGGTTGGCGATCTTGGGCGTCCGAGCGCTGATACGGTTGAAGTCCTCGATGTCGAGGTCGACGCCGGCCTCGGCCGCCATCGCCAACAGGTGGAGGACGGCGTTGGTCGAGCCGCCGACCGCCACCTGCAGGGCGATGGCGTTCTCGAAGGATTCGACGGAGAGGAAGTCGGAGGGTCTCCGTCCCGCGTCCACCACGTCGAGGACGAGTTCGCCGGTGTCGTGGGCCACGTCGTAGCGCCCCTCCTCCTCCGCGGGCGGGGATGCGGAGCCGAGCGGCGCGAAGCCGATGGCCTCGCTGATCGACGCCATGGTGTTGGCGGTGAACATCCCGCCACAGGAGCCGGCGCCGGGGCAAGCGTTCCGTTCGAGCGTGTCGAGTTCGTCGTCGGTCATGTCGCCGGAGGCGACGGCGCCGACGCCCTCGAAGACGTTCTGGATGGTCACCTCGCGACCCCCGTGTTCGCCGGGCATGATCGACCCGCCGTAGAGGAAGACCGAGGGCAGATCGGTTCGGATGGCCGCCATCATCATGCCGGGCATGTTCTTGTCACAGCCGCCGACGGTGACGAGGGCGTCCATACGCTCGCCGAACGCGACGAGTTCCACGGAGTCGGCGATGACCTCGCGGGAGATAAGCGAGGACTTCATCCCCTCGGTCCCCATCGAGATGGCGTCGGAGATGGTGATGGTGCCGAACTCGATGGGCATGCCGCCCGCATCGTCGATGCCGTCGAGAGCCGAGTCGGCCACGTCGTCGAGGTGGACGTTACACGGCGTGATGTCCGCGGCGGGGTTGGCGACGCCGACCATCGGCGATTCGAGGTCCTCGTCGTCGAAGCCCATGGCGCGGAACATGGATCGGTGGGGGGCGCGGTCGCGGCCCGCGGTCACCTCGTTGCTCCGGAGTTCCGGGTCCTTGCTCCCGGCGTACGGCTCCTCCCGGTCGGGCTCTCGTTGTTGGCTCATGTGTTATCCCTACTCGCTCGGGTGATTAAAATCCTGCCGACCGTCACGCGTCCCGCGTCGCTAACCCCGACAGATGACCCGCTTCGGGGACGATCACCGCCGTCGCGCCGAGTCGGGCGGCGTTCTCGCTCCCGGGCAGACAGAAGACGGGCGTCCCCTCGACGATACCCGCGACGGCCCGCGTCCCCACGACACGCGTCCCGATTTCGTCGTACGAGAGCCGGCGGAACAGTTCGCCGAAGCCGGGCAGCGTCTTCTCGAACAGCGGATCGGCCGCCTCGACGGTCACGTCGTCCGGCGTCACGCCCGTCCCGCCGGTGCTGACGACGGCGTCCACGTCTCCCCGCCGCGCGACGTTCCGGAGCGTCGCCTGCACGCGGTCGTAGTCGTCGGGGACGAGTTCCCGCGTCGTCACCTCGTGGCCTTCGGCCTCGAACGCCGCGGCGATGGCGTCGCCGGCGGGGTCGTCGTCGAGCGTCCGTGAGGACGACACCGTGACGATGCCGGCGGCGAGGGTGTCGACGTCGTGACGATGGTGGTGTCCCTCGTCGTGGTCGTGTCCCTCGTCGGGGTGGTGTCCCTCGTCGTGGTCGGGGTGGTGTCCCTCGTCGTGGTCGTGGTCGCTCATGCTCCGCAGTTCGGCCGCCGCCCACTATAATGTAGCCGTACGTCGGCGTCGGCGTCCGTGCGTCGGCGACCCGCCCGGACGCGGGGCCACCCTCACCGACGCCCCCGCGTCCCCGCCCGCCGCGGACGAGAAAACTCTTTGACACGTCGCCCCGTATCCGCGGACATGGTCGACGGATCTACCACCGCGAGTCGAATCGTCTGTCTGAACTGTGGGTACGAGACGCCGGCGGGAAGCGACGCGTGGGCGACGGCCGACCACCCGTCGCTCGGCGCCCTCACCCAGTGTCCCGAGTGTGGGAGCACGAACACGACGAGTCGGTAGGCCGGGTCGCCCGCAGCCGCCACGGACCGAACCACAGCGTTTTGTCGCTGCCGACGGTTCGCCGTGGTATGAAAGCGGTTCAGTTCGCGGAGCACGAGGGGCCGGAAGCCATCGGGTACACGGCCGTCGACGTCGCCGACGGGGTGGGGAGCCCGACCGACGGCTTAGGCCACGTTCGGGACGGCACCCTTGGGCCCCGCAGTCGGGACACCCTACCGGGAGACGAGACGGCCCGCGCACACGAGCAGCTGGAGAACCGCGAGGGGTTCGGAACGGTCGTCGTGCCCGACAGTGAGCAGTGACGACGCGGGCGACGGGGACGGGCCGACGGTGACGGTCACCACCGGCGAGACTCCGACCGACGCCGAGGCGGAGGTCGAACCGCCGGAGGAGGGACTCGGCCGCTCCGGGTGGGTCTTGGTCGCCGCCGTCGTCGTCGCCGTTCTCGTGATTCCCGGGCTGGTCTACCTCTGGCCCGCCGGCGGCCGCGTCTTCGGCGCCACTTACCGCACGGCGCTGCTCGTCCTCCCGATGATTCCGGCCGTCATCCTCGGTCTGATCGCCGTCTGGTCGATGCGTGACCGTCGCGGCTGACCGGACCCGTCGCGACGGGCCGCACTGGTCGGGTTGCGGTTCGACATAAGCGCTGCCGACAAGACTTATACCGTGTGGTGTGGTACCGTTTATCGAACCGTATGTTCGAAGCGTTCTCATCGGGGTACTACCTCGGGCGACTGTACGTCGAACCCCACGACGGCGGCCACGCCGTCATCCACCGCACGGACCACGAGCGGATGAATCGGCGCCTCTACGCCGCCGGCGAGGGCGTCGAACGCCTCGACGCACCGCTCGTCATGAAACTCGACGGGCGTCACTTTCCCGTCCTCGGCGAGGAGGGCGTCCCCTCCGGAACGCTCGGGCTTCCTCCGGAAGTCGCCGAGTCGAATCTCCCCGACCGGCGCGAGGTGTTTCTCGCCAAACCCGACCGCGCCGCGGAACTCCTCCGATACGCCGGCTACGACGACGGGCGACGCGAAGCCGTCTGAAGCCCCCGTCCATCCCGACAGCTTATCGGATCCCCCGCCGTAGCGGTCGCTCATGACCGCACGCAAGCGGCAGGGACCGCTCGACGGCCTGCGCGTCGTCGACTGCGCCGGGATGATCGCCGGGGGGTTCGCCACGACGCAGTTGGCCGACTTCGGCGCCGACGTGATCAAGATCGAACACCCCGAAGGGACCGACCCGCTCCGCGAGTGGCCGCCGTACGACGACGGGGTCTCGCTCTGGTGGAAATCAATCGCCCGCAACAAGCGCTGTGTGACGCTCGATCTGAGCACGCCGGCGGGGAGCGCCCTCCTCCTCGATCTGATCGACGACGCCGACGTCCTCGTCGAGAACTTCCGGCCGGGGACGATGGAGAAGTGGGGACTCGCCCCCGACCGGCTGCACGAGGAGAACCCGGGCCTGATCGTCGTCCGGCAGTCGGGGTACGGACAGACCGGCCCTCGCTCCGGCAAGCCGGGCTTCGGCACCGTCGCCGAGGGCATCTCGAACTGGGCACACGTCAACGGCTTTCCCGACAGCAAACCCCTGCTACCACCCATCAGCCTCGGCGACCTCACCGCCGCGACCTTCGCCGTCCAAGGGATCATGTTCGCCCTCTTCGAGCGCGACGTGGGTCGTGGCGGCGGGAGCGGCGAGGGGCAGGTGATCGACATGAGCCTCTACGAACCCCTCTTTCGCCTGTTCGTCTCCGAAGTCGAGGCGTACGACCGCCTCGGCGAGGTGCGCGAGCGGATCGGCAACCACCACGAGAGCGCGGCGCCGCGCAACGTCTACGAGACGGAGGACGGCTACATGACGCTCTCGGCGTCGGCGCAGTCCATCTTCGAGAACGTCGCCGAGGCCATCGGTCGCCCCGACATCGTCGAGGACCCCCGCTTCGCCACCAACGAGGCCCGCGTCGACCACGCGGACGAACTCGACGAGATCATCGGGGCGTGGACCCGCGAGCGTTCGACCGACGAGGCCATCGCGGCGATGGAGGCCGCCGACGCCATCGTCGGTCCCGTCTACGACATGGCCGACATCTTCGAGGACGAGCAGTACGCGGCCCGGAACGACATCGTGGAGATGTCGGACGCGGACCTCGGCAGCCTGAAGACGGCCGCACCGGTACCGCGGCTCACACGCACGCCGGGTGCCGTCGAGCACGCCGGGCCGGGGCACGGCCAGCACAACGACGAGGTGTACCGCTCGGAACTCGGCCTCGACGAGGCGGAGTACGACCGCCTCCGCGAGGAGGGCGTGATCTGATGTCCGTATCGCTCCGCGACGTGACGATCCGGGAAGGGGCACAGATGCCCGGCCGGGAGTACGCCGTCGCGGACCGGCTGTCGGCCGCGCGGGCGCTCGACCGCCTCGGTCTCGACGCGATCCAGGCGGGGTTTCCCGCCGTCGGCGGGACGGACCGCGAGGCGATCCGACGGCTCGCGGGCGACGACGACGTGACCGCCGACGTGGTCGGCATCGCCCGTGCGACGACCGGGGACGTCGAAGCCGCCCTCGACGCCGAAGCGGACGTCGTCGAGGTGTTCGTCCCCACCTCCGAGCGGCAGCTCGATCACGTCCTCGGAGCGTCACGGGACGAAGCCATGCAGATGGCGGCCGGGGCGCTCGGTCGCGCCCGCGACGGCGGCGCGGCGGTCCACCTCACCCTCGTCGACGGGTTCCGAACCGAGCCGGCCGACCTCGTGGCCGTCTACGAGCGGTTCCCGTCGGTGCCGACCATCACCGTCGCGGACACCGTGGGGGCGCGGACCCCCGACGGCGTGCGGGACCTCGTCGCCGACCTCGTCGACCGCGGCGTCGACGGCGACCGACTGGGCGTCCACTTCCACGACGACATGGGCGTCGCCGTCGCGAACACGCTGGCTGCGGTGGACGCCGGGGCGACGACGGCGGACGTGAGCGTCGCGTCGCTCGGGGAGCGCGCGGGCAACGCGGCGCTGGAACGGGTGGTCGTCGCGGACGGGGTCGACGGTCCCGGCGACTGCGCGGCGGCCCTCGACCGCGCCGCACTCGTCCCCGCGTGCGAGGCGGCGCTCGACGCCCTCGGCGAGTCGGTCGATCCGCGGACGCCGGTGCTCGGCGCGGACGTGACGACCCACGAGTCGGGCATCCACACCGCCGCGATGCTCCGCGATCCGGGGACGTTCGAGCCGTTCGACCCCGCCGAGTTCGGCGGGAACCGCCGCCTCGTCTTCGGCGCCGGGAGCGGCCGCGGGAGCGCTCGCGTCCTGCTGGAGCGGGCCGGCGTCGAGCCGACCGACCGCCGAGTGACGCGGCTGCTCGACCTGCTGGCCGAGCGGGGGCCGGTGGACGAGCGCGAGGCGTCGGCGCTGGTCGACGCGGAGTTCTAGGGGCGTGCCAGCGTGCCTCACGGAACCGATTTACGATTCGGAGCCGTCCCGAGCGTATGAACTACGATTCCGCGCTCGACCGTGCCTACGACACGCTCCCCGAGCGAACGCGGGAGGCGGGCGACCGCCTACAGGTTCCCGACCCGGTCGGCGAAACCGACGGCGCGTTCACCCGACTGACGAACCTCGGCGACATCGCGGACGCGCTGGGACGCAAGCCCGAACATCTCCACCGCTCGATCCAGCGCGAACTCGGGACGAACGGCCAGTTCGACGGCGACCGAGCGCGCTACAACGGCTCCTTTACCGTGGGCGACTTCGACGCCGCCATCGACGCCTACGTCACCGAGTACGTCACCTGTTCGGAGTGTGGGCTGCCGGACACCAACCTCGTCCGCGAGGACGGCGTCGACATGCTCCGCTGTACGGCGTGTGGGGCGTTCCGCCCCGTTCAGAAGCGGCCGAAACAGACCTCCTCGTCGGGAACGCCGACGCTGGAGGAGGGCAAGACCTACCAGCTACAGATCACGGGGACCGGCCGCAAGGGCGACGGCGTCGCCGAGCGCGGTAAGTACACCATCTTCGTCCCCGGCGCCAAGGAGGGACAGACCGTGGAGGCGTACATCGACAACATCAGCGGGACGCTCGCGTTCGCGCAGCTGGCGTAGTCGAAACCGAAACCGATAGCCGGCCGGCGGTCGTCGTCGACCCATGCGACTGGCCCGCATCTGCACGGTCAAAGGGGTTTTCACCGGCGAGTACGAGGACGGCGTCGTCACGACCGACGGCGACGGCGGGACGTACGTCGTCGGCGAGGACGCCGAACTGATGGCGCCGTGTGATCCCACGGCGATCTTCTGTACCGGCCGCAACTTCGGCGCGAAGATCGAGCAGATGGGCGAGGGCGACCGGCCGGACCGACCGGACTGGTTCGTCAAGCCGCCCCACGCCCTCCACCCGCCGGAGGCACCGATCGAGTATCCCGGGTGGGTGGAGTCGTTCACCTACGCGGGCGAACTCGCCGCCGTGATCGGCAGGCGGTGCCACGACCTCGCCGCGGACGAGGTCGAGGACGCCCTCCTCGGTTACACGACCTCGACGCCTACGAGCAGGACCGCCGGACGGCGCGGAAAGCGTTCGACGGGTCGGCGCCGCTGGGGCCGTGGATCGAGACCGACGTCGACCTCGACGGGATGGCGATGGAGACGGTCGTCTCGGGTGAGCGGCGGCAGTCGGCGACGACCGACGAGATGCTCTTCGGCCCCGAGGAGATCGTCGCCTTCCTCTCGGAGCGGTACACGTTCCGCCCGGGCGACGTGATCTCCTTCGGCAGCCCGGCGAACCCCGGGCTGCTCGAACCCGGCGACACGATCGAGATCACCTACGAGGGCGTCGGCACCCTGCGAAACGAGGTCGTCGCCGGCCACAACGCCTAACGCCGTCGCGTGTGGCTCCCGAACATGGCCGAGCGTCTCGATCTCTCGGAGGGCTTCGACGTCCACGACTACCGCGCGGGGCTGAAACTCCACACGCAGGACGGCGCGTCGATGTATCTGGAGAACCGGGAGGGGTACGAGTGTCCCGCCTGCGGGCGGCCGTTCGCTCGCCTGTTCGTCTCGTCCGACGATCGGGTGACGTTCGGCAACCCGCCCGACGCGCCGTTCTGTCTCGCGCGGACGGCGGAGCGGCTGCTCCTCCTGACACACGAGAACCGAAAAGGGTGAGAACCCGCGCGTCGAACCGACGACGTACACGATGTACGAGGACATCCTGCTCCCGACGGACGGGAGCGAGTCGATGGACGCGGTGATGGAGCACGCGGCCGACATCGCCGCGCGCCGGTCGGCCACCGTCCACGCCCTGTACGTGATCGACGACCGCTCGTTCCTGACGCTCCAAGAGGAGATGCAAGGCGACGTGGTCGACGGCCTCCGGGCCGAGGGGGAGACGGCGACCACCGGGGTGGCGAGCCGACTCGAAGCCGAGGGCGTCACGGTCCGGACGGCGATCAGGCAGGGCAATCCCGCCGACGAGGTGCTCGCCTACGCCGACGAGGCGGGGATCGACCTCGTCGTCATGGGCACCCACGGCGCCGACTACGAGCGGAACATGCTCGGGAGCGTCTCACAGAAGGTCGTCACGATGTCCGACGTGCCGGTGTTGACGGTCAATATCGGCGGCGATTAGGCGTCGGCGTCGAAATCGAGCGCGACGGAGTTGATACAGTACCGCTTGCCAGTCGGCTCGGGACCGTCCTCGAAGACGTGGCCGAGGTGGCCGCCACACGTCGCACACAGCACCTCCGTCCGGCGCATCCCGTGTCGGGTGTCGGTCTCCAGTTCGACGGCCCCGTCGACGATATCGTAGAAGCTCGGCCAGCCGCTCCCGGAGTCGAACTTGGTGTCGGCGTCGAAGAGCGCGGTCCCACACCCCGCACAGGCGTAGGTACCGTCCGCCTTCTGATCGAGGTAGTCGCCGCTGAACTTGGGTTCGGTGCCGCGTTCTCGCAGGATGTGATACTCGTCGTCCGTGAGTCGGTCGCGCCACTCCTCGTCCGACAGGTCCGCGAGGGAGCGTTCGTTCTCGCTCATACACCGTGTAGGGACTGGAGGGGTATAGCCCCGGCGCCTACCGCCCGCGGACCGGCACGCCGTCGACGTCGAGGAGGGCGGCCAGCCCGTCGAGTTCGTAGGTGGGATCGACCGAGAGGTCGTAGGACTCGCGGTGAGGGCGGCGGACGAACGCGGCGTCGAGGCCCGCGTTCCGGGCCGCTCGCACGTCGGATTCGCTGTCGCCGACGAACAGCGCGGCGTCGGCGTCGATGTCGGCGAGCGCACGGTGGAGGTAGTAAGGGTCCGGTTTCTTCCGTGACAGGCTCCGGACCGTCGGCTCGCGCCCGTAGGCGGTGGCAAAGAGGTCGCGAGTCGCGAAGAAGTCGTGCATGAACTCGACGGTTCCCTGCTGGTTCGAACTGACGATACCGCGTGGGGCGTCGATCGCACGGACCGCGTCGAAGTCGTCGTAGAGGGCGGCCCGGCCGGCGCGGAGTTCGGCGCGCTGGGCGTGCGAGGAGTGGTAGTCGCGGGCGCGCCAGAAGCGCGCGGGATCGAGGTCGTAGGTCGCACAGACCGTCGAGAGCAGGTCGGGGGTGACGCCGATCGAGACGCGGTCGACGTCGTCGGGGTCGGGGTCGGGGACGCCGAGGGCGTCGAAGGCTTCCCAGGTCGCCCCGCGGAGGACCGACCGGTCGATCGGTTCGACGAGGACGCCGTCGTTGTCGAAGAGGACCGCCTCGTAGCTCATACCCGGCAGTAGTGGTGAGCGAGCAAAAGGGTCGCGCCGTCGCCGGCGCTTCGCGTCGGCCGTAACCGGCACACGACCGGTTGCCCGGAGGTCGGGGATCGCTCGCTACCCGAGGGACTGGGGGTCCCCGTGGCCCCGCCGCTCTCGATACTGAGAATCGAAGGGCGAGTTTTAATCCCCCCGACCACGTTGTCCGCGTCGATGGGTGACGACCGTACCGGGCGGCGGGCGATCCTCGGCGCCGGGGCGGGCCTCCTCGCGTCGCTGGCCGGCTGTAGCGGCCTGTTCATCGAACCCGAGACGACGGGCACGCCCGGTTCCGGGGACGGAGGGGCGACGCCGACGCGAACGCCGACGCGGACGCCGACGCCGCCCGCGCGAACCCCCCCGCCGACGGCGACGCCAGCGTCGCTCCCGAGCGAGGACGTCGAGGTGCGGAACCGTCAACTCGCCGTCCGTCGAACCGAACTGGAGAAGTTCGCGTTCGTTCGCTACCAGTTCGACGTCGAGAACACGGGCGAACGGCCGATCCGCGACGTCGAGTTCCGGGCGCGCGTCCGGTACGAACACGCGGAAATTTCCCGGATCGTCGCCACCGACTACCCCCGGTTCCGGTTCGGCCGGGACGACGACGAGGACGACGGCCTCGACCCCGGCGACACCGCGACGGTGGTCGAACGGGTGCGGTTCGAGCGCGACGGACGGGCGCAAGAATCGACCGCCTTGGACCGGTTCGACGTCGAACTCTCGATCCGTCGAATACGCCACCTGTGAACCGCCGACCCCTCGAGTTGCTGCGGGATACGTGGCCCCGCAGGGGCGTTATCGGGAGTGAGAGCGCGGGCGAATAACTAAGTCGGTCGACGACTGACCGGAAGCAACGCCGCCCGTTCATCATGCTCCCGCTCGCCTCGTTCGCGCTCGCTCTCGCCGTCGTTCTCGGCGTCGGTGCGTACGCCGTCACCCGGGTCGACGCGTTGGACCACCGTGCCCTGCTCGTCGTCGCCGTGGTGGGACTGGCAGTCGGTGGGGTCGCCGCGCAGTCCGCGCCGCCCGCGCCCACCGGGGCGACGACGGCGGGGGCGAGCGACTCGGGTCC
>ERZ1034543.375-NODE-375-length-11409-cov-5.136252_pt1 | contig 11409 bp, 3 predicted proteins | sample MGYA00520654_ERZ1034543 | MGnify/ENA primary metagenome ERZ1034543 (study PRJEB33760, sample SAMEA4777712) | hypersaline lake metagenome | biome: hypersaline environment; feature: brines | place: Spain | collected 2012-08 | depth 0 m ... | reverse complement strand
CGGCGCTGGATTTGGCGTGAGACGGGATGCGTGAGACGGGATGCGTGAGGTGTGAAGACCAGCGTTCGCGGAGGAGGACGCCGATGTGCTCAAGAGAGCCGATCCCTGTTTCGTTACGAACGCACGTCCCTATTGACTTCTCCCTTCAGGAGAGAAGTCAATTCTAAATCCTGAGATTCCAGGATTGAGGCCTTCAGACACGTCTCCTGGGAGTCGCATGTTGCAACTCATCGCAAGAGTCACAACGGCCGAATTTCCAGTCTCAGTTGCACTTCTTCAGTCTCTTCTCGCTCAGTAGGAAGCTCGGAATTTCTTTTCGTCTTCCTTGTCCCAGCTGGGACACGTCCGGCAGATCGGCTGAGAACGACGGATTAACATGTGTTAATTTTGCTCTTGCATTCCTTTGGGGAGGCGGTTATGTTAAAATTCTCATCTAAGAGACAGTCCAAACTGTCATGGCCTCATCCGAAGCGGACTACGCAGATCGCATATACGCGTTGAGGCAGGAGATTGGCGCTACGCAATCTCAGTTCGCCGACCGCATCGGAGTGAGCTATGTCACCGTCAACCGGTGGGAGAATGGAAAGAATACCCCAAATGAGCTGGCCTGGGAGAAAATACGGCAGATCGAAAAGCATGTGCTTGGCGGTCAAGAGAGTCACAAAGTCCAGTCTGGTGGGGAGCCGGTCACCTTTGACTTCGAGGGAAATCCCAAAGGGGTAAAGTCTCTTGTAGAGGCAGAGCGCCTTCGCAATGCTCACCGGCATAACCCCACTTTCGCGTCCGAGATCTCTCGGATCGATCCGCTCCCGCACCAGCGGATTGCGGTGTACGAGCGGATGCTTGAGCAGCCCCGACTGCGCTTCCTACTCGCAGATGATGCCGGGGCGGGGAAGACGATTATGTCCGGGCTCTACATCCGGGAAATGCTTTCTCGGCGGTTTCTCCGGCGGATTCTGATTGTGCCGCCGGCCGGATTGGTCGGCAACTGGCAGCGCGAGCTGGACCACCTCTTCAGTCTCGATTTCGACATCGTGTCGGGGAGCGATGCTCGGGCCGAGAATCCCTTCGCCGGCCCGGACAGCGACCAGCTTATCGTGAGCATCGATACGTTGGCCGCCGACTCTGCCTTCTCTCAATTGGCTGCGGAGGAGACACGACCCTATGACCTCGTCATCTTCGATGAGGCCCACAAGCTCTCGGTACGGAAGGACGCGGACGGCCGTCTGGACAAGACGAATCGGTACAAGCTCGCGGAGGCGATTGCTGGAATCCGAGAAGAGGGCGAGCGGTGGCGTCTTCCCTGGCGCTCCCACCACCTGCTCCTTCTTACGGCGACTCCCCACATGGGGAAGGACTTTCCCTACTACGGGCTCTGGCGCCTTCTCGAACCGGAGGTTCTCTCCACGCAAGGGGCTTTTCAGAACTACCCCCTGGATGCCCGACGGCGTCACTTTATCCGACGCACGAAGGAGCAAATGGTCAACTACGAAGAAGAGCAGATTTACCCCACGAGGATCTCGGACACCCTCTCCTATGAGCTGTCCGAGGACGAGCGAAATCTCTACGAGGCGACGACAGAGTACCTGGATCTCTATTACAACCAGTCGCGGATGCTAAACCGGTCGGCGGTGCACTTAGCGAAAAGCGTCTTTCAGCGCCGACTGGTCAGTTCTACCTTCGCGCTGATAAAGTCTTTTCGCCGACGAGAAGAGAAGCTCTCGGATCTGATCGAAGCTGTTCGCGAGGCCCGTCAAGAAGAAGTGGTCAACGAGCAGCAGCGTCTTGGTCACATTCAGGATGTCTACGCGAAGATGACGGCCGACGAGGAGGGGCTCGGGGGCGAACAGGAGGCCGGGGAGGAGATGGAAGAGCAGATTCTTGCTGCGGTGGCGGATGTGTCCATCGAGAAGCTGGAGGAGGAGCGCCGAGAAGTGCGGCGCCTCGTCGACCGGGCCGAAGAAGTGTACCATCAGGGCAGCGAGTCGAAGTTTCAGCGCCTGTTGGAGGTGCTCGACGATCCGGAGTACGCAGACGAGAAGATGATCATCTTCTCGGAGCATCGGGACACGGTGTCGTTCATCGTTCGGCGCCTGGAGGAGCTGGGATACACTGGAAAGATTGCCCAGATACACGGCGGGATGCCTCACGACGAGCGGGACCGGCAGGTGGAGTTTTTCCGGAAGAGTGTAGAAGACGGAGGGGCGCAGTACCTCGTTGCAACGGATGCGGCGGGGGAGGGCATAAATCTTCAGTTCTGCTGGCTCATGGTGAACTACGATATTCCCTGGAATCCGGCCCGACTGGAGCAACGGATGGGACGGATTCACCGATACGGGCAGGACCACGACCCCGTCATCATTATGAACATGGTAGCGAAAAACACGCGGGAGGGACGCGTTCAGCAGACGCTCCTCGACAAGCTCGACCGCATCCGGCGTGAGCTTGGCTCAGACAAGGTCTTCGACGTGATCGGGGACGTGTTGGAAGATGTTTCCATCCGGGAGTACATCAAACAAGTGATTGAAGGAGGCGACGAAGGCGCGGTCCAGAACGAGATTGATTCCCGGGCAACAGCGGAGAAGGTCCAAGAGATCGAGAAAGAGCAGGAAGAGACGTACGGGGGCCACGACGACGTGCGCAGCCGACTTCCGGAGCTGCGTGAAAAGCGGGAGCGGGAAAAATTCCAGCATCTGCTGCCGGGATACGTGCAGCAGTTCGTGTCACAAGCTGCCCCGCTCCTGGGGCTGGAGGTTGACGGCGACCTTGACGGGTATTTCCGTCTTCGGGCCACTGAAGAAGGGGCCTTGGAGCCGTTCTGGCCCATCCTGGAGTCGTATTCGGAAGAGGCCCGTCGTCGGCTTACCACGCACAAGCCCGGCTACAGTGAAGAGTGCATTTGGCTCCATCCCGGAGAGCCTCTTTTTGATCGCCTACGGGCCTTTGTGACGGATCGGTACCGACGTGCTGCCCACCAGGGGGCAATGTTCGCGGACTCGAAAGCGGACGCCCCGTACCTTCTGTACTTCTTCGACGTTGGCATCAAACGGGCGGCCGACGAGACCCTGGATGCATTTGACCGGCCCGAAGGGCGTGGCGAACAGTTCGTCGCGGTGCGAGTGACGGAAGATGAGCGAATCGAGCGCGTCGCGCCCAAAAGCCTTTTGGTCCTCCAACCCTATGACGGATCGAAGGCCAAAGCCCTCGACGCGATCGCCATTTCCAACGACATGAAGGATCAGGCTCGGGCCTTCGCCAGGAATGTGATTGCGGAAGAGATGGTTGAGGAGGAACGAGAGCGTCTGAGCTCGACCGTCGAGGAGCGCATTCGCTTCTTGCGGCGCGGGTTCGATCATAGAAAGGCGGATCTTGCCGAGCGGCGCAGCGAGCTTCGGGAGCAGAAGAACGAGGGCGTTGCCGGAGCCGAAAAGAGGTACGCTGAAGTCAAGAAGCAACAGCGACAGCTCAAGGAGCGGAAGGAAGAGGCGATCGTGACCATTCGTCGCGAGCCCAAGCTCATCGAGCCGTCGAGTGCCGATTTTGTGGCCTGTGCCGTCGTCATTCCGTCCGAGGACGAAGGGGACGAAATGCACCGGAGTGACGAAGTTGAGGCCATCGCGATGCAAGAGGCGATCGCACACGAGCGGGCTCGTGGCGCGTCGGTGCAAGATGTCTCTGACCCTGAAAAGGCACAGGCCGCAGGCTTGTCGGACTGGCCCGGTTTTGATCTCCTGTCGGAGCATCCGGACACGGGAATGCGAGGGGTTGAGGTGAAGGGCCGAGCCCGCGTTGGCGACATCACCCTTCACGACAACGAATGGACCGCCGCGATCAACCAGCGGGACGACTACTGGCTGTACGTGGTGTACGATTGTGCCACGTCGGATCCGCGCCTAATTCGCATTCAGGACCCGTTCGGCCAACTGGTCGCTGAGCCGAAAGGGGATATGGTGATTGACGAGCAAGAGATTTTTCGAGCTGCATCCGGTGAGTAGTACCGAAAATTCTATCCGCAACTCCAATCAGTACGTTCAACATGGATAACGATCGTCGCCTCATCGAGGCCGCCTTTCCGCTCAAGCAGACCTCGCTCGACTCCGTCCACGAAAAGAAGGTGAGAGGAGGCCATATATCTTCGCTGCACGTCTGGCCGGCCCGGCGTCCCTTGGCGGCAGCCCGCTCGGCCCTGATCGCGACTCTACTTCCCGACCCCGGTACGGAGAAGGAGCGCAAGAAGCTGGTGAAGAAGATCGGCGGGGAGATCAAACGAGAGACGACGAAAAGCGGAAAGGTCAAAGAAACAACCGAAGGAGGCGTGCTCCACTGGAAGCGGGAGGACAACCCCGCGATGGATGACCTTCGGGAGCAGATTCGGGAGTACTACGGCCGCACCCCGAAAGTGCTGGATCCATTTGCCGGCGGCGGCGCCATCCCACTGGAGGCGATGCGCCTCGGCTGCGACACCACGGCCATCGACCTCAACCCGGTGGCGTGGTTCATTCTGAAGTGCACGCTGGAGTACCCGCAGAGGCTGGCGGGCGAGGAGCGTCCGTTGCCCGATTTTGCCGTCGAGGACGCCGACTTCGTCGATCACTATCTCAAAAAGCTGGGTCTTACCTCTGCCAAGCGGCGAGATACGCTCCGCGGACTGGGCCTCACCGAGGGCGACGCGCTGAGCACACAGCAGGTGATGTTCAGCGACATGGATCAGATTCCGGAGGCCGACCTGTCGTGGCACGTGCGGGCGTGGGGTCAATGGGTGCTAAACGAAGCCCGGAAGGACCTGGCAGAGTTCTACCCGTCCTACGCGCACTTTGAGACGGCAGAGAAACCCGCAGAACGCAAAAGTGACGAGCTGAAACGCGTGCCGACAAACGAGGATGGCACGACCGATATGGAGCCGTTGAACGGCGACTACAGCGATGAGTATCTGCACGACGACACGAATCCTCGCTGGGTTGCTAAACCAACGGTTGCCTACATCTGGGCACGTACCGTTTCTTGCAAGAGCTGTCGTGCCACACTCCCACTTCTCAAAACGCAGTGGCTTTGTAAGCGAACCATGAGTGCGGGGCCTAAGCGCATTCGGTTGACTATAGAGCCCAAGGAAGATGGATCTGGAGTGACGTATGGAATCGAGCGGGATGTCCCGAAGAACGTAAACCGCGACCTAACGAGTGGAACTATGTCCCGCTCAGGTGCCACGTGCCCATGCTGCGGTACGACAATGACGAAAGAGGACCTCCGTCAAGAGGGACAGGCTGGAGAAATTGACCAGCAGATGATAGTGGTGGTCATAGACGGGCCGAATGGAAAGGAGTACCGACTGCCGACAAAAAAGGAATTTTTTGCTGCTGAACGAGCGGAAGATGAGCTGAATCAGCTCTACGATGAGATCCCGTTTGGGCTGCCTGAAGAGTCGACCCCAAAGAGTGGAAAGGGTGCCAGTCGGGCGTTTTCTGTGGACGGATATGGTCTAGACCAATGGTCCAAGCTCTTCACACCACGCCAGTTGCTTGCTCTTGGCACGTTCACGAAGCATACGCGTCGCCTTCCGGAGGTTATGGGGCCTCACGGTTATGACTCAGACTGGAAAGAGGCAGTGCGTGCGTTACTGACGAGCGCATTTGATCGAATGCTAGACTTTAATGCTTCCATCCTATCTTGGACATCCAGCGTTGAGGCGATAGGGCATGTTTTTGTCAGATACGCTCTTCCGATGAAGTGGGACTATGCAGAAGCCGCGATGATTAATGACGTCAGGGGAGGTTATAGCACATGCGTTGACAAAATAGGAAAATCTATTCAAACGATTCAGCGAGCCACTGACAGCGATCATCCTGTGCCAGAAGTCCAGCAGATGAGCGCTACCCAGGTGGGGGAGTCTGGTGATGGATACGACGCCATCGTCACGGACCCACCTTACTACGACGCGATTCCGTATTCAGACGCGATGGACTTCTTTTACGTTTGGCTGCGTCGATTACTATATGGGTTTTCTGAAGAGACCAACGAGGTGTTCAGTGAGCCGCTTTCTCCGAAGTGGGACCATGATGCAAACGACGGCGAACTGATCGACGATGCTAGTCGCTTCGACGGAGATCAAGAGCGCTCTAAGCAGGCCTACGAGGACGGAATGGCTGAGGCGTTTCGGCAATGCTACGAAGCACTTAGCGACGAGGGGCGACTCTGCATTGTTTTTGCAAACAAAAGTCCCGACGCGTGGGAAACGCTCGTCAGTGCCGTCATCCGAGCCGGGTTCGTGGTAGATGCCAGTTGGCCGATAGAAACTGAGCAGACCTCCCGAATGCGAGCGCAATCGTCTGCTGCGCTCTCTTCCTCTATTTGGATCGTGTGCCGGAAGCGCTCGAAAACCACCCGGCCAGGGTGGGACAACCAAGTGCTTCAGGACATGCGCGAGAGCATCGTCGACCGGCTGCGGCAGTTCTGGGACGCGGGCATTCGCGGCCCCGACTTCGTGTGGTCGGCCACCGGGCCGGCCATGGAAGCCTACAGCAAGCATCCCGTCGTTAAGAAAGCCGACGAGCCGGGACAGACGATGGAGGTGAGCGAATTTCTCGACCACGTGCGCCGCGAGGTCGTCGACTTCGCCGTGGAGCGCGTGCTCTCCGGAGACGGCTACGCGGACGAGGACGCAGAGAGTCTCGATCAGGTGACGGCCTATTACCTCCTTCATCGAAACGATTACGGGTTCGAAAAAACCCCGACTGGTGCGTGCATTCTATATTCCATCTCGTGTGGTCTCTCTGACGACGATTTAGACGGGCGATACGACCTCGTCGACATCAGTGGCAGCACGGCCCAGTTGAAGGCGTGGAGGAAGCGAGATCGTCCGAAACAGGACGATGTGGACTCGGCAACACCAATGGTAGACCAAGTGCACCGGCTTATGCATCTCTGGACGGAAGGAGACCAGCAGGCGGTGGACACCTTCATCGAGAACCAGGGTCTGGCTGATCATTCCCTATTCCAGAAGGTGATGCAAGCCATCATCGAACTTGCAGACGGCACGGAGAGATCTGTTATGGAAAGCATCAGCAACTACATCAAAGGACAAGGTGTCCGGAAGAGGTACGCACCTCTGGGTGATCTATTCGATTGATGTCACTACTTCTGACTTTGACTTCTGAAGGACTCTCCTGAAGCCAGCAAATCATCTCTGTAATAGTATTTACTTCCCAATGTCTGACTCCTGGACCCCGTGGCACCAAGTCGTTGAAGTCCGCGACGACGTCAAAACGAAGAAACTTACGCTCGACACCTTCGCTGCAGGTTTGGAAGATGTGATCATGCAGCGGGGCCATCGGAAAGTTTACGAGGACCCGACGGAATTCTTTAAGCTCACGTACCCAACGCGAAACCTTCGCGATCTTGCCCGAGAGGTGGCTGAGCGTCTTGCGGGTGAAGGCACGAAAGCGCTCCGCCAGCTTGAAAAAACGTATGGTGGTGGGAAGACACATGCGCTCATCACGCTATACCATCTCTTCGGAGCCCCGGAGCGCCTCCCCGACGAAATACCCGCCGTTCAAGAGTTTAAGTCGCACATCGGTCAAGATTTCCCCCCCTCCCGGGTGTCAGCGCTCCCTTTTGACTACCTGGATGTTGTCAATGGCATGACGGTGCGTAGCCCGTCTGGTGACGAGCGGAACCTGCTCTATCCGTGGAGCGCGATCGCGTATCAACTTGCCGGGGACCAAGGGCTTCGGGTCTTGAACAACGGTCAGACGGAGGAGCGCGATGATCCGCCAGCTGCAGGAACGCTTGCGAAAGTCTTTCAGCACGTTCTTGGGGACGAGAAATCCGTTCTCGTTCTGATGGATGAGGTCCTCATGTACGTGCACGCAGTTGTAGGTGCGGGGAAGCTGACGCGTGAGCAGATTAAAAACTTCTTTCAGAACCTTTCTGAAGACATCTCCAGCGTCGACCGGTGCTGCATGATTGCTTCGATCCTGGCGTCCGACCTCAACGTCCAGGATGCGTTTGGAAAGCGGCTTGAGAAGGATATTACAACGATTCTAAGTCGGAAAAAAGACCCCTCGGTCCGGCCGGTTGAACAAAAGGACATCGCGGAGATTCTCCGGCGTCGGTTTTTTACCCTCGAATCTATTCGCGATAAGGAGTCCTTCAAACCCCACGTGAGCGCGGCGCTCCGAGGGATTGAGAATCTGGACCAGGAGATCAAAAAGGAAGGGCAGAAAGCCGAAGACCGCTATCTCAGGAACTACCCTTTTCACCCGGACATCACCAAGGTTTTCTTCGAGAAGTGGACGAACCTCGAGTCCTTCCAGGAAGCACGCGGTGTACTACGAATCATGGCACTTGCCATTCGGGATTCGCTCGAATGGGATGACAGCCCGTTGATTGCCACGAACGCCTTTCTGAGCCCCCCGGACCAGATGGACCTTGATGATGCGGCCAGTGAGCTTGCGACGATCGCGTCGCAGGAGGAATACGAAGGGACAAAACAGAATTGGACCGGAATTTTGACAGGGGAGCTGAACCGTTCAAGAGGCGTCCAGGAGCGTTTCGCTGCATTGAGCGGTCGCGAAGTTGAGCAGGCCATATTTGCGATCTTTCTGCATTCGCAGCCTAAGGGGCATACAGCGAATCTACAGGATGTAAGGCGTCTCATTGGACACACGCATCCAGACAAAATCGAGCTCGATCAAGCGCTGAAAGACCTAACTTCAACGTCTTGGTTTTTGGACGAGAAGCATTTCGTGGAGGACCGTAACAAGATTCCGCGAGAATGGCGACTGGGATCGCGTCCGAACTTGACGCAGATGCATGACAAGGCAAAGTCGAGTATAGAGGATTTGGTAGAGACGAATTTAGAGGACGCGATCCGAAGCAAAAAGAGTTTGACCAAGGGTGCCTCGGGAGCGGGAGCGGTGGTTCACACGCTTCCAAAAAGCCCTGGTGACATCAAGGATGACGGGCGGTTCCACTACGCTGTCCTTGGTCCTGATGCGGTCTCATATCCGGGAGATCCTAGTGATCTTGCGAAGCGATTCCTCTTTGAAACAACTGGAGATGATCGACCCCGGGTCAACAAGAACGCTGTCGTTCTTGCCGTTCCGGCCGTAGATGGGTTAGAAAAGGCTCGAAGTCGTGTGCGTAATTTTCTGGCCTGGAAGGAGGTCAAAGACATGCTCAAGGAAGAGAACACGAGCGACGCGCGAGACCAACGCCTGCGGAAAAATCTTCGGGACTCGGAGGAGAAAATTGATGACGCAATTCGGCAGGCGTACAGCGTCGCCGTTACCACTGGCCCGGATGGGGAGGCGGAAGCATTCAGGGTGCCGGGGGGGGAGGCATCTCTGTTTGCCCAAATCAAGAATCACGACAAGGCACGGATCAAGGACTCCGCCATTACCCCGGAGACGATTCTTCCCGGCGGTCCGTACGATCTTTGGCGAGAGGATGAAGCATCGCGCCGCGTCTCCCACATCACAGAGGCGTTCGCGCAGCAACCGGAGCTTCCGAAGATGCTGCGGCCGGAGGGCATTTACGATACCATTGCCCTCGGTTGTGAAGAAGGCACATTCGTTCTCCGGCTTCCTCGCCCCGATGGGTCCGTCCGGACGGAGTGGAGAACGCGTCCGGATGGCGAACATCTTCGAGAACCAAGTCTCGAAGCCGTTCTCCCCGAGCATGCCGAGTTGGCGAACCTCGATCCTGTTCTGTTAACCCCAGGAGAGCTCCCGAAGCTGTGGGAGGATGAGGAGCCACTCTCCGTCGGCGATTTGTACGACTACTTCAGCGGCGATTACGTTGCTCAGGTGGAGCAGAATGGGTACCCAGAGCCCGTTCCTATCCCGAAGGCCACGCCCGACGTATTGAAGGACGCCATTCGCACGGCGGTCCAGCAGGGAAATCTGTGGTTGCGGAAGGGGCAGACGAGCCTCTACGACGAAGAAGTTCCTGAGGGCCTCATCGACGAGGATACGATCCTCAAGACTCCGCCAGAGAGCATTTCCCCGACTGATTTACTCCCCAAGAAGCTTCCTGATGCGTGGCCCGATGGGGAGACGACTGCCTCCGACCTTGCTAGCGCCCTCTCGGACGAATATGGAGAGCCGCTTCCCTGGCCGATTGTTCGCAAAGCAATTGATGGAGCATTCCGGGCCAATTACATGAAACCCTCCGTCGACTCGAAGGAGTGGCCGACGGACCGGTCTGGTGCAGGCCACGTCAAGATTGAGCTTCCGTCTGTGGAGGAGGCCCCGTCAGACGACAAATGGACCAGCAAAGAGACACCGCCCGCGGGAGGCTTTGGATCGGGGGTGAAACGGGCCTCTGGCGAACTCGGGGTCGATGAGATTCAAAATCTCGCCGACGAGATTGGAGAGCTGGTGAGCGCCGCGGCGGGGCACGGGATCCAGTTCAACGTCACCATCGAGGCGGGAACCGACGAATCGCTTCCCGACGAGGTGGAGGCGCGTCTCAATGAGATTTTGAAGCGAGTTTCCGAAAGCTTACAGATATAGCATTGCGTGAGCGCGCGAGAGTCCCCCGAAAGCCTTCGTGTGTCTCGGATCTAGGGAGCTGTCGCCCCTTGAGAGATGCCCTGTCGGTTCAGGGCGTCTCTCGCAAGCGTAGCGAAAGGGGGGTCAGTCGCGGAGTCGGATGAGGGCCTTGAGGAGGGCGAGGGTGGTGTCTGCGGGAGAGGCCTCGGTGCTCACCTTCACGTGGCGGGGGTCCTCCAGGGCGTCGGGCGCCTCGTAGCGTTCGGTGAGCATGTCGAAGTCCCCGGCCCGTGCGTCGGAGGCGGTGGCGTCGCCGGCCGAACGACGACGAAGGCGCTCCTTCAGCGTGGGGGCGGGGGCGGTCAGCTCCACAAAGACGTACGGCACGTCGGCCGCCCGGAGCGCCGTGCGGAGACGGTCGCGCTGCGCGCGGCGGCTGAAGGTGGCATCGAGCACGGTGCCGCGGTGTCGGCGGGCGGCGCGGCGAGCCCGGGTGCGAAGGGTGGCGTAGGTGGCCTCCGTCATGGCGTCGGTGTAGAGGCGCCGGCGCATGCGGGCGCCGGCCCGCCCGTGGAGGGCGGCGCCGGCGTGCATCTTGCGGACGCGATCGGAGGCGAGGTGGGGCCAGCCCAGGGCGCGCGCCACAGCCTCGGCCTGCGTGCTCTTGCCGGTGCCGGGGCGGCCCATTACAACGACCACGAGGGGCGCGGACCCGGCCACGGCGTAGCGCACAGCCCACTGGTAGTGGCGCTGGGCCTGGGCGCGGCTGCGACTCCGATCGTGCAGGGGCACAGCGTCTCCGTCCGCCTGCAGCCCGCCCACTTTGCCCCGCACCTGCGCCCGCTGGCTCTTGTAGAAGTTGAGGAGGCGGGGCAGGTCGGGGTCGTCCAGGCCCGCCGCCATCCGCGACACGAAGCGG
>ERZ1034543.367-NODE-367-length-11543-cov-7.852194_pt1 | contig 11543 bp, 7 predicted proteins | sample MGYA00520654_ERZ1034543 | MGnify/ENA primary metagenome ERZ1034543 (study PRJEB33760, sample SAMEA4777712) | hypersaline lake metagenome | biome: hypersaline environment; feature: brines | place: Spain | collected 2012-08 | depth 0 m ... | reverse complement strand
ACGACCTGCTCGTACTCGCGGTAGAATTCAAGATCCAGGTCCGCCAGCACTGCGTCCCAGAACCAGGCAGGATCCGCCGTGGAGCGGCTGTGAAGAGCGTCCAGGTTCGGGATACCGTGGCGGTCCATGAAGCGGCGCAGGTTCGAAGCTGCGACCACCTCCGGATCAGGGGTCCAGGCAACTTCTTGATGAAACGGAAATGAAGACGAGGGGGCAGGCACCGAGGCAGGCATGGGCGCAGGGGAGAGGGAGAAGAACTGCTGAGCAAGCGTACGGAAGCGGTTCCAGAGAGGCGCTTACACAATAATCCACACCGGCCGACAGACGCAACCGATGGGGACGGATCCATTTCCGAAACGTCCGTGTAACGAACCTTCTGTTCAAAAAAAGAACCTGTGTGGGGGGGGATTGTGGGACACAATCCCCTTCTACGGATGTATGACAAAATGCCCGAAATGACAAGCCGGGGTCCAGCAGATGCCAGTGGCGCGCCTGATCGGGTGATCCTCGATGTTCGTTCCCAATGAGTTGAGTTGACGTGGCTGACCAGAATCCTCAAAGCAATAAGAATAGCGGATCCGGGATGACGGGGGGATCGCCCTCGGGCGCCGGTCGAGGGCGCCTCATCATCTGGGTGATTTTTGGGACGCTCCTTGCGCTGTGGGCGTACAGCTACTGGGGCATGGGGCCGTCCGGGGGGGAACGCATCCCATACAGCGAATTTCGCATCCAGCTCCAGAACGAAAATGTGGAGCGCGTAGTGGTGGAAGGCAATACCATCAATGGCGAGCTGAAATCCCAGGCCAGCAAATCGACGTCGGAAGGGGGCTCGGTCGAATATCAGAAGTTTGTGACGTACCTGCCCTCGTTCGGCGACGAGAAGTTGATGGAGCGGCTGGAAGCCCAGAATGTGGAGGTCATCACCGAGCCGCAGAGCAGCTTTCCGTGGGGCCTGGTGATTATGGGCCTCCTGCCGGTGCTCTTGCTTTTCGGTGTGGGGTACATCTTTCTCCGCCGTATGCAATCGCAGGGACAGGGGCTCTTCTCGGTGCGCCAGAGCAAGGCCCAGCTCTACGACAAGGACGAGGAGACCACTACCTTTGGCGACGTGGCCGGGGCCGACAGTGCCAAGGAAGAGCTGCGCGAGATTATCAAGTTCTTGAAGGATCCGCAGCGCTTTGAAGGGCTGGGTGGAAAGGTGCCCCGAGGCGTCTTGCTGGTGGGGCCGCCGGGCACCGGGAAAACCCTGCTTGCCCGGGCTGTGGCCGGTGAGGCGGACGTTCCCTTCTTCAGTGTATCGGGCTCGGACTTCATGGAGATGTTTGTCGGGGTTGGGGCCTCTCGCGTGCGAGACATGTTTGAGGAGGCCAAGGACACGTCTCCCGCCATCATCTTCATCGATGAGCTCGATTCCATTGGGCGCAAGCGTGGGGCGGGCCTGGGCGGCGGCAACGACGAGCGCGAACAGACCCTCAACCAGTTGCTCTCGGAGCTGGACGGGTTTGAGGAGAACGAAGGAATTGTGGTGATGGCCGCGACCAACCGGCCCGACATCCTCGATTCCGCCCTTACGCGCCCTGGTCGGTTTGACCGTCAGATTACGGTGGACCTGCCCACGCAGAAGGCGCGATACGAAATCCTGAAGATCCACGCACGCAACAAGCCGCTCTCCGAGGAGATTGACCTGGAGGAAATTGCCCGCAGCACGCCTGGCTTCAGCGGGGCCGATCTGGAAAATCTGCTGAATGAGGCGGCTCTCCTTGCGGGGCGGCACGAGCATACCTCCATCCGCCACAGCGATATCGAGGAAGCCCGCGACAAGGTCATGATGGGCCTGAAGCGCGAGGGCATGGTGCTCGATGAGGAAGAAAAGCAACTGCTGGCCTACCACGAGGCGGGGCATGCCATTGTGGCGGCGGACCTTCCCCACGCCGACCCCATCCACAAGGTCACCATTGTGCCGCGGGGGCAGGCCATGGGCGTCACGCAGCAGCTGCCGGAGAAGGACAAGTACCTGTACCGCCTCGACTACCTGCTCGATCGCCTCGCTGTGATCATGGGCGGCCGAGCGGCGGAGGAAATTATCTTCAATACCGCCACCAGTGGCGCGGAGAATGATCTGAAACAGGTGCGCAAGATGGCGCGCAAGATGGTGCTGGACTGGGGCATGGGCGAAACGTTTAAGCATATCTCCCTGGGCGAAGACCAGGGCAACGTGTTCTTGGGCGAGGAGCTCGCCAAGGGGCGCGAATACAGTGATCAGACGGCGCGGGAGGTGGACGAAGAGATCCGCCGCATTACGGAAGATGCGTTCCAGCGTGCGGTGGATACCCTCAACGAAAACCGAGACGCCTTCGACCGACTGGCGGCGATGCTCATCGAGCGGGAAGAGGTGCCTGGGAAGGATGTCTTGCAGCTGGTTGGGGACGGGGCGAAGGAGGTCGAGCATCTTCCGGCCACCAACGGAGAGGTTGCGTCTGGCGACATGACGCCGGACGAGGCCGACGTGCTGCAAGAGGATGATTCGTCTGACGAGTAGCTCCTTTTCACTCAACGCTCTCTTCCACTCACTTCGGGACTGGAACTGCCATGGCCAATGTTGACCGCGATCGCCCCTCGGATGCATCCCTGCGCGAGACCCTGACGGAAGAGCAGTACTACGTCACGCAGGAGGCGGGCACCGAGCGGGCCTTCACCGGAAGGTACTGGGACTACAAGGAGGAGGGAACGTACCGCTGCGTGGTCTGCGACGTGCCCCTCTTCGACTCCGACACGAAGTTTGAGTCGGGTTCGGGGTGGCCCAGCTTTTACGACGTTGTGGATGCGGACACTGTGGAGCTGAAGGCCGATCACAGCCTGGGCATGCGCCGCACAGAAGCGGTGTGTGCGGAGTGTGGGGCGCACCTCGGGCATCTGTTCGAGGATGGACCGGAGCCGACGGGGAAGCGCTACTGCATCAACTCCGCGGCATTGGACTTCGAGGAGCGCGACAGCGATGACCCTTCTGCGAACGCCTCGGCGTAGTGGGGCTTCGCTGCCTCGTTGGGGCTGCCTCGTTGGGGCTGTGCTGCGCTACCGTTCTCCACTGTGGACGCCTCATCCCTCTTCATTTGAAATTCGACCCCCCACCGGGCAACTTTTGCGGCCTCAGTAGCTTACATGTAGCCGACCAAGACGAACTGAGCGTGCTGAGAACCCCGCACGTACTGCCCGGGTCGGTAGCGAAGTGGCCAAACGCAGCAGACTGTAAATCTGCCGGCTTATGCCTTCGGAGGTTCGAATCCTCCCCGGCCCACACACCCGATGCACAGCTCCCAACGACGCCAGTCCGAGGGTGCGGTTGGCCCTGTACGATTGCTTGCGGGAGTAGCTCAGTGGCAGAGCATCACCCTTCCAAGGTGAACGTCGCGGGTTCGAATCCCGTCTCCCGCTCCGTTTTCATGTTCGAGGCGCAAGCTGCCTCCCGGCATTGCCCTCGGGATTTGTTGCCGCCTTAGCTCAGTGGTAGAGCACATCCATGGTAAGGATGGGGTCCCCGGTTCGAGTCCGGGAGGCGGCTCCGCTCTCTGCAAACCTAACACGCTCGAGGAATGCACAGGCGCCGTTAGAAGATTATGAAGATGGAGCGCCTGGGAACACCGCCCCTGCTGGTTAGGTATCAGCCCTTGTAATTATCGCGGGGTGGAGCAGTGGTAGCTCATCAGGCTCATATCCTGAAGGTCGCGGGTTCGAATCCCGCCCCCGCTACTATTTATTCCAAACGCGGACGGCTCCGTTTTCCACGGAGCCGTTTTTTGTTGAAGTCCCTCGCTTGAAGGTTCTCATTTCTCTGGTACGGATTGGCCCGCATTGTGACTGCCTCCCCTTCCCCGCGGATTGACGACGAGGCCCATGCGCTTTTGCTTTTTGATGGGGTCTGCACCCTCTGCAACCAATTTGTGAACGCCGTTCTCGACGCTGACTCCTCCGGCTATTTTCTCCTCGGTGCCCTCCAGTCCGAAGAGGCTCGGCCCTATCTGGAGGCGTTTGGGGTGGACCCGGACGCCCTCGATTCGGTAGTCCTGATTGAGAAGGGGCGCCTCTACACGCACTCGACGGCGGCGCTGCGCGTGTGCCGCCGCCTGGATGCGCCGTGGCCGCTGCTCTCTGTCTTTCTGGCGGTGCCGCGCCCGGTGCGGGACGTTGTCTATGACATCATTGCGGAGCATCGCTACGACTGGTTTGGCACGCGCGACGAATGCCGACTGCCCACGCCGGATGTGCGGGCGCGGTTCTTGGAAGACCCGGCGTAGCGGTTGGTAGCGGCCCCGTTCCACGCGGGGCCCACGCACAAGGCCCATGCATGAGGCTCACGCATGTAGTCTTTCGCGCATGGGAGCGGCAAGACGGAACCTATTCTGCGGCCCCGGAGCTGCGCTGCAGTAGCTCGAAGTACCGCTTGATGAGGGCCTCGTAGTCGGAGCTGTATTCTTTTTCCAGCGCCCGGATGAGGTCGCGACGGAGGGCGTCGGTGTCGTTCGAGGGGGAGCGCTCGCCGGGCGGGGAGGCGGAGGGTGACGTACCGGCCCGTTGGCCGCGGCGCTGTTGCTTCTTGCCCTGCGTGCGGAGGGATTGTTGTGCGTTGAGCAGGCGTGTAAGGATCTGCTGCTGACGCTTGAGGAGGTCGCGGCTGTGGCGCTGGCTCTGTAGGTCCTGGGCCGACTGCTCCATCTGCTCGGCGATCTTCTTGAGGTCCCCCAGAAGCCGCTGTTTCATGTCCGCGTCTATGTCCATCTGCTGAAGCTGCTTCTTGATGCGCCGCTGCTGGCGGGCCAACTGCTTGCGCCGCGCCTGCATGTTGGGCGAAAGACGCTCGCCCTGTGCCTTGTTCAAGAACTGCTGAATCTGTTGGTTTAGCTTTTGCTGTTCGCCAGAGGCCTTCTGGAGCTGCTGCATGGCCTGCTGCATCGACATCTGGCCCTGCCCGCCGCTCTGCTGTTGTTGCATTTGGTCGAGCAGCCGAGAGAGCAGAAGGGCGAGCTCGTTCAGGTGCATCATAGCGGTCTTTTGCGCCCCCGTGGCCTCCTCGGCGGTGCGCTGGTCCAGGGCGCGGGTCGATGATTGCATGGCACGCAGGGCGTCTCCAGTCTTTTTTTGTACGGCTTGCGACATGCTGGGCAGGCGCCCGGCGATGGACTGAAGGGAGTCGGCAACGGTGGTGAGGCCGTCGTGGAGCCGTTTTTGCTGCACGGCGTAGCGACGGACAGCGGGGCCGTCGGCCTCCAGCCGCTCCACGCGGCCGCGCAGCGATTCCTGGTCTTTGGAGAGGCGCAGGGTGTTGTCCAAGGCGCTCCGCAGCCCAGCCACGTTCATCCGGCGCTGTCGGCCCTGCATCTGGCTTTTTAGTTGGGAAAGGCGCGACTGCATGCGCTGCATGCGCTGCTGGATGCGCTGCTGCTGCCGCCGCGCCCGGCGGGGCTGGTTCCGGCGCAGCGTCTGGCTGTTTTGGCGCATCTGCTGGGGGAGCTTTTGTTGGGTCGTCTGTTCGCGCAGCCGGCGCAGCTCCTGCGTCGGGGCCGACGGGGTGTCCTGGAGGTCCGACTGGGCCTCTTTCATCGCGTCGAGGAGCTTCTCCATCTCTTTTGCGAGCTGGTCCTGCTGCTTGGCGAGGGCCCGCGTGGCCGCAGAGTCGGGAGCGGGCGAAGAGGGCGACAGGGAATCGGGGCGGGCGGTGGCTGCGGAGTCGGCGGGCGGGCGGCGCGTAGAGTCCGGGGCGGAGGGGGAAACGACTGACGAGTCGGAGGGCTGTGCACGCGCCGACGAGTCGGGCCGTGGCGGTGCGGTTGCAGAATCGGGGGCCGGGGGCTCAATTTGCGCCTCGGTCTTCTCGGCGATGCGGTCTTCTTGCTCCCGGAGAGCCTCTGCTCGGCGCGACAGCTCCTCCATCTTCAGCCGCGCCTGGAGCTGCTTGTAGAGGTCGAGCGTACGGTCCAGCTGGCGCTGTTGCTGTTGGAGGCGCGACTGGGTCTGCTCCATCGACGACTGCATTCGGCGGAAGCCCTGCGACTGCATGGACGTGCGCAGCTTCTGCAGTGCCTCCTGCAGAGACTCCGACTGCATCTCGTCGACGGTGCGCTTCAGCTCTTCAAACTTCTTGCTGGTCTTGGGGCTCGACAGGTCGTTGCGCTGCATCGCGCGGCTCAGCGAGTCGACCTTGCGCGAGAGCTCCTTCTGGCCCTGCGCGAGCGACTCCTGTTGCTGCTGCATCTGCTGGACCTGGCGGCGGTCTTCCCAGTCGGCCTCGCGGGTGCGGCGCAGTTCGTTGCGGAGGGAGCGGAACTGGTCTTGCATAGAGTCGGCCTCGCGGTCGAGCTCGCGCATCTGGGCGCCGGTGCGCTGCTGGAGGGTATCGAGCGCCCGATACTGCTCGGAAAGAGAGGGAAACCGGAGGCGCTGGGTGGCAGTGCGGCCGCTCTTGGGGCCGTTGACAGTGTCGGTGTCCCAGGCCTTCACGTAGTAGACCACTGCGTCGCCGCGCTCCAGGTCGAGCCCGCTCTCCTGCACCAGCAGCCACGTGTGGCGCAGGACCTGGTCGGTCTGGCGGGGGGCGGAAAGCGGAAGTCGAAGGGACGAGAACGGCGCCTCCGTGCCGGCCCGCCGGTAGAAGAGCTCGACGCGCCGAAAGCCGTAGTCGTCCCTCAGCTGCACGCGCAAGGGCTGCGTGAGAGCAGGCGTGAGTTCGGCCGTGCCGGTCGGCTCCACGAACGAGACAGACGGGCGGGCGTCGGACTGTGCCGAGACGTCGTACCGGATGGGGTCGCGATTGGAGACACCGGTCGGGCTCTTGAGGTGCAGCGCATAGGTGTCGGGCTGCTCCACCACGAAGCGGCCCGTGGCAGTGTCGCCGCGCACCGTCATGGGCTCGGCCGGGCCGTTCGCGAACGTCAGTGCGGCCTCCGCCACGGGGGCACCGCCGAGCGTGGCCGACACGCGCACCTCTGCGCCGGGCAGGGCCGCCACGTCGCCCACATTTGGGGCAAGCGTGCGGGGCGAGCGTTCTGTGTAGGACGGGGGCGTGACGCGAAGTTGCAGCTGGCGGAGGAAGGGGCGCTGGGCCACTTCTACATCGTACCACGGGGTGCGCACCGGGGCCGCCACCACCCGGTAGCGCAGCGGGCGGCGCACGGCAGGCACCGTGTGGCGAAAGGTGCCCGCGGAGTCGGGCCGGAGGGCGATGCGCCGCGGCGTGGCGGCGTCTTCGGGGCGGAGGAGAAGGGTTGCAGACCCGGGAACTGCGCCGGTGGTGCGGACGGCGATACGGAGCGAGTCGCCCTTCACCAGTTGCGCAGAGCCGGGCGAGACCGAAAGCGTGAAAGGAGCGGGGCGCTCGAACGCCGTTTGGGGCGCAAGCAGGCGACCCGAGGCCCCGAGAAAGGTGGACGGTGCAGCCAACAGGAAGGCAGCGACGGCGAGAAGCGGGAGCGAGGCCCACTGCGCGGCGGTGCGGGCGGGGGTGAAGTCGGCGATCTCTGCAAACGCGACCTCATTCACCTGTTGGGCCAGGTGGTTCACGGCGCGGTCGACGTACGGGGCGGGAGCGTGGGAGCGGGCGCCGTCGGCGAGTTGCAACAGGTTCACCAAGCGGTCGGCGACGCCTGGGTGGGTCGCGCCCACAGTGCGGGCCACGTCCTTGTCGGAGGGGCCGTCGAGAAGCCCAAGCAGGCGGCCGAGGGGACGAAGGAGGAACGTCCCGGCCACGCCGAAGGCAGCGGCTGCCGTAAGCCCGAGGAGAGCCGTTCGAATGGGGGGCGAGAGCCAGAGGGTGGCCTCCACGGCCGCTGCCAGCAGCCACAGCGCGGCGAGCGTCCCGACTGCAACGGCGCTTCCAAATGCCAACTCGGCCCACGTGAGGCGCCGGGTTGCGATCCGCAGGCGGGCGCGCAGGCGAGCAACAAGGCGGGCCGTTTCGTCACTCATGACGGCGTAGAGGCCAAGGAGCCAGAGAGCAGGTGGATGTGCGGGGAGCGCGAGGGCCGAACGGCAGAGACGACCGACCTGGCGCGGCCCGCGCCCTTCGTGGTTTCGTGATCCCGCCAGTTCGTGATCCCGCCGGTTCGTGATCCCGCCGGTTCGTGATCCCGCCGGGAAGATGGCGGCCGCGGAGCCTGGAGCGCGGAACGAGAGCCTCTCCTCAGCGTGCGGACTTCAAAGAAGCCAACGGCGCTCCGAACATTTCGCCGATGCGTACCGCGAGTTTGCGCTTAATGTTTCTCTCACACGAGCGGGCTTTGCAGGATTGTTCATGCGGAGGAGGAATGCTCCGGCCCCTGCGGCCCCCAGCCCTTTCGACTCACTTTTTCTGCTGGATTTATTTTCTGCTGGATTTATGCTGCGGCTGTGTCATACCTCTCTTGTTTTTGCTCTCGCAGGGCTCCTCTTGACTGGGTGCCGAACGTACGGCGATGACTATGGCACGACGCCCAAAACCCATGCGGCGCTCCAGGGGGCCGTGTCTTCGTTTGAGGAGGACCTGCGCCGTGCTGAGGCGGACCTGCAGCGATTGCAGGAGGCTGCCGACCAGGTGGATACGCTCCGGGTGCTGGCGGACGCGTACGCGGACCTGGTGGAGCGGCACAGGTCGCTTCTCCAGACGCAGCGGACGCGTGCGCGCCGTTTTTCCGCCGAGGCGGGCTATCGAAGCCTCCACACTGCCTACGGGGCGACCGTGACGGAGCAGCGCATGCAGGAAAAGCGGTATCGGCAGGCGGTTCAGCGTGTGCGGGCGGTGGTGCAAGGCTCGGCGTCGGTGCAGGCCTCGGCGCAGGAAGCCCCGCGCCGGTACATGATTCGCCCAATGAACTTTCCGGAGGCGGACGGGAAGAGGGAACTGACCATGCGGGCGGCGTTGAGCGGGCGTTGAACACGTCAGGAGGAGGCGTGAGCCGCCTCGGTAATGGCGTGTGCCGGCCGGGCGACGCGGTAGCTGTGGGCCTCCGGGCGATCGGCAAACAGCGGTTTTACGCGGTCCCAGGTGTCGCGGAACAGGTCGCTTTGGCGATACGCCGACAGGGCCGTGGGGCTCGCCCAGTGGCTGTGTGTGGTGCAGACGGCGGGCGCATCCGCATCGCGCCACAGCGCCAGGCGCTCACACCCTGAGACCGATCGGATCTTGGGGGCCGCCGCGTCGAAGCGCTCGAGAAACACCTCCACCGTGGTGGGGGAGAAGGTCATGCGCACGATGCGAACAATCATGGGGACACGGGTACAGCTTGGGACACGAGGGATGCCTCAAAACGTAATGAGCGGTCGCCGCGCCCTCAACCCCTCGCTCTCAATCCCCCACCCTGACGCCACGTCCCAGTCACGCCACGTCCCAGTCACGCCACGTCCCCGTCACGTCGCGTCCCCGTCAGGCCGCGTCCCCGTCACGCCGCGCCAATCAACCGCTGCCCGATGGCACAGTCCAGGCACCCGCCCTCGGAACAGAAATGGCGATACAGCTCATGGAGGCCCTGGGCGACGAAGGCCGAGTCGACCTCAGTGCCCAGGTCTTGAAAGCGGCGCACGACCGAGTCGCGGGATGCCGGAAGGCCCTTGAGCAGCGTATACACCGCATCTTTTTGCGACGCATCGTCGCGGCGTGTTGCATCGCGTAGCAGGACCGGGGCCACTGCGTTGACGAGGAGCGTGTTGGTGCGCGAAGGGCCCAGGGCCGCCGAGTGCTCGGCGGCCGCCTTCCGAAGGTGGTAGTGGGTGCGCCAGAACGCAGGCGGGGTGGCCTCCAGCGCGGCCCGCAGCCCAGCCGCCCCGTCTTCGCGGAGGGCCTCGCGCAGCCGGTCGAGAGGCGCGCCCGCCATCAACGCCCCTTCGGCGTACCAGGCCGCCGCCTGTGCAATCCGGAGCGGGGGAAAGTTTTGCGGGCGGAGCCGGAAAAAGGTCCACGTGGTGCGGGCCATGGGCGACAGGGCGCGTCGGACCTGCAGGCGCCGAAACCGATCGCGCAGATCCATTGCATAGTCCGCCGTCGAGCGGTCCGCCTCCAGCAGGTCGCCCGGCTCCGGCACCAGCCCAGCCGCGCCCAGCAACAAGGCCTCGCGGTGGCGGGGGGCACCGAGCGCCCGGAGGGCCCGCGGCGGCACCTTTTGGGCGAGGGTAGACATCGGCACATCATTCTTAGCGTAGCCCAGTCCAGCGAAGAGGCGTTCGTGGAGGGCAGCGTCCAAGCCGTCCTCTCCAGAAACGGGCAACTGCTCGCTCTTGCGCGCGAGGCGGGACCGCGCAAGGTCGCGGATCCACGCCTGTCGCGGCGCAGGGGGCACCTCGTCCCAGCGGGGCGCACACGGCAGCGCATCGTCGTCGGCCCGCGTGTGAAAAGCGTGCAGCAGCGTGCGGAGCGGGGCCTGGAGGCGTGGGTAAAGGACCACCTCGGGCAGGGTCGATTCATCTGCGCGTAGCAGGCCCCCCGTCCACATGTCGGCGTGAAGGGTAACGTGGAGTACGACGCTGTTGTACCGCGGATCGGTGTGGTGCACGTGCTCAAACCACCCCGCGGAGGTCCGGTGCACCTCCACGTGACCGCGCCAGTCCACGCCATCGATGCAAACGTGGGCGTTTTGAAAATCAGGACCGGCGTCGGTGTTGAGGGTGCCGGGGGCAAGCACCTGCACCGCGGCCCCGTCACTGGTTTGCAGGGCATGGGATTCGAATCGCTGCTGAGCCCAAAGGTCCTGCACCAGCGCCTCGGGCACGTCCGGCGTGTCGGGGGTGGCCTCGCGCACCATCACTGGCGGCGCCCCGGTGCTCTGTGCGTAGGTGTGAAAGGGCGGACAGGGGGCGGATGTGTGCATGGCTAATTCCTCGAAAAAATGACGAACGTGTCGGGGGCCGCGCAGTCGGTGCGCGTGGTATCGGTACGCGTGGCAATGACGCTTTGCACGCCCACTCCTGTGCGGAGGGCGCGCCTGGAGCCGCGCCGCTCGCGCAGTCTTTGAGAAGGGTGATCAATTGTATAGACACAAATTATCAAAAAATATAACGTCTCCGCCTCTGGTCGGCTTCCCCCTCCTGGGGCTGGGGGAGCACACGGGGCAGCAGTTCGTTCGGATGATCAATCCACGGCACACGACACCCCCCATCGATGCGTGAGAACGCCCCTGAATCGGGAGGACATCTTGTTGAGGAGGACGTCCCTTCGCCCCGGGCGCAGGCAGTCCCAGGCGAGGAAGACGCAGGTACGTTTCCTTTCTACACGACAACAATTTCTGATCATGAGTCCTCCGGACGCCGACCCCTGTTGGGAGAAAGACCTCTTCGAATAAGGACCTCTTCGAATATAGCGGACGCATTCCCGGTCGGCAGTGCCCATCCCCCGGCCTCTACCGATCCCCAAGGAGAGTCGTCCGTCGCACGCTTTCTCAGAAGGACCGACTTTTGAAGCGATTGAGGCGAGTTCAACCATTAAAAATTTTTGTCGCGTAGTGTAGTAGAGTGTCAAGTGTCCTTCTTTGGATATCGAGGCGAACTCAAAATCCCGAAAATCCAGCACGTCATTTCGAGCAACGTCG
>ERZ1034543.365-NODE-365-length-11566-cov-10.331509_pt1 | contig 11566 bp, 8 predicted proteins | sample MGYA00520654_ERZ1034543 | MGnify/ENA primary metagenome ERZ1034543 (study PRJEB33760, sample SAMEA4777712) | hypersaline lake metagenome | biome: hypersaline environment; feature: brines | place: Spain | collected 2012-08 | depth 0 m ... | reverse complement strand
TGCCGGGGTAGGTGGTGCTTTTCAGCACAATGAGTTGGCCCGGGCGCAGGTGCTCCGCCACGGATTTAATCGCCGACTCGACGTAGGTGAGGTCGGGGTTTTTGGCGTCTGTCATTGGGGTTGGCACGCAGACAAAGAAGACGTCGGCCTCGGCCGCGCGTTCAAATGACGACTCGACCTGCAACCGCCCCTCCGCCACGAACGTTCGTATGTCTTTGTCGTCGACGTCGTCGATGTAGTTCTCGCCCGCCCGTAGGCGCTGCACGCGCTGCGCGTCAAGGTCGATTCCGAGGGTGTCGAACCCGCTTCGGGCGTATTGCACGGCGAGGGGAAGCCCCACGTACCCAAGCCCCACTACGCCAATGATGGCTTCTTGGGCGTGGAGGCGAGCCTGCACTGTGCGAGCAGCTTCACTGGGCGAAGACGAGGAGGCGGCCATGGGGGGGACGGGAGGTATTACAAAGAGACGAGAAGCGGGAAGCGGCGGGGCGGGCATCCCCGCCCGGTGGGCGGCGGAGGTCCCGGGGAACGCAGACAGGCCCAGGAGGCGCCGGAGAGGCGCGGGCAATGCTTCATTCTACGATAGGAAGCAGCCCGCCCGATCTCTACCTCTCTGTCCGGCGCCCAGGGCGATTGCATACGATTCCCACCGAATGAGCTAAATTCTTGGCGGCGTCCCCGGCACGCCCCCACCGAATCTCGGGATTGACGATATTTTCAGGGAGGCGTGAGAGAGGGCCGGAACCGTCTTCCTCCTGACTTGGTCAAACGGAATCCGATATTTCGCGGGGATTCCCCGCACCGAGCAAGGGCAAGTCCCGCACGGCCAGCTCCCTCTGAACCCCGTCAGGGCCGGAAGGCAGCAGCGGTAGGAGGTCGCAGCGGCGCGCTGCGGGTCGCTTGCCCTTTTTCTTTTGCCGCGTCTCGGCCCTCCCGCCCCCCGAACCGAGACGGCATGGGAGCCGTTCGTGCACCTGTCCGTGCTCCCTGCGTCCCTGATTGCTCACCTTTTTGTTCGCCACCATGCCTTCCCTGCTGCTGTCGCCCGGCGCCCCGGTCCTCCTCGTCACCCAGTCGGGCGGGGGCGGAGGGGGCATCCTGGGATTGCTCTTTCCGCTGGTGCTCATCATTGGGGTCTTTTACTTCTTCATCTACCGCCCCCAGCAAAAGCGCGAAGAGGAGCACCAGGAGATGGTGGACAGCCTGGAGCAGGGGGACAAAATTGTGACGGTGGGCGGCATCCATGGGACCATTCAGACCATCGACGACGACAGCATCCTCGCCCAGGTGGACAGCAAGGGCACACGGCTTCGGTTCGATAAGGATTCCATCGCGAGCCAGGTCGACGCGGAGTAGCGCCCCTCCTGAAGCCGGGCGCCCCCTCCTGCCCCCCTTCTCGCGCGTTCCCCGCCCTGTAGCCCCCGCGTTGCAGTCATGAGTTCCTCGCGCACCAACGCGTCCGCCGACACGCCGTTTAGCCCCATCGAAGACGCCCTGTCCGCCCTCCGATCCGGCGGGCTTGTTATTGTGGTCGACGACGAGGACCGGGAGAATGAGGGCGATTTTATTGGGGCCGCCGAGGCGATGACTCCCGAGCAGGTCAATTTTATGACGAAGGAGGGGCGCGGGCTGTTGTGCACCGCCATCACCCCCGACCGGTGCGAGGCTCTCAACCTGGACCTCATGGTGGAGTCCAACTCGTCGATCTACAGCACCCCCTTCACCGTCTCGGTCGACTACCGAAAGGGCACAAGCACGGGCATCTCCGCCGCCGACCGTGCCGCCACCATCCGGGCGCTGGCCGACCCCGCAGCCTCCCCCTACGATTTTGCGCGGCCCGGGCATGTCTTCCCGCTCCGGGCCCGTAGCGGCGGCGTCCTGCGCCGCGCCGGCCACACCGAGGCCTCCGTCGATCTTGCGCGCCTGGCCGGATTCGAGCCCGCCGGCGCCCTTGTCGAAATCATGAACGAGGACGGCACCATGGCCCGCGTGCCGGAGCTGCGCGAGCGGGCCGCGGCCCTGGACATGCCCTTCATCACGATCCAGGACCTCATCGCCTACCGCATGCAAAATGAGCGCCTCGTGGAGCGGGAAGCCACGGTGCAGCTCGACACGGCCTTCGGCCGCTTCCGTGTGGTCGCCTACCAGGAACGCCTCACCGGCGATGTGCACCTGGCCGTCCTCAAAGGCCACTGGACGCCCCAGGAGCCGGTCCTTGTGCGCGTCCATTCCCAAAATGTGCTGGGCGACGTGCTTGCCGCCCGCCGCGAGCCTTACAGCGAGCAGCTCGCCGAATCGCTCCTCCAGCTCGAGCACGAAGGCACCGGTGCGATTCTCTATATGATGCAGAGCAACCACGGCGAGAGCCTCCTCTCCAAGCTGAAGGCACTGGAGCACCAGCAGGAGGAAGGCGACCGAGAGCCGAACGATGTCTCCCTCGAAATGGACCACCGCGACTACGGCATCGGCTGCCAAATCCTCCGCGATCTTGGCATTCGGAAGCTGCGCCTGCTCACCAACAACCCCCGCAAACGCATCGGCCTGGCGGGGTACGGACTGGAGCTTGTGGAGCAAACCCCTATTCAGGTCCCAGACACTGCACGCGAACACCTGTCGCAGGTTGCTGCCGATCGCCTCACGCCGCTCCTCATGGAGCTGCTCGATCCTGATGCGTGACCTTCCCCGGCCGTAGCGCGCTCCTCCCTCGTCCGCCCCTCTCCACTGCCCCTCTCCACTGCCCCTCTCCACCGCCCGCCTGCGCCGCATGTCGAGCTCCCGCATCTTTCAGGTCATCTACGCCCTCATCGCCATCTTCGCCGCCTTTCTCACAGTCGTCCGGCTCCAGGACGGCGACTGGCTCGCTGCGTTGTGGCCTGCCCTCATCGCCGCCTTCTGCCTCTACCGGCTCTTCTCGTTCGACGACGAGTAGCCTGTCGCTCCGAGTACACGAGCCCGTTCTCCTCCGCCGCGCCCGCGGCTCCCTCCCCGTACGCCGCCTCGTTGCCGAGGGCATCTCTCTTTCTCACCTCCGACTGTCGCCTTCCAACGCACCTCTTGCACCTGCGGCAATCATCCGCGCGCCCCGCTCGACGTCCCCTGTAGCGGGTGAGAGAAGCCTCTCTCTTCGTCTCCGTGTCGTCTCTCCCACAGCCCTGAAGGCCTTCGGGACGTGGTGCACACCGGAGGATGTCGGCACCAAGAAGTAGATCGCCGGAGCCTCCCTGTCTCTCCACCGGAAGACAGGGTTGGCACGACCTATAGTGTTTGCCAAACGCCAATTCGGGAGCCCTCCGGAGAACTCTGCGAGAGCGCTCTCACGCGTGTCTGTGGTCGAAGACATGACGCCGCACCGGTCTTCTCCGTTCTTCTCGGTCTGTACCCCCCCTCACAATCCCCGCGCCTGAGAGCCCCGCAGGTCGCTCCCTACCGACTCGCCCCCGGCATTCGGCGCTGAAGTTATCCACAATCGGGGGCTGATTTGTCCACAATATTGTGGATAACTTGTGGATAAGTGGGGGATGTCCCCTGGATAACTTGTGGATTTCTTCCGCCGCCGAGAGACCTGTGGATAACTCGGGGGGTTATCCACATCAATCCACAAGTTATCCACACTGTGGACGATTGTGGATAACTTTTTGCCGATTCTCCCCGATTTTCGGAGAATTACTGTGGATATGTGGAAAACTCGTCGCACCCCCCCGCTCAGCGCCGTAGACCGGAGGTTGAAGTCGGGCCGATTGTGGATAACTCTGTGGATAACCCGGCAAGTTATCCACAATCCGTCGTTTGCGTTGTGGATAACTGAGTTATCCACTTTTCCACAGCCCCAACAACAACAACTACATCTTTCTAAAATTCCCTGTGCCAAGTCCATAATAGGGGCTGTGGATAACTTGCGCTGCTGGGAATGCCTGCGGTCGGGAAAGTGATATATCTACCCGGAGCCATTTTTTAAATTGGTATCCCCTCGTGTACCAATCGAGAATCAAGGTATTCCGGAACAGGAATATAGACTACGTACGACTCCTGCGGTCGGGCAGTGCTACTTCCACACCACACGCCACACGTCTTCCCCATTCGAGCGCATCCACACCGCTCCCGAGCGCGCAGTACTGTGCACAGACAGTCCCTGCCGCCGCCACCGGCCCAGCACCGCTTGGCTTGGCATTCCGTACTGCGCCTCGCGGCCTACGCTCACTACGGCGTGCCCACGGGCAACAGAATCTGTTACGGCAGACACGAACGGTGGACTGCTACTGGTAAGAGAGCCATGATGCGGGATCATCACCAGATGGCTTCGCAGTTGTCCTTTCGAACGACGGACCAAGGCACGTTCTGCCGACATCTCCACGTCTCCGGGAAGCAGCACGGAGGTTGCTCCGTAAGTGACGCGTAGAACCAGAGATGCGTTATTTCTCTCGTCCCCCCTCCCCTCCACCGATGGAGGCGGCCAGATGACCCGGACGCGCAGAGCCGGGTCTACGCGAAGAAGATCCCCGCGCGCGACCGTCTCCCAGTCCACCTCATTCTGAGAAACCAGCCGACGGACATCAGAAAAAAGCTCCGTGTCGGCCCGACGCCCGTTCTGAACGACCCGGTCCACCTTTATCTCCCGTAGGAGCGTGGGCAGCCCTCCGAGATGGTCCTCGTCGGGATGAGTCACCACAGCGGCATCCAGTCGATCAATGCCGCGACGTTGCAGGTAGGGAAGAACGGCATACTGCGCCGCGGCACTCCTCGCCGATCCAGGACCCGTGTCAACCAGCACGTGACGTCCAGCAGGCGTCGTTAAAAGCACCGCTCCCCCCTGTCCCACATCAAAAAACACCAGGTCGAGCGTAGGCTGTGCCCCGCGGCTCCAAACATCAATCCAGACCGACGTCGTGACAAGGAGCAGGGCCGCCGCAATTGCGCGCCAACGAGTACGGGGACGCGGCCACTGTGCGAGAGCACCCAGCAGGGCCGCCAGGGCCGCCAGCCCCCACAGATTCGGAGTCTCCATCCGGAGCCCAGCCCACGACAGCCACGTTGCCCCATAGCGGGAGGTAGCCAGCAGCCCCTGCACAAACAGGTCCGCGGCACTGCCGAAAGCAGCCCCGGCCGTGGACGAAAGCCCGCCCGTCGTCACCGTCAGAATGGCTGCCGTGAGGCCAAGCGCCGTGAAGGGAATGCCCGTCATGTTCAGAAGAAGCCCCGCGGCCGAAACCCAGCCAAAGTGATACAGCAGGACCGGAGCCGTGGACAGAATGGCCGCGGCCGACACCGTTCCGCTTGAAACCATCCACTCGCGCACAGTCCCTTGCAGCATCCGCGGCGGCATCATCTCCAGCAGGCGCGGATTGAGCGTAATGATGCCCGCCACAGCCGTCATGGAGAGCTGGAACCCCACATCGAATAGGGCCGGGGGGCGCACCGCCAAGAGCACGAGGGCCGCCACACCGAGCGTATTGAGCGACGACGCAGATCGCTGAAACAGGATGCCACCGATGAAAAGGGCAGCCATAATCACAGCGCGCACCACAGACGGACGTCCGCCCGTGAGGAGCATGTAGAGGCCCAAGAGGGCGACCGTGAGCACAGCACGCATGCGCTCTACGGCCGTCCGAGGCAGTCGAACGCGCATCAGGAGCGGGCGGAGCAAGACATACACCACCATCCCCACCAGAAACACATGGAGCCCGGAGACAGCCAGCAGGTGCAACAACCCCGTTTGGGCAAAGCGCTCGCGCTGTTCATCCGTCACACGGCTCCGATCCCCCAGGAGCAGAGCCTGCAGCACCGCCCGTCCGTTGTCGGTAGGGATGTACCGGCGAATTTGGCGGTGCACGTAGCTACGGACCGCCACCACGGTTGCCGTCAGTAGGCCCCGCGCTGCCGCGTGCACCTGCACGTCCCGGGGCTGTCCCACGTACAGGGTGCAGCAGGTGCCCCGTCGTGCCAGGTACGCTCGGTAGTCGAAGCCGCCCGGGTTGCGGCGACCGTCGGGACGTCGGAGCCGTCCGGTAAGGGTGAGTCGGTCTCCCTGATGCACCCGCGGAAACGGCACGGCGGGTGGGTCCCAGCGAGACGGGCGGAGCGCAGTGCGCACCCGGCCCGCCACCCGGAGCGTATCGCCCCGCACGCGCACCCGCTCTACGGACAGCGTGAAACGGGTGCCGACAGGCGCGCGCTCCGGCGCATCCGCCACAGTGCCCTGCACCGCTACCGGCCCCTCCACCGCCTCCGCCACCCGCGACAGTCCGCGGGGCGACGGCGCCTGATAGAGGCTCTGGCGCGCCCCACCGGCACACAACGCAACCACCAGGACCCCCGCCACACGCCCCAGCGGCGCAAGCGTGACGAGGCGCTGTCGCTCCCACCATCGCAGTGCCACGCAGACCCCGCCCCCAGCCCCAGCGCCTACACACCACCCCCAAAGCGCGTGCGTCTCCGTCACAGACGCCGCCCAGATGCCCACCCCAAACGCCCCCGCAATCAGAAGCGCGGGATAGCCGGACCACCGAATCGAAGAATTGGGCCGCATGGCGAAGAAATGAACGTGCCTGCAGGGGATCGTACAGACACATCGCCCCCACAAAATCTAACGTTTCCGTCCCGGGGCGAGCCGTGGATGCGCGTTGCCCTTGGGTCTCGATGCCAAGATTCGGGGAATCTACCCCATGGACTGAACCCGCTGCCTCGCCGAAAAATAGAACGGTTCTCCCAGCTACCAAATGGCTTTGAATAGCAACGACCACAGTCTCGGCGCTGGAGGAAAGATCGGCGCCTTGCCCACTCGCGGTGAACACTGTCCGGGAGCCAGACCGTGCGCCTCCCCCCTTGTCCACCCTCTGTCTCCTGTCTGCCGCCGATCGGTCCCTGTCTGCATGAGCACTCGACGTGAAGCGCGCGAACAGGTCATGAAGGCGCTGTACGCGCACGACCAGGCCGACGGCTCTCCGGAGCAAATCCTCCACACCCTCATCCGGAACCCGTTGGCCAGCGATCCGCCTACGCGAGATTTTGCCGAGCACCTGTTTCGAGACACCCTCGATACCGCGCCGGAGGCAGACCGGATCATTGAGCAGCACGCCGAGAACTGGGACCTCCACCGCATCGCCGCCGTGGACCGGGCCCTGCTTCGCATGGCCACCACGGAGCTTCTGCGGCGTGAAGAGATTCCGCCGAAGGTGTCGGTGGACGAGGCCATCGAGATCGCAAAAAAGTACAGCACGCCCCGGAGCGGCACATTCATCAATGGCGTGATCGACGCCATTCTGCTCGACCTGCACGAACAGGGACGCCTCTCCAAGACCGGGCGCGGCCGCATCGGCATGGACAGCCTCCGCGAGCGGGCCCGGTCTTCCGGCTCCGCATGAGTTGTGGTTTTGGCCGGTCGCCCGCGATATTGAACCGCTGCGTCCACCGATTTCCTCTACAGTCGTTGCTCCCGTAGGGCAACAGCACACGCGATGGGTCTGATAGCGATTGGCGACATTCACGGCTGTGCACGGTCGCTCGAGGCGCTCCTGGCACGCATAGCCCCCTCCTCCAGCGATCACCTGCTGTTCGTCGGCGACTACATCGATCGCGGGCCCGACTCGAAGGGCGTCATCGATCGGCTACTGGCGCTCCGGGAGGAGGTCTCCTGCACCTTCCTGCGGGGCAACCACGAGGCCATGATGATTGAGTACCTCGACGAGGGCACGTTCGAGCTGTGGCGCATGAACGGAGGCGTCTCCACGCTCCAGAGCTACCTCCGCCGCGAGGACAGTTCCGAAATCCACATTCCCGCCGCCCACGCCGAGTTCATCCGCGACACGAAGCTGTACCACGAAACCGACGAGTTTTTCTTCGTCCACGCCGGCCTGAAGCCCGATCGTTCCCTGGAGGCGGCCCGCCGCCCGCCCGACGAGGAGGAGCTGCTGTGGGAGCGGGGGCACCTGGAGGCCGAAGAGCCGGTGTGGGAAAAACCGGTAGTGTGCGGCCACACTCCGCACCCCAAGCCCATCAACCGCGAGAAGCTCATCCTCATCGACACCGGCTGCGTGTACCACATGAAGCCCGGCATGGGGCGGCTCACGGCGGTGCACCTGCCGGAACGAACGTTTGTGGACGTGGCCTACGCCGACGATGGGTGAGGCGGTGCCCTGCCGTTGCGGACGCACAGCAGATGCGATTGCCGTGCATTTCGGCTGCCGGGGAGGAACAACCGGCTCTGACGCCCAATACAGGCGGCTTGCGTTCTTCTCACAGCCCGTCCCCGTTCGCCTTCCATGTCGTCGCTCCAGTGTGGCCTTGTCGGCCTCCCCAACGTGGGCAAATCCACGATTTTCAATGCGCTGAGCAACGCCGGCGCGGAGTCCGAAAACTACCCCTTCTGCACCATCGAGCCCAACGTGGGCGTCGTGCCTGTTCCCGACGATCGCCTCCACCGCCTGGCCGAGCTGGCCGATGCCGACGAGGCCACGCCGGCGACCATCGAGTTCGTCGACATCGCGGGGCTCGTGGAGGGGGCCTCTGAGGGCGAAGGACTCGGCAACCAGTTTCTGGGTAACATCCGCGAGGTGGACCTCATCGTGCACGTGGTGCGGTGCTTCGAGGACGACGAGGTGGCGCACGTGTCCGGCTCCGTAGACCCGGCGCGCGACATTGAGGTGATCAATACAGAGCTCCTCTTGAAGGACCTGGAGACGGTACACGGGCGGATCGAGACGCATCAGCGGGCCGCTGAGAGCGGCGATACGGAGGCCCGGCAGAAGCTGGCCCTGTTCGAGGCACTGCACGACCACCTGTCGAACGGGCACTGGGCTCGCACCTTCGAGCCGGCGGCGAAGGGCCCCGATCGCTCGCTCATCGACGAGCTGTTTTTGCTGACGGACAAGCCGGTCCTGTACGCGGCCAACGTGGCGGAGGGCGATCTGCCGGACGGCAACGCGCACGTGGACCAGGTGCGCGCCACGGCCGACGTGGAAGGGGCGGAGACGGTGGTGATTTCGGCTGACGTAGAGGCGCAGATTGTGGCGTTCGACGACCCCGACGAGCGGCAACTCTTCCTGGAAGACCTCGGGCTGGAGCGCCCGGGGCTGGAGCGCCTGATCCGGGCCGCGTACGACCAACTGGGGCTCATTACCTTCTTCACGGCGGGGCCGTCGGAGGCGCGAGCCTGGACCATCGAGAAGGGCACGCGCGCCCCGCAGGCCGGCGGCACCATCCACTCGGACTTCGAAAATGGGTTTATCCGGGCCGAGACGGTCGACTTCGCGGACTACGAGCGGCTCGGTTCCGAGGCGGCGGCCCGCGAGGCCGGCGTGATGCGATCCGAAGGAAAAGACTACGTGGTGGAGGACGGCAACGTGATCCTGTTTCGGTTCAACGTGTGAGCCCTCCCAGGGCAGACGGAACGAGCACGGGGCCGTCCCGGCATTGAGGTTCCCAACGTCGGAGGCCGAAGATGCCCTCAGACGATTGCTGAAAGATAAGCTCCGCTGCGAGCGGGAAGGTGCGATGCGGGAAGGGGGGGGCGAATTCGCGCGCAGCCCCACGTTCTATGAGTCCCACCCCGGAAATCACGCCCGTCCCCGCCTGCACCTCTCCACGACACCTCGTATGTTGGATGCACGCCCGTTTCTCGGCAGCCCCTTCTACCGTGCCATGCGCCGCGTCTGTGTCCCGCTGCTTGCCGCCTTCCTTACCGTTGCCCTTCTGGGGCTTGGCTGTGCCTCCGAGCCGGCGCCCGACGGAGGCGCATCGGTCGCCCCCACCGACACCCTTGTGCCTACGACGCGGGCCGACTCCGTGGCTTACCGCCTCCTGCAGGCCCACGGGGCCGATGCGTGGGCCTCGGCGCCGGTTCTGCGCTTCGATTTCGGCATCGAAAGCCCCAACGGCACCCAGATCATCGCTCGTCACCTATGGAACCGCCGGACCGGCGCATACCGCATCGAGTGGTCCGCCGGCCCCGACTCGTCGTACGTAGCCCTGGTGAACGTGCGCACGGTGCAGGATGGCCGTCTGCCCGGCACGGTGTACCGCAACGGAACGCCCCTTACCGGCACGGCCGATACCCTGGCCCGTGAGCGCGCCTACGCCCGCTTCGTGAACGATACCTACTGGCTGCTGTCTCCGCTCAAGGTGTTCGACCCCGGCGTCCGCCGCACCTACGTCGCCGACTCGTCCACCGCCACGCACGACGTCCTCCGCCTCTCCTTCCACGAGGTCGGGCGCACGCCGGGCGATCAGTACTGGCTGTACGTCTCCACAAAAACCGGTCGGCTGGACCGCTGGGCCTACCACCTGCAAGGCATGCCCGAGGACGCCCCGCCGCAGGTCTACGAGTGGACGGAATACCGCGACCTGACGACGCCGGCGGGCACGGTTCGTCTCTCCGCTCGTAAAGAAGCGGTGGGCGCCGACCGCGCCCTGCTGACCCCTCCCCGCACGCCCTCCCGCCCGCCTGCAGACAGCGCGTTCTCTGCCCGCAGGCCCATGCTCGGCCCCACCCCATAACCTCCGAACCGAAGTTCCCGAGCCACAGCTCCTGAGCCCCACTGGCCCGAGGCGCGGCCGTCTCTTCTGCTCCAGCCCCGATGCCTGCCGTGGACTATCGCTTCCAGATTGCCCGGCGCTACTTAGCGAGCCGCCGAGACGTCTCGCTCATTTCCATCATCACCGGCATCTCCATGACGGGCGTGACGCTCGGTGTGGCGGCCCTCATCGTCGTCCTCTCGGTCATGAACGGCTTTTACGATGTCGTGCGCGACCTGCTTGTGTCGCTCGACCCCCACGTACGGATTGTCAGCGCGAAGGGGCCGGGCGTGACCGACGCCGACTCGCTCCTGCGCCTGGCCCGTGAGACGGCACACGTGACGGCCGCGGCGCCGTACGTGGAGGGCAAGGCCCTACTGCTAACGCGCACCGGCAGCGACGCCAACCGCGTGGTGCGGGTCCGCGGGGTATCGCCGGCACTGATGAAGACCGCCGCGCCTCCTGTCACGCAGGGGGACTTCGATCTGGAGCGCTCGGCGGGGGGCGCGCCGGGGCTTGTTCTGCCGCAGCGCCTGGGTCAGCGCACTGGTGCCCTGCCCGGCGGCGCGGGGCAACCTGCCCAGGCCGTGGGGCTGCTCTCGGCCCCCGCCATCGAACGTACGCTCACGAACGTGTTTTCGAGCCCGCCTCTGCGCCGGTTCGAGGTGCGCGGCCTCTACCAAGTACAAGGGGCCGCGCTCAGCCAGCAAGTGTTCGTCGCCCTGCCCGAGGCACAGCGGCTCTTTAGCACCGGCACGCGCGTGACGGGGATCGATCTGCGACTGGACGATCTCGAGCGGGCCGCCACCGTAAAAGCTGCCCTCGAGCAGCGACTCGACCCGGAGCACTACACCGTGCGCACCTGGTACGACCTGCAAAAGTCGCTCTACGACGTGATGCGACTGGAAAAGTGGGGCGCCTCGGCCATCTTGGGGCTCATCGTCCTCGTGGCGGCCTTCAACATCATCGGCTCTCTTACCATGGTCGTCATCGAAAAGCGGGCCGACATCGGGGCGCTGCAGGCCATGGGCGTCTCCCGGGGCGATGTGCGCCGCATCTT
>ERZ1034543.362-NODE-362-length-11586-cov-2.786749_pt1 | contig 11586 bp, 6 predicted proteins | sample MGYA00520654_ERZ1034543 | MGnify/ENA primary metagenome ERZ1034543 (study PRJEB33760, sample SAMEA4777712) | hypersaline lake metagenome | biome: hypersaline environment; feature: brines | place: Spain | collected 2012-08 | depth 0 m ... | reverse complement strand
CGTAGATCCCCGCCGTCACGTGATCCACGGTCGACGGGGGCTGCTCGGCAGTCGACGGGACCCACACGGGACTGCTCACGTCGTTCACGAGCTCGAGCCGGTGGAGGAACTGGTGGTTGCGGCTGTATCCGGCGCCGACGGAAACCGGGCGGTCGTCCCCAACTCGCATCTGCACCCGGGGCGAGATGCGCAGATACTCTCCCTGCGAGAAGTAGTGAACCCGCGCACCGAGGTGAAGGTCGACCGGCCGGGCGTCGATGTCGGCCTGGGCGAACGCATCCGTCTGTAGGCTCTGCTGCGATCCGTCGAAGACCGGGAGGACGGCCGACTGCTCTTCGTAGGTGACGTCGTACACGCGGGCGGCGTATCCGCCCGTCCAGGTAAGGGAGGACGCCGCCGCAACGACCCGGTGGGTGAGCGAGGTCTCCAGCAGCTCGTTGTCGTTTCGGAACGCGCTGTAAAAGGCACTCAGCTGGCGCAGCCGCGGACGCACATAGAGGAAGTCGTCCGTTTCGTAGCGGCTGTAGTACCGGCTGACGGCCGCCGTCAGGTCCGACACCGCGCGCCCGCCCATCGGCGCCCGCCATCGAAGGCTGGCCCCGACGTTTCCCCACCGGTCGGAGGTTTCTACCGCGGTCGTGTCCACGACGTCCCGGTTCAGAAACCGCTCGCGGAAGGTCGGATCCGCGTCGATGGAGAGACGCTCGCCGCCCTGCTCGGCCGCGTCGCCCCCGGCGTAGGTGCTCAGGCTCCACCGATGCCCGCCGGTCGACTCCCACTCGGCCGTGGCGTGCACGTCGAAAAACCGCGCCGACGGCGGGCCGGGACGAAACCAAGGCCGGTCGATCTCGCGGACGTTGGCCGGGGTGGGGCCGGTTGCTCGATCAACGCCGAGGCCCTGGCCGATGAGGTCGTCGTTGCCCAGACCGCCCATTCCGAGGATGGAGTGCCGCGCCGAGACGAGCCAGCTTCCCCGTCCGTCGCCCAGCGGCCCTTCGGCCGTGGCGGAAACGGCCGTCGGACTCGCATGGGCCGACAGCCGAACGTCGGCGTGCGATCCGCTCCGGGTCTGGAAGGCGACCGTTCCGCCGGGAGGGGCGGGGTACTCCGCCGGGGCCACGCCGGTGAAGAGCCCGACGGTTTGGAGAGCATCGGCGTTGAAGGCGTCGAAGAGGCCGAAGAAGTGGTTCTGGTTGTAGATCGAGATCCCGTCCAGCAGAACGTGAAATCCGTCACCCCGGCTCCCGCGCACGATGAGTTCGCCCGACAGAGCCGGCGACACACCGACGGAGGGAAGCGTCTGCAGCGCACTCAGCACGCTCGACTCCCCGACGGCGGAATACCGTTCGGGTTGAAGCAGCGACTGCCAGGTGGTGTCGAGGTCGGACTGCAGCGAGAGCGAGCGAACGACCACCTCCGGGGCCATCGTCTCCCGCGGGGAGAGCCGGACGGACAGGTCGGCGGGAGGGCGACGCGGGGAGATGCGGACGGTCTGCGGCTCGTAGCCGACGTAGGAGGCGGTGAGAACGAGTGTATCCCTGCGTGCGACCGACTCGCTCAGCCGGACTCGAACGTTTCCCTGGTCGTCGGCTGCCGTTCCCGTCCGTCGCCCGTCGACCTCCCAGGTCAGGGTCGCCCGCGGAAGGCGCGTCCCCGCTTCGGCATCGACGATTTGCCCGGCCAGAACCGCCGGGTGCGACGGCGCATCCGCGCGCAGAACGATTCCCTGCTGGCGGGAGCGGTCGAGCTGCAGGGTAAGACCGTTCCGACGCAGAGCGACGGCCAGTGCATCCAGAAGCCCGTCGGGCGAGGTGCGAAGCGTGACGCGGACGCCGGCGATCAGGGCGTCCCGGTACAGAAAATGAACGCCGGTGCGCGTCTCTACGTCCGCCAGGACCGAGCGCAGCGATGCATCCACATACCGAACGGCCGTCACCGTGTCCGTCGGCACAGCGGTCGCGACCGGTTCGTTGGGGCCCGTGTGGGCGGACGCGGTGGGGATGACGCCCACCCCCAGCAGGATCGCCCCGACCAGGGCCGGAAGCAGGAACGGCCGGTGCGGTGAGCGGGCGGACCGGAGGGGACCGCCGGTGGGCGATGTCGCCGTCGGCTCGGCGTCGTCAGGCATGGTGGATCTCGGTGGATTCGGAAGACCTCATCGGTTGGATCCACGCTCCGGCCGGAAGACGAACTGCCGATCTCCGGACTCGGTAAACCGGCCGCCGAGGACGGCCCCGAAGTCGCGAAGTGCCTGCCGGCGGTCCTCCAGAAGGAGCCGGCCGGTGAGCGTCTCTTCGGCGACCGAGTCCGGCAGGGAAAGGCGCACGTTGTAATGCTGCCCGAGCTCGGCGGCGACCCGCGCGGCCGAGCGGGCGTCCATCGCGAGCCGGCGCTCCGTCCAGTCGAGGTAGGCCGCCGACGCCGCGGCGCCGACATCGATCGCGTCGGAGCGGACGGCGCCGCGCTGGCCGGGTTGCAGGACCACCGGCGATCCGCCCGTTCCTCGCATCAGTTCGACCCGGCCCTCGTCGAGGAAGACCTCGGGGTCGGGGGTCCACGTGCGCACGGTGAACCGGGTGCCGAGGACGCGGACCCGGGCGCCGTTCGCCTGCACCTCGAAGGCCCGGTTCGGATTCGTGACAACGTCGAACAGCGCTTCGCCCTCGAGCCGGTAGCGATCCGTCCCGTCTTCCGCGGTCTCGACGCGATAGAGCTCCGAGTGGGGCCGGAGGCGGACCGTGCTTCCGTCGCCGGTCTCGACGGTCGCCATCGACGTTTGCGCCCGGGCGACCAGCTGCGCCTGCGGAGGCTGAAGCGCCCACCAGGTCACCACCCCGGCGATCAACAGGGCCGCGACGCCGGCCGCCACCCGCCAGAGCATTCGGAACCGGGCGGTCCGGGAGTCCGTGCCGCCCGGGGCGTGCGGCGATCGGTCGGGTTCGCGAGCCGGGCGGGACAGGTCCTGCGTAGTGGGAGATCGGTCGGCCGAGGCTGCGTCCGCCGCATCCATCCTCGCCTCGATCCGGTCCCACATGCGCGCGCTGGTTTCGGGGGACGGGTCCGGTGCCTCCGCGTCCACGCGGCGCCGGTAGGCCAGAAGCGTCGGCAGGAGCGGATCGGCTGCCTCGTCTTCCCGTGCTCCGTCAGACACCTGTTTGAGTGATCCGCGCTCCAGGGCCTCGCCGATGCGGCGAGCCAGTTGCTGGTTCGGGTTGTCCGAGCGGTCACGCATGGAGCCAGGGGCGAGGAGGGCGAGGAAAAGCGGATCCGGTGATGTTCACGTCGACGACGGAGAAAAGGGTCCGGCCCTCATCCGAGGCGCATCGCGTTGGATGAGGACCGGAGCGGCCGGGGGGTTATCCGTCCGTTTCGCCCGTCACGGGGTCGAACGAGAACGACGCGCCGTTGAAGCGTTCGCCGCTTCCCTCGAACGTCACCTCGGCGCCGTCTTCGGAGAACGTTACGACGTAGCTGACGCTGACGGTCCGGTTGAGCGTCGTGCCGTTGGCCCGGGTGATTTCGACGTCGGCATCGTACGTCCCTTCGATGGTGCCGTCCACCGGCCGGCCGGGGGTGCCGCGGCGCCAGGTGAGGGCGTCGACGCGGGTCTTCCGGATCTGAGCGGTTCGGGAGCGCTCGCGAACGGCGCCGGAGAATTCTTCTTCCACGTCGCGGCCGGCTGTGCCGTCAACGAGACGAACTGTGAATTCGCCCGGCGTTGCGGTGCGGGCAATCGACCAGGTGGCGGGCAGGAGGGTGTGCTCGTTTTCAATGCGCGGCCCCTCCACAGAGCCGCTTCCTTCCTGCAGCGCGTACGTCAAAGAGTCGGCATTGCCGGGAAAGCGGACCGGGGTGCTTCCGTCGAAGAACTGGACCTGATAGCTCCGGGAGAGGCTCGAGGCAATCCGCGGATTCTCGCGCTCGACGGACGCTTCGCAGGTCCATCGCATCGCTTCGTCGTCGTAGTCGCACGAGCGATTGCGGCTGAACGACTTCGCGTCCAGTCCGGTGCGGGCCTGCAGGAGTCCGGCGGCGCTTCCCAGGTCCTCGACGGTTCCGCCGGTTTCTTCCGCCACGGAAAAGGCGATCGACTCGGCCGTCTCTTCCGCCGACACGACGGCGTCATCGGCATCCGGGGCGTCCTGGAGGCCGCCGCTGGAATCACATCCGGTGACGGCGAAGACGAGGGCAACGGCGAGAATGCCGAGCCATCGCGGCGGGGTCATGCAGCTCGGAGGGGCAGTCAGGAAAGAGGTCATGGCAGGTCAGATCGTGGACGAATGGGAGCGGCGGGGCGAGGATGCCCCGTGTTCGTCCGGCTTACACCCCGGGAGGCGCTGTCCCCCCAACGAGGGATTGTGAAGACCGCAAGAAGGTTATCGGGGGTCGTCGAGGGCGTCGCGGAGATCCCGAAGCGCCAGGCGCATGTGGTTCTCGACGGTTTTCCGGGTGATGTCGAGCGCGTCGGCCGCCTCCCGGTAGGTCAGGTCCTGCAGCACGCACAGTTCAAAGACGGCGCGGCGCCGGTCGGGAAGCTCCGCGATCGCGGCGTCGATTTGCCGGCGCACGTCGGCCGCCATGGCGTCGCTTTCGGGCGTGCGCCGGTTGGACGAGGCGGCGTCCTGCGGTTCGGTGGCGTCGTCGAACTTGGCGGTATCGCGCCGGTGGTTGAGCGCCCGCGTATACCCGATGCGAAAGAGGTACGCGCGCAGCGACTGGTTGGGATCGATCCGGTCGCGGTGGTTCCAGATGTAGAGAAAGGCGTTCTGGACGATATCTTCGGCTTCCTCTGGGGGGACGCCCTTGCTGCGGACGTACCCGAGCAGGCGGCCGTGATGGCGGTCGAAGAACTCCCGAAAGGCCGTCCGGTCGCCCGTTTTGATCCGCTGGGCCAGAGTGGGCTCCTCCCGGTCTGCGTCCTCGAGCCGGGTGGCGGCCAGGAGCAGAATGAGGGCGGCGACGGGATCGGGCATGAGGCGGGCGGGACCGTGGGAGGGATCGCTACAACGTCCGACGCAACGCGGGGAGAAGCAAAGACCACGGGACCGACTCCGCCGGTGTCAAGAGAAACGGCTTCCTCCACGGTGGAGGCTCTGCGTCGCCATGGGTGCCCCGGACGGGTTTCCATTGGAGGAGCCTTTTCCGGTCCGGATCTGCACGGTGCGTGAAGGGTCGGTACCAGGTCGGCCACCGGTAACGGTACGGTAAACCGAGGGTAACCGCCCGCTAACGATAAAAACGGCGGGAGGCAGTTTCTTGCCGGAGCGCGGTGAAACGCTCACCGAGGTGCCACCGGCCGCGCTCATCTCCTCTTCCCGTCTTCCTCTTCCGTCTCTTCCGTTCCGTGCCCATGTTCTCATCGCGACGACCCCCGCTTCCCCTCCTGACGGCCGTCCTGTTCCTCCTTATCAGCGCTGTGCTTCCTGCGTCTGCGCAAGAACTGAGCCTCCTCGGCCGGTTCGAAACGAACGTCTTTGACGAAGGCGCGGCTGAGATCGCGGCGTACGACGCGACGTCGGGTCTCGTCGTCTTCGTCAACGCGGATGCCAACCAGGTCGTCGGTCTCGACCTGGCGTCTCCGGGCAATCCCGCCGAAGCCTTCACGATCAACGTCGAAAGCCAGGTGAGCGGTGGATCGGCCAACAGCGTCGACGTGTTCGACGGAACGGTTGCCGTCGCCGTCGAATCCGCGACGTCCACCGACCCCGGCTCCGTCGTTTTCTACGACATCACCGGCGCGTCGCCGTCGTTCCTCGGAGAGGCGGCGGTCGGGTCGCTGCCGGACGGGCTGGCGTTCTCGCCGGACGGCTCCACCGTGGTGGTTGCCAACGAGGGCGAACCGTCCGAAGATTACAGCGTCGATCCAGACGGATCCGTCTCGGTAATCGACGTGTCCGGCGGCTTCTCCTCGCCGTCGGTGACGACCGTCGGGTTCTCGGGGTTCGATGCCGCCACGCTCATCGGAAACGGCGTGCGCATCTTTGGCGGGGTAGAGCCCCTCGCCGTGACGGGCTTTACAGACACGGATCCGGCCACGATCACGGTCTCGGATCTGGGCAGCGCCGCCGACGGGCAGTGGCTGACGCTGACGAGCGACGAAGACCCCATCGCCTACCAGATTGCGAGCCTCGACGCGGCGACGAACACAATCACGCTGACGACCGACTTCGACGGCGACACCGAACTCAACGAGAATCTCGGCCCGGCGAACCTCTACACCGGCGACGCCACGGCCGCCCAGGACCTGGAGCCGGAGTTCGTTAAGATCTCGCCCGATGGGTCGACCGCCTACGTGACGCTGCAGGAGAACAACGCCCTCGCCGTCGTCGACCTGTCCGTTCCGGAAATCAGCGACGTGGTCGCGCTCGGGTCGAAAGACCACACGGTCACGTCGACGGGCGGAACGCTCGACGGAATCGCGCTCTCCAACGCACTCGACGCCTCCAACGAGGATGGCATCGACATCCGCACGGCGCCGGTCCGCGGGCTCTACCACCCGGACGCGATTGCGGCGTTCGAGATCGACGGAACGCCCTACCTCATCACGGCCAACGAAGGAGATGCCCGTGAGTACGACGCGCTCGTTGAAGAGGTCGATGTCGAAGACTTGCCGCTCGACCCCACGGCCTACCCCGACGCGTCCGTGCTGCAGGGCGAAGACGAGATCGGGCCGCTGACGTCCACCTACACGATCGGAGACACCGACCAGGACGGTGACATCGATCAGCTCTACAGTTTCGGCGCCCGGTCGTTTACGATCTGGGATGCCAGCGCGAACGTCGTCTTCGACAGCGGTGATTTCCTTGAGCAGAAGACGGCCGACATCTTCCCGGGGAACTTCAACTCCAACAACGACGAGAACTTTTCCTTCGACGATCGTTCGGACAACAAGGGGCCGGAGCCGGAGGCCGTGACCGTCGCTACCGCGTCGGACGGTACCCCGTATGCCTTCGTCGGACTGGAGCGGATCGGTGGGGTCATGGTGTTCGATCTCACCGACCCCACTGCGCCGGCGTTCGTGCAATATGTGAACGCGCGCGACTTCGGGGTGCTCGACGTCGAAGGGAGCGTGCGGGGCGACGGCGCCGTCGGTGACCTCGGGCCGGAGAGCATCGTGTTCATTCCTGCGGCCGACAACCCGAACTCGCAAGACGACCTCGTCCTCGTTTCGAACGAGCGGAACCGTCTCCATCTTCCGCTTCGGCCAGCCGCAGACCGTTACGCTGCAGCTGCTGCATGCGTCCGACCTGGAGGGCAACATTAACGCCGTCGGTGACGACCGCGGCATGATGGACCCGAACCGGGGCGATGCGCCTCGCTTCTCCGGCGTCATCAACACGCTGCGCGAGGCGTTCGTCAACACAATCGTCGTCTCGTCCGGCGACAACGTGATTCCCGGTCCTCTTTTCAATGCGTCGGGGGACGGAAGCCTGAGCGAAATCGACAACTACGAGCCCTCTCCGGGACGGGCCGACATCTTTTTCATGAACGAGATCGGATTTACGGCTTCGGCGTTGGGGAACCACGAGTTTGATCAAGGGCCGGACCGTCTCGCAAGCCTCCTCGAGCCGGACGACGCGTATCCCGGCACGACCTTTCCGTACCTGAGCGCCAACGTCGACGTCTCGGGAGACGGCGCCCTGAGTGGCTTCGCGGTCCCGGGGGCCCAGCCGCCGCAGCCGAATTCGATCGCGCCCAGTGTGATCGCCAACGTGAACGGCGAGCCGGTAGGCCTCATCGGGCTGACGACCGAAAACCTCGCCGATGTGTCGTCGCCGGGGCCGGACATTACGATCGATGACCAGCTCGCCGACGCCGTGAACAGCGCCGCGCAGGCGCTGACCGACGCCGGCGTCAACAAGATCATCCTCATCTCGCACCTGCAGCAGTTCAGCGCCGAGCGAAACCTCGCGGCCGATCTCGAGAACGTCGACATCATCATCGCCGGTGGCTCCGACCGCCTCCTGGCCGACGACGAGGACATTAGCCGCGACGGCGGTAGCGCCCTGTACGGATCCGACACCCGGGAGGATGACTATCCGCTCATCGAGCAGGACGCCAGCGGCGACGATGTCTTGATCGTGAGCGCCGACGGGCAGTACCGCTACGTGGGGCGCCTCGTCGTCGAGTTCGACCCGAACGGGAATCTCGTCGAGCAGAACGTCGACTTCGACGGAACGACGTACCGGTACACCGACCCGACCGTCAGCGGTGCGTTCTCGTCGGAGCGGGAGGACCTCCTGAATCTGACCGGTGCCGGATCGATCGGCGACCTGCTTACCGACGACACGATCGACCCGGACGTGGAATCGCTGGCGGCGGAGATTGCCGGCATCCTGAGCCAGAAGCTCGCGGCCACCTTCGGCGCGACGGACCAGTTTCTGAACGGCATTCGCGAAGAGGTGCGCACCGAGCAGACCAACTTCGGCGACTTGACGGCCGACGCCAACCTGTCGTATGCACAGGCCGTGAGTGGACAGGCGGATGTCGTCGGGTCCATCAAGAACGGCGGGGGCATCCGCGCGCCCATCGGTGAAATCGATCCCGATACGGGCGACCGTCTCGTGCCGCAGGAAATTCCCGGCACGCGTCAGGAAGGAGAGGTGTCGCAACTCGACATCGAGGCGTCCCTCTCGTTCAACAACAGCCTGGCGGTGCTCACGCTGACCGTTGAGCAGATCAAAGAGGCGCTCGAGAACGGCGTGAGCGGTCTTCCCGAGATCGACGGGCGCTTCCCGCAGATCGGTGGGCTCACGTTCGAGTTTGACCCGTCCTACCCGGTTGGAGAGCGCATCCGGATGGCGCAGGTCGACGACGACAACGGGGCGGAGACCGGTGGGGCGGCGGATGTGTTCGTGATGGACGGTGAGATCCAGGGCGATGCGTCGCGCAGCTATAAGATCGTCACCCTCGGATTCCTGGCCGACGGGAACGACGGCTACAACGTGTTTGCCGAGGCGGCCAACCGGCTCGACCTCGACGAACAGGGACTGGCCGACGACCTCCTCGGCGGCGACGGCGCCACCGGGATCGGGGCGCCCGGTCGGGAGCAGGACGCGCTGGCCGAGTTTCTCGCGGCGACCTCCGACCTCCAGAATCCATACACGAACGCGGATACGGAGCCGGCGGACGACGACCGGATCGTGAACCTGCCGGCCGCCGGTGGGACGCGCGGTCTGCGGGCCTGGATCAACGAGTTCCACTACGACGACGACGGCGCGGACGAAAACGAGTTCGTCGAAGTGGTCGTGGACAGCGATCTCGCCGATCTGGAGAATATGGAGGTCGTGCTGTATAACGGCTCGAACGGGGAGGTCTACGATTCGGAGTCGGTCGACGGCTTCGACCTGGGAAGTGAGCTGCCTCCGTTCGGATTTACGATCTACTCGTTCGACTTCACGGCCGACAGCAGATCGATTCAGAACGGCGGTCCGGACGGGCTTGCCCTCTGCTACCGGGGTGAGGTTGTCAGCAGCGGCGGCGCACCGCTCTTCCTCAGCTACGAAGGGACCTTCGACGCGGTCGACGGCTGTGCGCAGGGGAGGACGAGCACCGACATCGGCGTTGCGGAGGAAAGCTCGACGCCCGCTGGCACGTCCCTCAGCCTCGTCGCCGACGGAGCAACCTACGCCGACCTGATTTCCGGGTCGTGGCAGGCGGGCGTTTCAGCTACGCCGGGCACGCTCAACGACGGCCAGACGGCCTTGCCGGTCGAACTTGCCTCGTTCTCGGGAGCGAGCACCGACCGGGGCGTTACGCTGGCGTGGACCACCGCCGCCGAAGAAGGCAATGCCGGATTCCAGATTGAGCACCGCCCACCGGGAGCCGAAGGGTTCGACGTTGCCGGATTCGAGCCCGGTGCCGGTACGACCTCGGAGGCCGTTCGGTACCAGTTCCTCGTGCCGGGAACCGAGCCGGGCCGGCACGCCTTCCGCCTCCGTCAGATCGACACGGACGGGACGGAGGCCCTCTCCGAGACGATCGAGGTTCGGGTGGATCTCGACGGCCCCTTCGCACTCAGTGAGGTCTATCCGAACCCGGTGCGGGGACGGGCGGTCCTCAACCTGCGGGTGCGCGAAGCGCAGGACGTGACCGCCACGGTGTACAACCTGCTCGGACAACAGGTGAGTGTGCTTCACAGCGGGACCGTCACGGCTGACCGGCCCCTCGAACTCCGGCTGAAGGGCAGTCGTCTCTCCAGCGGCGTGTACTTCGTGCGCGTCGACGGCGAACGGTTCCGCACCGTGCGCAAACTCATGGTCGTTCGCTGACGCAGGGCGGTTCGGACCGATCCTTGTCGGGCCCGTCACGGTCCCGATCATCGACCGCTCTCACACGTTTGTCCTCCGGCCAAGCTGCGTCGCTCTTCGGGGCGGCGCCGCTGTGCATTGGGGGAGCGGTCCCGATGTGACTCTGACGGAGGTTTCTGCGGCTTCCCCGTCGCGATCGGTGCACGACGATGGATCTATGCACAACGATACGTCCGACCCCACCCACCCACATCCTGCTCATGCCCTCCATCCGCCCTGTCTGGATCCTCGTACCTCTTCTGCTGGGCGTGCCGGCCGGCTTGCAGCACGCCACCGCTCAGTCCGACCCAGCCCCCCGGCCCGACCGCATCCAGCCGGAGGTCAGTCTCAACTTTGCGCTGGGGTTTCCGACGGGCGAATTTCAGGACAACATCGACGACCCCGGCTTCGGAGGAAGCCTTTACGGCGGCTTTCAGATCGGGCAGTCGCCTGTGGTGATTGGCCTGGACCTGGGTTTTCTCGTGTATGGGCGCAGCCAGCAGACCGTCCCCTTCAGCCAGACGATCGGGCCGGCCGTGCAGGTGGACGTCGTGACGACGAACAGCATCGTTCAGCCGCACCTCACCGCCCGCCTGCAGCCGCAGGACGGGATGTTTCGGCCGTACCTCGCCGGTTTCGTCGGCTTCAAGTATCTGTTCACCGAGACGGACGTCCGCGACGACGACCGTCGCCGGGGCCAGGAGCCGATTGCCAGCACGACGAACTTTGACGACTTCGCGTTCAGCGGGGGAGCGGCGGCCGGCATGAACATCCGCCTCTACCGGGCACCGATCGAGAAGGCCCTTCGGGACGTCTCCCTGCACCTCGGGGTGCAGTATCTCTACGGCCAGGAAGCGGAGTATCTGGCGGAAGGGGGGATCGAGGACGTCAATGAAAACGGTCGGATCGACGACGAGGAACTGGACATCCGTCGCTCTCAGACGACCCTGATCCAGCCGCAGATCGGTGTGACGGTCCGGTTCTGAGACGTTTGGTTCCGGCAGTCGAGGCGATTCCGGTCTTGGCCGACGAAACGGGGCCCGGATGCTTGCCCCCGCTCCTCCCGCGCGGTTGCACCCGTGCAGGCATCGTCCTGATGATCAACTGTTGGGGTGTCCCCTTTTTGATCGGCCACAACGGTGCGAAGTAGTTTGTTCGGATAAGATGTCCCTCGGACCTCGGGCCCGCATCTTTCATCGCTGAGACCGGCCTCCTGAAAAGGACCGCCCGGACGCTCGGCTGCGCGCAACGACCGAAATTTATCCTGTCTGAGCGCGACCCCGTCGCGCGAGTTGGA
>ERZ1034543.361-NODE-361-length-11603-cov-15.157603_pt1 | contig 11603 bp, 15 predicted proteins | sample MGYA00520654_ERZ1034543 | MGnify/ENA primary metagenome ERZ1034543 (study PRJEB33760, sample SAMEA4777712) | hypersaline lake metagenome | biome: hypersaline environment; feature: brines | place: Spain | collected 2012-08 | depth 0 m ... | reverse complement strand
GAGCGGCAGGAAACCTCTCGCCGCGTCCGATATACTACCTGAGCCGCGGGGTCATAAGCGCCACGCGCGCCATCGATGGGCTGATCGTCGCGATCATCGCCGTCATCGCGCTCGGGTTCGGCCCGCTCGCTGGGATCGTCGCGATCAGTTTCAAGACGATAGGGTTCTTTTCAAAGCTGTTCGCCGAGGACATAGAGGACATCGATATGGGTGGCGTCGAGGCGGTCCGGACGACCGGCGCTTCACGATTCCAGACGCTCGTCTACGGAGTCGTCCCACAGGTCGTTCCGCGCTTTACCGGGCTCGCCGTGTACCGGTGGGATATTAACATCCGGTCGTCGACGATTGTCGGGATCGTCGGCGCCGGCGGGCTCGGCGTGCTCCTCCAGCGAGCCTACCAACGGTACGAGTACGACTACGTGGCGGCGATCCTCATCGCGATCATTGCCGTCGTGCTGGTCGCCGAGTTCGTGAGCGCGGTCGTTCGACGGAGGGTCCAGTAATGGCGGGCGCTTCACCCGAATGGCGCCGGTTCGACGCCCGCGAGCGGCTCTTCCGTATCGGAAGCGTGGTTGTCGCCGCTGCCGTCGTCGTCGGCTCCTGGGAGTGGCTCGACATCAGTCTCCGGTACGTAACCACCGCGCCGACCCAAGCTAGCGATTTGCTCGGACGAATGTACCCGCCCGACCTTGCGTACCTACCGAACACCGTCGGGCCGCTCGCGGAGACAATACAGATTGCGGTCGTCGGAACGATCGCCGCGGTGTTGATGGCGGCACCCGTCGCTTACATCAGCGCAGAGAACACTACCCCGAACCGAGCGACGTACGCGCTCGGGAAGGTGATCGTTACCATATCACGATCGGTTCACACGATTGTCTGGGCGCTGCTGTTCGTTGTGATGTTTGGGCCAGGGGCGCTCGCCGGAACGGTCGCAACGGCCGTCCGGTCTATCGGATTCGTCGGGAAGCTGCTCGGCGAGGAGATCGAAGAAATCGACTTTGGACAGGTTGAGGGAGTTCGAGCCAGCGGCGCGAGCCCGTTTCAGCTGCTGGTGTACGGTATCGTGCCACAGATCAAGCCGGCGCTCGTTGGTATCTCGGTGTACCGCTGGGACATCAATGTCCGCGCAGCAACTATCCTCGGCTTCGTCGGCGCCGGCGGGATCGGTGTCCAGCTGTTCAAAGCAATTGACTCGTTCGCCTGGCGAACCGTATCTGGAATCCTGCTCGCCATCCTTGGAGTGGTGCTCGTGAGCGAGGTGGTGTCCGCGTACGCGCGAAAGAAGGTGCGCTGATCCACTCGAACTCATGGCCACGACACACGACATGGACGACACGAAAGACGGAACCGACGAGACGGCACACGACACCGACAATGACGGTGAGAACACTGGCTCCAGTGCGTACGAGGCGGTGTTGTTCGACATGGACGGGGTGATCCTCGAGGGCCGAGGGACAGACCCAGCCGTCCACCGGCGCGCACTCGACGACGTGCTCACCGATCGCGGACTGACCGTTCCAGACGACCACTACGACGCGCTCGGTTCTGACGGCTACGACGAGGCGTTTCGTGCCGCCTGCGCGAGCGTTGGCGTGGACGCGCCGACGCTCTTTCACGAGCGTGAGATGCGCAGCGCAACGCGCGGTGTCGCCCGGCTCGCCGCCGGCAGCCGCGGACTCTACCCGGACGTGGAGGCGATCGATCGCCTCGCAAACCACACGTCAGTCGGGCTCGTGAGCAACAACTACCACCCAACCGTCGAGTTCGTTGTCGACCACTTCCGGCTCTCCGCGTTCGGAGTCGCTAGGGGCCGTGATCTTGGCCTCGACGGCTATCAGCGACGTAAGCCCAACCCGCACTACCTGAACGAGGTGCTCGACGCGCTCGGCGTCTCGACGGGCCTCTACGTCGGCGATCGGGAAACAGACGTGCTCGCTGCTGAGCGTGCTGGACTCGAGAGTGTCTTTATCAGGCGGGCACATAATGCCGCTGTCGACCTCGACGTCGAACCGACCGTCGAGATCGAGAGTCTCGATGCGCTCGTCTCACTCGTCACCGCGTGAGTCGACCGACGTATCCACGTGGCGGTCGACGCGGTCCAGCTCTGTCCGCTGCTATATAGTTCTCTGTTTGCTCCTGATAGCTAGACGCGGCTCTATGATTCTCACGAGGTCACCAGAGCCGGACGTAACCCACATAGCAGGGTACAGGGTCGTCCGTTTGGAACCGATGGGTATGGGATCCGATCGGACCGGGACGTTCGGAGAGACGGCCGACGACCGGAGAGACCGATGACCGACGAGTACGAGTCCTACGAGCGGAAGGTACAGCTCACCGGCGGTACGACGTACACGGTTTCGCTGCCGAAGACGTGGGCGAACGAGCGGTCGCTCGAGATCGGCGACTCGGTGACGTTGCATCCTCGTGACGAACGACTCGTCCTTACCCGACCGAGTGCTGAGGCCGACCACCGGACCGTGACCGTGTCTGCCGCCCGCCACGCCCCGGCCGGGATCGCCAGACTCGTCGCGGCCGCATACGTCTCAGGGGCGGATACCGTTCGCGTCGAGGGGTCGCCCGATCGGCAGGCCCGGGCGGCGATCCGCGAGGCAGTTGGTGGCTTCATTGGGCTCGAGATTGCCGAAGAGACCGAGCGGACAGTCGTCGCCCGAACGATGCTCGACGTCGCCGATCTCCCGCCAGAGCGGACACTCGACCGCATGCGCGATCGGACGCTGGAGATGCACGAGGCAGCGGTGGCGGCAGCACTCGACGCCGATGGCCCGGCGGGTAGACGGGTAGCCGACGAAGATGACACGGTCGACCGATTGTTCGGGCTGCTTGCACGCGAATTCCACCGGTCGCTCGTCGCCGTCCCCGCACCCGTCGATGGCACACTCACTCCGTTCGACCACTACACCGTCGCTCGACAGCTCGAGCGAGTCGCCGATCACGCGGGCAAGATTGCCGACGCAGCGGCGACGGTCGAGACGCCGCCGCCAGAGGCCGTCGCAGATGACCTCGATCGGCTCGCGGCCGATGCACGTGACGTCGTTCGACTGTCGGTGACCGAGACGCTCGGTGGCTGTGAACCGCGGGCACTCGGCGCGGTCGTGACTGAGGCGGACGCGTTGCGCACCGAGACGAAACGTCTCGATCGGGAGCTGTACGACCGCGGCCTCGCGGACGGCTACGTGCTTGCGACCGTCCTGGACAGCATTACTCGAACGATCGAATACGGCGTCAACGTCGCTGAGGCCGGACTACGCGTGGCGCTGCGCGCAGACGATGTGGTAGACGACACGACTGGCGACACGGCGGTCGACGCCGCCGACTGATCGCTCGCGAAGACAGCCGGGACGCCGATCCGTACCACCGACCGTGCGATTATTTCACACCGTTAGCGTTTTGTCTGTGTGACTGATACCTAGCGGCCATGAGTGCCGAATCAGCGAACGGAAGCGACGTCCCGGCCATCGAGGTCACGCCGTCGGCGGCCGAGGAAGCCCTCTCGCTTCTCGAGAGTGAAGGGCTCGACACCGCAGAGTCCGGATTGCGGCTGTTCGTCCAACAGGGTGGGTGTGCGGGACTCTCGTACGGGATGCGCTTCGACACGGAGCCGGAGTCTGACGACCTGATCGTCGAACATCACGGTCTTCGGGTATTCGTCGACCCGGCGAGTCAGAACTATATCGGCGGTAGCAAACTCGACTACGAAAGTGGACTGCAGGCCGCTGGATTCCACGTCGAGAACCCCAACGTGGTCTCCGAATGTGGCTGTGGCGAGTCGTTCCGAACGTGAACGCAGGTGTGTGGCGACCAGACTCCCGCGCTGCTCCATACGCACCCCTAGTGACTTCTCGATGAGCGTTGAGGTCTCGACGACGACGGATGGGGAGCGTGTGTACGTCGACCGACGCCGTACCGAACGCGGAACAACCGGTCCATTGTATGTTGTTTTTGCCGACGAGGCCGGCCGTGATCGGTGGGGGTTCGCCTGTGGACACTGTGGCTCGCTCGACACCGCGATGGACACGATGGGCCGGATCCAGTGTACCGAGTGTGGCAACCAACGGAAGCCAGACGAGTGGGACGCTGCCCACGAGTGAGCCGTCGAGGACGCTGGCTGCACCGTTCTGAGAACCGTGCGAAAGTTTATCACGGATAGCGCCGAATCGGTGGGTAGATGGCCACTGCGAGCATCCCACCGACGACGGAGGCCAGAGACGTCTTCCGCGAGCTCGGGTACAGCGTCTCAGCGGACGGACGCGAGTTCGTCGCGGAACGAAAGTGGCGGCGCGTGCTCGTCACCGCGCTGTGTATGGACACCGACGAGCTCGAACCGTATCTCGCAGATGGCGGCGAGACACCCCGACTCCGGTGTTTCGTGACGTGGATAGAGAACGCAGCCGACCTCCAGCAGCACCTGACCGAGGTGAAGCCACCGTACGACTGGGCGGTTATCGGCGTCGACGACGACGGTGACGACTTTTCGGTGATGGAGGGGGCCCCAGGCAGCCCGTGAACAAGACATCTTGATCCCACCTGCTGTGGCGCGCGCCTCGCGGGTCGCCGAAGGCGGACTCGCGAGCGCGTGCGAGGGATGAGCGAGTCGCCACAGGCGACGAGTGAATCGGCTGGGGAGGGTGTGGCGGTAATTGGCGCCCGGATGTCGCGAAGTCGTGTTTCTCAAAGCGCCACCACGATCGTACAGAATCGGCTGGGGAGGGTGTGGGCAATAGGCGCCTGGATACCGTGCGGTCGTGTTCGTCACGTGTCTCACAGCCTTGTATTCGTATAGAATCGGCTGGGGAGGGTGTGGCCCAATTAGTGTCCGGGAGTCACGTGGTCGTGTTCACACAGACACTACCACAGCGATCGTACAGAATCGGCTGTGGGGTGTGGCTAATTGGTGTCTGTGTGTCACGGGGTCGTGTCCGTTACGGAGCCACTGTAGCGACCAACACAGACGGTTCACGTTGTCTCGCGCTGACACGCCCAGAGACCGGCCCCTGTCGATCGTGCGTCTATCTCCGCGGCGTCGAACGCGTCGGCGTGCTCGAACGCCGACTCGTAGACACGGGCGTGGCCGGCCGCGACCAGCTGCTGATTGAGACGCTTGCCGTCGACGACGACGTACGCCAACAGTCGGTCGTAATCGCCTCTGGTCGGGGCGAGTGCATCGAACCGGATAGTGACCGTCTCGTCTTCGACCGCGCGCTCGACGAACGCGGTCGCGGCCGCTCCGGACTCGGTCAGGCACCGACGGCCGACCGCGTCGTTCGGCACCCCCTCGAACTCGGACGGATACGTCTCGCCGCGTGTCTCCGGTGCGTCGACCCCGAGCAGTCGAACGGTGTCGAATGACCCGTCGGCAAACTCCACGTCGACCGTGTCGCCGTCGACGACCTCGACGACGGTTGCCTGCCTGTCAGCGGGTGGCTCCGTACCAGAAACAGCCGGTATCGAGTCGTCGACGTCGCCGAGTTCGACGCCGAGTGCACCCGCACCGCCGACGAACAACAGCGCCCAGCAGACGACTCCATACCCGAAGCCGGCGACGGCAGTCGACACAGGCGCGTCGTGACTGATCCCCGGGAGCCCACCGAGTCCGTCGGCAATCCCTCGCCAGTTCGTCCCGACAGCGAGCGCGACGACTATCGGAAAGAACGCGACGACCATCCCGACGACGAGCGCCGCCGCGGCCCCCTTTGCCAGTAGACGCCCGATTCCCATCACGTCCATACTAGACCCCGACGTACTAATACCCAGCCATGGCGGAACCGAAGGTGCAGCACGCGCCGTCGGACCGACACACCGACGACAGCCTCCCGAATCTATATGATCCCTGGGGCCCACTCCAAACGTGTTCAGCAATCGACATGCATTCGCTGGACGTGATACCCGATGACATTCAAGAAGATCACACTGATCGGAACGAGCGAGGAGAGCTTCGATGCCGCTGCCGACGCCGCTATCGACCGCGCCGAAGCCACCCTGGAAAACGTGTACTGGGCGGAGGTAGACGAGCTTGGCGTCGAGCTCACGGATGGAGCTCGCGAGTATCAGGCCGAAGTGACGGTCGCGTTCGAACTCGAGGCGTCTGCCGAAGCAGCGTGAGACGATGTCGGCGGACGCGGGTCACGCCGTGAACTGGTACAGCTCGTCGCCGACGTGGTGAATAGACGAGACGACCTTCCCGCTGTCGCCGACCATCGCGTCCCCGTCCGTGAGCGCACGGCCGATGGCAAGTGCCTTCCCGTGGGTCTCTTCTGCGACGACGACGAGGTCATCCTCTGTGATGCCGGTGTCGGCCTCGACGATACCGGGACGCATCACGTCTGCCCCGTCTGAGACGAACGAAATCGCGCCCGCGTCGACGGTGACGACGCCGGCGCTTGGCTCGAGCGCGTTCGCCCCACGAACGGTGAGAAACGGCTCCTCGTCGACGTAGAACACGAGCGGCTGGCCGTCGACGAGTACGAGATCGACGTCGGCGTCTTCGAGTTCGACGAGCTCGAACGTGTCCCCATCGAGGTCGACGTCGAGGGCCTCGGCGACCGTGTCACGGATCGCCGCGACCTCGTCACTCCGGAGGTGGTGGCGGGATTTCACCTGCATGTCGTCTCGATCGACCGGCCAAGCGATAAATGGACCGCTCCACGCGACACGGATGCACCGTCACAGCCGAGAGCGTGGTCGTCGACCACCGGCTCGACGCCGTCTCGTCGGGTTCTCGGACAGTTGGCCCGATCAAAACGGTATTAAACCACCTCTTCATACCGATTGGTATGTTTAGCCCACTGCCGATCGCGCTCGCAGCGATCGCGACGCTGACGGTCGTGCTCGTCAGCACGCTCAAAGGGACGGGGTGGGAGCCCACCGGTGACATCTCCGACGAGATCCTCGAACGCCGCGCGAAGTCGCTGCCAGAGACCGACTTCCCCGAGCCCGGTAACCGGGCGCTCGGCGGTGGCGGCGGTGGCGGGGCGATCCCCGCCGGCGGCGAGGGCGGCGAGGGCGAACTCGAGGAGGGTGGTGCCGTGAGCGCCGGACCGGCCGACATCCCCGAAGACGAGATCGAGTACTTCGACGTCGAGTTCGCCAAACAAGGCGAGACGATCGAACTCGCGAACAACCAGACGATCCTCGACCAGGGCGAAGACCACGGCTGGGACCTGCCGTACGCCTGTAGACAGGGACAGTGCGTCTCGTGTGCCGGCCGCGTCGCCGACGGCCCGTCCGAAGACTACCTCGAACACGACAACCAACAGATGCTCGAAGACGCCGAGTTGGACGACGGCTACACCCTCACCTGTGTCGCGTACCCGCGGGACTCGTTCACCATCGAGACCGGCGAGGCGCCCTGACGCGCCACGACACCCTTTTTCATCGTTCGCCCGAACATCGCTTGTGTCACTCCCCACCGTTTTACCCGTGTTTCCGGTATCAGTAATCGACCCTGTGCTCTTGACGATGGGCTCGGCGGGGACGCTCGCGGTCGGTGCGGTCGCACTCGTCGTCGTCGCTGGACTCGTGTACTGGGATGCCGATCGAATCGACGTCGACGCCGGGTCACCGGCGCTGTGGGCCGGACTCGTCGCAGGGACCACCGGAGCGGGCGTGGCGACCGCACTCGTTGTCCCCGACGCGCCGCTTCCAGGCGTGTTAGTGCTCGTCGCACTGGGTCCGTTGGTATACGCCTTAGAGCGGGAGGACTCGGTTCACGGCGAGGCACCCGCCGATCCCACCCAGCTTCCGAGCGCCGCGAGTTCGGACGCGGTGAGAGACCACGGACACGACGACACGGGTGACGGTGACACGAGCGTGAAAACCGGCGAGACCACACGCAGCGACGCCGAGCGCTGACGCCTGCTCGGCGCTCATGCGATCGTCACATATCATCGGTGATATACTTCGTTTCGGCGCTGTGAACGAGTGCCAAACCGCAACCTTCCAAAGGGCCGGGCGCGAATAGGCGTGCATGACAGATGAGAGCCTCGTGGAACGGATCGAGATGTGGATGACCGGACAGATGCCGATCATCCAGATGCACGGCGGCACGAGTGTCGTGCGTGAGGCCAACCCCGACACGGGTGAGGTCGTCGTCGAGCTCGGAGGCGGCTGCTCCGGGTGTGGCGTCTCGAACATCACCGCCGAGAACATCCGTCGCGATCTGATCATGGACTTCGAAGAGGTCACCGACGTGACGGTCCGAGTCCCTTCCTCGGGCGACCAGGGCGCCTCCACCGTCGAGGGAGGTCGCGGCGGTGATCTCAAGTACGAGACCGACGCTGCGAACCACTTCTAGTCGCTGCGACCGGCGCGTCTCGTTGCCGCGACCGGCACGTCCAGTCGTCGCGGTCGACTCACCATGCACACCCACGTGTGACCGCCTCACAGCGCGTTTTCCAGCGCTGCTGCGACCGACCGTGCGCGGTCTGCGAGCGCGTTCGGTGTGTCACCCGCTTCGACTGACTCGTCGAGTTCTGCGTCGTCGACCCGCTCGACCCGTCCGTCCGGGTGTTTGATAACATCGACGTGGAGGTCGATGTACCGTGCCGCCTTCGGGAACACCTCGACCGGCGTACAAACGTTGACGTACGTACCCCGTACCGTTCCATCCGTGCCCCGGTACGTGGTCGGGTACCACCATCGCCCTTCCGCGAGCTTGGTCACCGCGATGTCGCCCGCTCTGCGCGGAGTGTCGAGCCCGTCGTAGCGGCCCCCCGGGCTCATCTCGCGTTCGACGGTCACCGTCTCGGCGTCGATCGCCGTCACAGTCCCCTCACCGAGAGTGATGCGTCGCCCGTCGGGCTTGCCGTGTTCGATCCGGAGTGCGTCCCCAACCGCCGGCCCAAAGGCCCCACGAACCGCCGCGAACGGGAACGCAGCGTCCTGGTCTGGGTCACACACCGCTTCGGCAAAGTCGACGCCCGCGGACGCCGCCGCAGCCCCGGCCTTGATCCGGTGGTGGCCGGGCATCGTCGCCGTCACCCGACGACGAACCCCGTCGAGGGCGAATCGGGACTCTCGGCCGAACCAGACCCACGCACCGGCACTCGGTCTGGCGAGCGCTCCCTCCCGAGCTGTCGACCCATTGTCGCGCACGCCAGTGACCGCGCTTGGATCGGGCTCCCCCGACGACGCGTCGTCGATCGCGGTCGTGAGCCGCGCTGTCTCGTCGGCCGCCCGGTCGATGGCGCCCTCGAGCACCTCCGTCTCCGCCTCGAGGGCAGCTGGCCCCCACACCGCACGCCACCCACTCGGTGGCTCGATCCCGAGCAGGTCGAGCATGCCGACCAGCTCGCGGGCCGCCTCGTCGTCGCGGGCGTCCACTCGCGTCCCCTCGCCAGGCTCGAGCGTCACGAGCCCGGTGTCGACGCGTAACCCGGTTCCGAGCGTCGGTCGTCGGGTTGTCCACGGTGGGACAGACGTGCGGACTTGCACGCAGACGACGTCGCCGGTCTCGATGCGCGGGCCGACGTTTCGATACGGGAGGAACCCCTCGTGGTCGGCGGTCCCGCCGAGCGCGACGACGGCGCCGCGCTCGTTGGTTGCCGTTACCTCGGCATCGAAGATGGCTCCGGGCGGGGTAGCGTCGACCCACGACACCGCATCGACGGCGACGTCGGTACAGAGTGCTCTCGCGGTGGTCACGTCCGCGTCGGCTCCTCGAAGCCCGACACCCTGGCGGTCGTCCGTCGTCTCGACGACGAGAGACGGTGGCCCCGCTGGAAAGTCGGTGTCGAAGCGGCGCCGAATTGGGGGCGATGCGTCGACGACGGCGTGGTCTTCGTCGAGCAGGAGGCGGGTGAGCGCCGTGGCGTAGATGCCACGAACCCGTGCGTTCACGCAGCGTCACCTCTCTCGTTGTGGAACGTCGACTGGTCTCTATCGAACCCTCGCATAGACGTCGTTCGACGCCCGGCCGCTTGGACCCTCCGGCATCGATGTGATATCTGGGGACTGCTTAAGTCCGATGCCAGCGAATCGATCGCTATGGGTTCGCGATCAGATCCCGTCGAGCGCGCGGCCGACGACGGCCACGATCTGTACGACGTCGCCACGTGGGAGAAGCGAACCCGGCTCGACGCGGTGGCGGTCGCACTCCACTGGTTCTTGACACGGTCTGTGAAGGCGGTCGTGGTAGTGCTTGCGGCCGCGATCCTCCTCGGTATCCTCGCATCGGTCGGGGTCGGTCTCCTCTTCGATCCGGCTGTGGCCGCACTCGTCTCGCTGTCGGCGATCCCGGCGTTCGCCCTCGCGGCGTACGTGTACGTCTCGGACGTGACCGATGGAGAGCCGCTCTCACTGCTCGTCGTGACGTTTTTGTTGTCTGTGTTGACCGCCACGTTTGCGGCGGTGTTCAACAGCGTCACCCGTCCGTTCTTCACCCCACTGGGATTCGCCGGTTCTGTTCTGTTCTTTTTTCTCATCGTTGGGCCGGTCGAGGAGTCGGTGAAGCTCCTCGCGGTGCGACTGTATGCGTACGTCGACGTCCGATTCGACGCGGTGATCGACGGTGCGGTGTACGGGGCGATAGCCGGGCTCGGATTCGCCGTCATCGAGAACCTGTTGTATATCGCGCAGACGGTCGAGCTCGCCGAGCTTAGCCTCGGCCTCGCCGCACTCGGTGCCGGCGACGGCATCACCGCCCTCCGTGCGCTCGCTGGTCCCGGCCACGTCGTCTACTCGGCGTTCGCCGGCTACTACCTCGGACTGGCGAAGTTCAATCCCGGGCAGCGGGGCCCGATCGTACTCAAAGGCATCCTCATCGCCGCCGTGATCCACGGATTGTACAACACGCTGGTCGGCCCGGCGACGACGGTCCTCGGAACGGCACTCGGGCTCTCACAGCTTCCGGCACTGTTCGTCTTCGTCGTCGCGTTCCAGGGCGCGTTTGGGTTGCTCTTGATCCGAAAGCTGCGCCGCTACCGCGACGTGTTCCGCACGGTGCGCGCCACCGATCGAGGCTGTGCCGCCACACCGTCCGGTGACACGAGCGAGCGATCATCCGCACCGGCACTCCCCGACGGCCCGGACGTGACACAGACACCAGGCGGCGTCGACGCGACGACGGCTGGTCCACATGCGGTGACCGACGCCCGGGCGAACGCCGGCCACGACCTCACCGAGTGGACGTTCGACGCGGTGCAGGCGTCGTCTCCGGAGACGGCCGACGATGCGGGGACCTCCGTGACCACGGATGCGTCTGCGATGCGGGATGCGGCCTCATCGGCCGACACACCGGCACACGAGCACACCGACCCAGACCCAGACGACGACCGGTCGACGTCGGACGACACGCGGTGACCGCTCACCGCTCGCTTACGGCGGGGTGTCGACCCGCGACCGGTCGCCGGTCCCTCTCGTGAGTGCGCTCGCGAGGGCCCCCTCGACGACGACCTCATCGCCGAGTTCGGTGAGCCGAATCTCGGGGACATTGATGAACACCATGTCCGCGAGCTTCTCGCGAACTGGATCGAGGACGCGCGTCGGGTTGTTGAGCGCGACCGCGCCGCCGACGCTCACGACGAGCGGGGCGTACGCGTGGATCACGCTGGCGATCCCCATCGCGTTCCAGTGGGCGAGTTGGG
>ERZ1034543.359-NODE-359-length-11637-cov-6.182179_pt1 | contig 11637 bp, 13 predicted proteins | sample MGYA00520654_ERZ1034543 | MGnify/ENA primary metagenome ERZ1034543 (study PRJEB33760, sample SAMEA4777712) | hypersaline lake metagenome | biome: hypersaline environment; feature: brines | place: Spain | collected 2012-08 | depth 0 m ... | reverse complement strand
CCGACAACGAGATCCTGCTCGACCGCTTCCTCGAAGACGCGATCGAGCTGGACGTGGACACGATCTGCGACGGCGACGAAGTGTGGATCGCGGGCATCATGCAGCACATCGAGCCGGCGGGTGTTCACTCCGGCGACTCGACCGCCGTCCTTCCGCCGTTTAGCCTCTCGGACGAGGTGCTGGAGACGATCCGCGAGTACGTGCGCGCCCTCGCCTTCGAGCTCGACGTGCTCGGGCTCATGAACGTGCAGCTCATCGTGAAGGACGAAACGGTCTACGTCATCGAGGCAAACCCGCGCGCCTCCCGTACCGTGCCCTTCATCGCCAAGGCTGCGGACATCCCGATTCCGGCCATCGCGACCAAAGTGATGCTCGGCGAGAAGTTGGCGACCTTCCGTGAGGCGGGCGCCCTGGAGTCGAGCCTGGAGGACTATGCGATCAAGGAGCCGGTCTTTTCGTGGGACAAGTTCCCGGAGGTGCCGAAGGAACTGGGACCGGAAATGAAGTCGACCGGAGAATCCATTGCGTTCGTGGAGTCGCTGGACGCCGAGCAGTTCGAGCAGCCCTACGAGATGAAGGACCTATATTTGTCTCGGTAAGCACAGGCGTTCTCGCTAGCGCTGTCGGTGGAAGGAGCGGGGCTTTCTGGAATTCACGGAGCGACGCGGAGTAAATGAAGGACCTCTACCGATCGCAGTAGGCACGCGCACTCCTGCCGGCGCTGTGGCGAAACGAGAGGGCCTGTCCGGAATGCGGGGAGCGCGCCCCTTCCCTCCGGCGCGAGTTTCCCAGGGATGTTCATGAGGCTGCCGTGAACCTCGCGGGGCGACGATGGTACAGCGAATTGTTCTGTGCCCGCAGCGAAATTTCTGCCCGCTTCCCCGTCCCGTGATTGCACGCGAAGGCTACACGATCATTGCCGTCGTGGGGGCCCTGGCGCTTCTGCTGGGCCTGGGGGTGCTGTGGATAGATGCGTGGCTCTGGCGCGCGCCGGTGCTGATCCTGGCGATCGGGATGGTCGCCTTCACGCTCTACTTTTTTCGCGACCCGGAGCGCACGCCGCCCTCGCACGCCCGCGAGAATGGCCTCCTGGCCCCGGCCGACGGCCGCGTGGTGGAGATTATGGAGGAGGAAGAGCCGCTCTACTTGAAGGGCCCGGCGCAGCGGATCTCCATCTTTCTCTCCCCGCTCGACGTGCACGTCAACCGCGTGCCGGCCCGCGGCGTCATCGAATACGCGAAGTACCGCCCCGGCGACTACCTCGTGGCCTGGCACCCCAAGGCCAGCGAGAAAAACGAGCGCTCCGAGTTTGGGCTGCGGCACCCGAGTGGCACGAAAGTCGTGTTCAAGCAGATTGCGGGGGCCGTGGCGCGTCGCATCGAGTACGACCTGGCGGAGGGGGACACCGTAGCGGCGGGCGAGCGCTTCGGCATCGTCAAGTTCGGCTCCCGGATGGACCTTCTCGTGCCGCCGTCGGTCGACCTTGACGTGGAAGAAGGCCAGGTTGTGCGGGCCGGGACAACCGTGCTCGGGCGACTGCCGGCGGCAGGTCCTTCTGGGGAGGCGCCATCGGCTTCTGGGGCCACGCCCGCGTCGACCCGTCCCTCCGCTCCGTCCCCGTCGTAGACCGACTGCGTCTCATGGTTGACCTCTTCGGGTCTAATCGTGCGAGCGCTCCCCCACCGTCTGAGGGGCGCTCCTCGCGCCCAGCACGCGTGCGCCGGCGCTTCCGCGCCTACCGCACGGCCCGTCGCGAGCAGCGGAGCGAGCGCCCGTCGCCCCGCGTGGCCGTGCCGTCTTTCTTCACGCTCACGAACATGCTATGTGGGTTTCTGGCCCTTACGCAGGTGTTGGAGGGAGCCTACGGATTGGCCTGCTGGCTGATCGTACTGGCCGGCTTCTTCGATCTGCTCGACGGCATCACGGCCCGCCTCGCGGACGCCGACAGCCCGTTTGGGGTGCAGCTCGACTCGCTCAGCGACATCGTGTCGTTCGGGGTGGCCCCCTCGTTTCTGCTCTACGGGTACGTTTTGAGTGCCTACAACCCGTTGGGCATAATCGTTGCTGCCCTGCCGGCCCTCTGTGGGGCTGTCCGGCTGGCCCGCTACAACATGACCGCCGGCGATTCCGACGGGGACGGCTTCGAAGGGTTGCCCATTCCGGGGCAGGCCATCGCCATCGTGGCGCTCATTCTGACCGCGGAAAACACGGCCTGGGGCGGCATCTTTGCGCTCGACAGCCTTCGGGTCGTGCTGCCCGTGGTCGTGGTGCTGTCGGGGCTGATGGTATCGAGCATTCGCTTCGACGCGATCCCGATGCCTACTCTTCAGTACGCCCGCACGCATCCGCAGAAGATGGTTGCGTACGTGCTGGCGGGCCTGCTGATTGTGGGACTGCAGGAACGAGGACTACTGATCGTGTTATCCATATACTTGCTCCACGGCGTGGGGCGCGCTCTCTATCAGCTCCTCAAGGCCCTTGCCACCCCGGCCCCGGACGAACTGGGGCCGTCGTCCTGACGAGGCGTGCCCGTCCTGCTTTCCTGTCCTGTTTGCTGCTCCCCCAACGCCTCGACGATTGCCCATGTACAAGGCTACCATCTCCATCACCCTGCGCGCCTCTATCCTCGACCCCGAGGGAAAAACCGTGCAGCAGGCCCTTTCCAACCTCGGGTACGACGCTGTCGAGCAGGTGCGCATGGGCAAGCAGGCCGAAGTTTGGATCGATGCCGACGAAGAGGCGGAGGCCCGTCGCATCGCCGCCGAGGCCTGCGAGAACTTGCTCGCCAATCCCGTCACCGAGAACTTTGACATCCACCTTGAAGCGGCCGCGCCCGACACGGCCGGCGACGCTTCGGCCTGAAAAAGCGGCCCCAGACGTTTCGAACCCGCTTCCCTTCGCTTTCTGCGACGACCTCTGAAGAGTCTACCGCCCGCCACGATGACTGATACCCACAACTCGCCCGTGCTCGGGGCGCCCGCCGAACCAGACGTAAAGCCGGCGCCCCCGGAAACCGAAGAACTGGAGAAGGAAGACGACGGTGGAGATACCGATGACCCGTGGTTCGTGATCTTATTCAACGACGAGGTCCATACATTTGAGGAGGTCATCGGGCAGCTCGTAAAAGCGACGGGCTGCAGCCGCGGAAGGGCCGAAGACTTGGCCTGGACGGTCCACAACGAGGGCAAGGCCACCGTGTACGAAGGGACCTTCGAGGAGTGCTTCGAGGTGCAGAGCGTGCTGAAGGAGATCCAACTGGTGACGGAAATCCAGGGCTAGACGGCTGTGCGGGAGGGCATGCGTTGGGGCCGCGGGGCAGGATGCGTCCGACAATTATAAGACGGGGCCACCGCGGGGCCTTTACGACCGCGGGGCGCGCCATATGTAGAGGAGCGTGGCCGGGGCCGGGTGCGCGAAGTGCGTTTGTCCGGTCAGGGTGCGCACCCGAACCGAGTCGGGGCCCGGCACCACGACCGACCGCTCGTCGAGCCAACCCCATACGGCCCCGTCCACAGGCCCGAGCCGCCGCGTCTGGCCTTTCACGCGCACGGCCGCCTGGGAGCCGGCGTCCAGGCGCTGTGTGAACGCCACGCGGGTGCCCGAGGGGGACCACCGCGGGTGCACTTGGTCGGCGATGGACTGAGCCGGCGGCACGAGGAAGGTGGGGCGCGAGCCGTTGTAGACCACCACCTGCCGGGGCCCATCGCCGTCCGATGCGACGTCCAGGGCCAACTCTGTCCCCTCCGGCGACCACCGCGCGTGCCGGGGGTGGCGGGCGTCGCGGAAGAGCGTTTCGGACGCCTGCCCCCGCGGGCCGCTCAGAACGATCGAGGAGTCGGGCACGTAGTCCTCGGCGTTCCGGTCGTAGCGCAGTTCGCGATGGAGGTAGGCCATCCGCGCCCCGCCCGGTGCGTAGCGGATCTGGTGCATGCGCCGGGCGTCCTGGGCGTCCTTTGTGGCGCAGTCCTCCGTCCCCACCACGTACAGCGTGTCGTCGGTGCGGGTGGCGAGGGCGTCGCCGGACAGCCAGTGTAGTACTTCGCGGGCGGCGCGGCACCCCACGCTGCGACTGGTGCCATCGGGCGTGGCAATCCGGATGCCGCCCGGGCCCCGCGTTCCACGTTCGGCGGGGCGGTAGTAGCCGAAGGCCAGTCGGTCTTCGGTCGGGTGCCAGGCCAGCGAATAGGTCGCCGTGCGGGCCCGGGCGTCCACGGACCGAAGCGTACCGGCCGTTAGGTCGAGCAGGGCAAGGCGAGACGAGTCGGCCGTGCCGTAGCTGAGGGCCAGATAGCGCCCGCTCGGGGAGACCTTCCGAGGCCCCGCAGCGCGGGCGCCCGTCGCCAAGGTGCGGGCCGCATCGCGACGGGCCTCGTAAAGCACCAGTTCGTTGCTGTCCGTTGTGTACAGCAGACGAAGGGAAGGCCCGGTCGTGACCGCAGAGGTCTCCTGTGGCGACGAAGGAGCGGGAGAGGACGACGAGCAGCCGGCGGCCAGTATGCCAACAAGGCTTCCCACAACAAGCAGGAGAGCCGCATGGAACCCCGGCAGGGAAAACGAGCGCATGGAGCAGGGCAGAACAGACCAGAAAGGAATACGCAGGAAAAACCTAGGGGGCTGAGCCGTGAAGGTCAGACGAAGCACGCCGGTGCCCCGTTGAATGTGGGCCGAGGGACAGAGGCACCGTCGCGGAAGACTGCCCACACCGGAGGACGTCTCTGAAGACGCAACGAGCGCAGAACAAAGGACATGCGGCTGCATAAAAGGCCGACGTCATCACAAAATCCGAGTCCTTTTCCCGTCCGGGAGAGGGAACCGGAGGAACGCTGAAAGCGAACACTAGAAGATTCCAACTGAGTTATGGAGACAGGAACCGTCAAGTGGTTTAGCCCGGCCGAAGGATATGGATTCGTTGAGCCCGACAACGGGGAGGACGACGTATTCCTCCACCACAGTGAGGTGCCCGACGAAGACCTGGAAGAAGGCGACCGTCTCGAGTTCGAAATCGAAGAGACGGAGAAGGGACTGAACGCCATCAACATTCAGACCATCACCGAGGAGCCGGGATGGTAACCCCCTGCTCGGTCCCAATACCAATGCCCCTGGGCCTTTTCGCCCAGGGGCATTTTTTCTTGGGCCGGCCTTTCGGGTACAGTCTCCATCTGGGGGAGGCTCGTGGCGGCTCCGTGCACGCGGGGATGCGTTAGCGAAGGGTCTCTTCCAGCACCGTCGCGGCGTCGGTGTCGGCGTCGCGGTACTTTACAATGATGGGGGCCGAGAGGGAGAGGCCGTGCTCGTCCCCAAATGCGGAGTCGACCGAGCGGGAGCCGGGCACCACCACGGCCCCGGCTGGGACCTCCAGCGACCCCTCCTCGGCGGTGTGTACCGTCTCCTCCACAAGGTCGTAGAGCCGGGTGGAAGCGGTGAGGGTCACCCCGGCGGCCAACACGGCACCCTCCCGCACAATGCAACCCTCGTAGAGCCCTGCGTTTCCGCCCACAAATACATCGTCTTCCACGACCACGGGGGTGGCGTGCACCGGCTCCAACACGCCGCCCACCTGCGCCGCGGCCGACAGGTGCACGCGCTTCCCAATTTGGGCGCAGCTTCCCACCAGGGCGTGCGAGTCGACCATCGTCTCCTCGTCGACGTACGCCCCTACGTTGATGTACATGGGCGGCATGCACACCACGCCCGGCGCCACGTACGCCCCGCTGCGGATGGACGATCCTCCCGGCACCAGCCGCACGTTGTCGGCCTTGCGGAGCGGCTTCAAGGGGAACGTGTTCTTGTCGTAGAACGGAAACTGGTCGCTCGAATAATCGACGGTGCGACCAATGTGGAAGCCGAGCAGGATGCCCTCCTTCACCCACTCGTTGGTGGCCCAGGTGCCGTCTTCGGTGGGCTCGGCCGCCCGAACGTCGCCGGCATTTAAGGCACGGATGAGGTTGGCCACAGCATCGCCGGCCGGCCCCCGGTCCACTCCGCCAGGGTCTTCGGACTGGGCCACGAGCGATTCGATGCGGTCTTTCAGGTCGGTCATGCGGAAGCAGGAATGGTTGGAGAAGAGAAAAGCGGCAGCCTCTTCGAAAACGACACGCCTGCCGGTCGGGGACGTTGCACATATTCGCCATGAAGCTCCGCTCCAGCGGACACATTGGGGCCTCGGTTCTCGTAGTTTTCCCTGCGGGCTTCCTCTCTTGAAAAAAGAAATGCACCTTCCGCCCTGTACGTCCCAACTGACCCAGCGACGCCCATGAAGCGTTCTCTGCTCTTTGCGATCCTGTTCGTTTGCGCCACGCTCTCGTCCTGCCAGTGTGCCGACCAGCCCGACGTGGGGCCGGTAGAGGGGGAGGAGGAGAGCGCTGCACAAGTGCAGAGCCCCGATGCCCCTGGCGTGCGCCCGGTCGCGTAGCGCCGCAACGCGATTCCCCGTGTAGCCCCATGCGCTCGCGCTCTTCGTGATGCCGAAGGTTCTCCATGCCCATTCCCGACGAAAAAGTTGAGGAAGTGCGCACTGCGGCCGATCTGGTAGAGGTGGCGGAAGATTACGTGCAGCTGAAGCAGAGCGGCTCGCGGTACATGGGGCTGTGCCCGTTCCACAACGAGGACACGCCCTCCTTCAGCGTCGACCCCGACCAGAACCTGTACTACTGCTTTGGGTGCGGGGCTGGGGGCGATGTCTTCAAGTTCGTGCAGGAGATCGAAGGGGTCGGGTTTCTGGAAAGCGTGCGCATTTTGGCCGAGCGGTACGGCATTCCGCTGCCCGAAGAAGACGGAACCCCCGAAGCAGCCAACGAACGCGAGTCGATCCTGCACGCGCTTCGCTTTGCGGCCCGCTTCTTCTACCGCCAACTCACGCAGACCGACCGCGGGCGCCGGGCGCTCGACTACCTGCGCCGGCGCGGCTTCGCGCCCCAAACCATCAAGCGCTTTGGCCTCGGCTTCGCCCCAAACGAGTGGGACGCCCTCCTGACGGCTGCCCAAGAGGAGCAACTCGACCCGGAGACGCTGGAGAAGGCCGGCCTCGTCATCGAGCGCAACGACGGAAGCGGGCACTACGACCGGTACCGGGGCCGCATCATCTTTCCCATCTTCTCCCACATCGGCAAGGTGCTGGCCTTTGCCGGTCGCATCCTCGACCCCGACGACGAGCGCGACCAGCCGAAGTACATCAACTCGCCGGAGACGGAGGTCTACCACAAAAAAGAGGTCCTCTACGGCCTGCACCAGGCCAAGCAATCCATCCGCAAGACGGACGAGGCGCTGCTTGTGGAGGGCTACACGGATGTGATTAGCCTCTCGCAGGCAGGGGTCCAGAATGTGGTGGCCTCCAGCGGCACGGCCCTTACAGAGCAGCAGGTGGCCACGCTCGACCGCTACGCCACCCGCGCCCTTATGCTCTACGACGCCGACGAGGCTGGGGAGCGGGCCGCAATGCGCGGGCTCGAGCGGGTGCTGGGGGAGGGGATGGGGGCCTACGCTGTAGAGCTGCCCGACGGGTACGACCCGGACGAGTACGTGCAGGAGCACGGCGGCGATGCCTTCAAAGAGTACGTGGCCGAGCACCGCCAGGACCTTCCGTCGTTCGCCTACCAGCGCGCCCGGCGCCACGGCGAGCTGGAAACGCCGGAGGACCGCGTCGCGACGCAGCGCGAGATCATCGACTCGGTGGCCCGTATCCCCGATCCCAATCTGCGCCGCGAGTACGTGGCCCGCACCAGCGAGGTGACGGGGGTGCCGGACAGTGATCTGTTTCGCATGCTGGAAGAGGCCCGTGAAGAAATTGAGCGGCGAGACCAGCGGCGCCAGCGGCGCGAGCAGCGGCGACAGTCGCAGCCGGACCGTGGGGCGGAGGACGCCTCGGATGCGTCGTCTGCCCCGCCGGAGCCAGCCCCGTCGTCGTCCACGAACAACGACAAACCCTCGCCTCCATCCCGCGCCTCCGCCGCGCCCCTGCCCGAAGAGCGCGTGCTGCTCCGCCTCATGTTAGAGAACGGAAGCCGAATGGTTGCGCACGTGCTGGGCCACATGGCGCTGGACGAATTCACCGAGGGGCCGCCCCGCGCGCTGGCCCGTACGCTGGCCGAGATGTACAACGAGGGCACGGTGCAGGCCCAGCAAATTCTGAGCGGCGAGCACGGAGAGGCCCTTCAGCAACTCGGCACGTCCGTGCTCATGAACGAGCACGAGGCCTCCGAGCACTGGGCGCAGGAAAACGACATCGCCGTCCCGTCCCTCAACGACCGGCCCTACGAGGCTGCCGAGAGCGCCATGAAGTACCTGAAGCTCGACCGGGTGGACGAGGCCCTGGAGGCGGTCCGCGAGCGGATGTACCAGGCCACCCAGCAGGGCCACAACGACCAGGTGCCTCGCCTTCAGCAGAAGGTGATGTCGCTGCAACAGCTCCGGAAAAGCATCAAGCAGGGCGACTTTCTGAGCGAATAGTCGCCCGGCAAGCTGCGGCCCGCAAACTGCGGGTGCGCCGCTGTGGGCACGGGGCACTATCGGGGCGTCTCGGGCCGGAGCGAATCCGGAAGCGAGGGCGTCTGGGTAGGAAGTGGGGATGGGGGGTGTCCCTCAATCTGCAAGCCTCGCGTGGCGCGCCGGGTCGCGGCGGCCAACTCCTCCCACGGCCCCGACCGCCAGAGGCGCCGGTGAATGCTGATGATGCGAAGCTGGCGACGGCGAAACCGGGTGGGACGCTGTTCGGCCAAGGCTTCGAACCGCTCGTGGAGCCGCAGAAGACGATCTCGGACCGCCCGCGTGAAGCCGAAGTGGGCAACGTCGTCAACCAGGGCTGCGTACTTCCGATCCCACCGAGTGCGCTGGCGGGGGGACGGCGGCGCGTAGGTGGAGGCGTCGTACCGGAAGGTAGCCGTAGAGTCCAGGGCATCGATTCCGGCGGCACGGAGGAGGGTGGGGGCCCGCAGCGGAAGGAAAAACTCTACCGCCCGCCCCTCCACCGCCGAGACCAGGCGCACGTTGCCGCCGGCCGGCACAGCTCCGGTCGGCGACGGGGGAAGATCCACGTGCGGGTTGAGCGCCCGGAAGCGCTCGTAGACCGAGCCGGTCGTGTCGGCGGCCGGGCCCCAGTCGAGCGATTGCCCACGAGAGCGCAGGGGGGCAAGCAGAGACCGCAGGCGCACAGAGGCGCCTGGCGTGAGCCGCAGCCGGACGGCCCGGAGCGGGGGCGACGAGTCTGCGGGCTGGCTGTCGCGGGCCGCGAGCGCGCCGTAAAGGGCCGGCACGTACCCGCGAGAATCGCCGCCGAACGAGGAGCCTTCGCTCACCGTGTCGAATCCCTTCGTGATCGCCCACGCGTATGCATCGGCCACCGTCGACGACCGGGAAAGAGGCCCCGTGGCGTAGTAGTGCCGATACAGCTTGAAGACGTTGCCTGGGCCGGTGTGGTAGGCGGAAAGGCCCGGAATCTCGTGCCCTACGGCGTTCGCGTACCCCCGAAGCAGGAGGAAGGCGGGTTCCAACACCAGTAGCGGATGTTGCACCTCCCGCACCGGCACCCGAGAGCCGTCGGCAGCGGGCAGGGCGTACTCGCTAACCCCGCTCCGGCGCAGCACCCAGGGCAGCATCTGATAGCGACTCTGCGCCCCGGCTCCCGACACAAGGTGGTCTTGGTTGAAAGTTTCGACGGTCCCAATCTCGGTGGCCAGCAGGCTCAGCCCCAGAGACTCAGCGAGGCGGCGCTCGTACGCCTGGTAGGGCCGGTCGCGCTCGTGGGCCCGGCGGATCTGGTTGGCACGGCCCCACCGCACAATGATGTCCTTGAGGGGCACCCCGCGCGCCTCGTATTTGTCCACGAGCCGGTCCATCGCTGCGTGGCGGCGCGCGTCTACGGCTTCCCAGTCCGGGGCGCCCCCCCGCCGGTGCGCAGCCCGCAGGTCTGTCAGTTCATGGACCTCCAGCGTCTCGTTTGTGCGTCGGTCAAGAACGCGAACCGTAAAGTTGTCATCCTGCGCTTGCCGGCGGACGTACTGCTGCAAGAGGGCGTGGAAGCGTCGGAGAACCGAGGGGCTGGTGGCCGAGGCGACCGCGGCGGAGGGTGGGAAGTACGGCGAGAGCATTTGGGCGGGATGCGTGGGCCGCTCGGCCAGAGGGCGCGCGGGGCGGCTGGCCGCGGTCTCGGGAGCGGACGTGAGGCGGAAGGGAACCACTGCCGAGACGATTTGGGAGAGGCCCGGATGGAACCGCGGCGTCACGAGGAGCAGGCCCACGAGGGCGGTGGCCCCGAGGAGGACGGTGGGCCAGCGTCCGCCCCGCAGAACGGAGCCGTCTGGGTCGGGCGAAAAGCTGGAGGGCAAGCGCATGGGGGAAGAGGGCGTCGGCGGAGGCAGGGGGTCAGGCGGGAGGCGAGGACGCTGCCTGCTGGACGAAGGCTCGGAAGATCCGGGCAGCAGGCGGGCCCAGGCGCTCGGGATGGAACTGCACGCCCCAGAGACGACCGGTTTCGTGCTCGATGGCCTCTACCACCCCGTCCGGTGCCGTTGCGGCGACGGAGAATCCGTCGCCCAGTGTGGCGAGGGCCTGGAAGTGGCGTGTGTTCACCACAAGGGCATCCGTGCCGAGCCAGCGCCGCAGCTGGGACCCGGCCGCGAGTGAAATCGTGTGGGAGGTGCCGCCTCGGGCGTGACTGTGTGTCAGGGTCTCCTCGCGGTCGGCCTCCACGTCGGCGTAGAGGGTGCCGCCGGCGAGTGCATTGAGCTGCTGCATGCCGTAGCAGATGCCCAGGATGGGGCGGCCCGTGCGCCAACACCGCCGCATCCAGCACCGATCGGCGGCGGCGCGCTGCTCGCTCGGAGGAGCGAGGCCCTTGGGCAGCGAGCCGGTACAGCCCTCCACGACTGCGGGACCGCCCGGCACCACGAGGCCGTCGAGCAGGTCCAGCAGTCCGTCCACCGTCGAGGTGTCGGCAGTGGTAGGGAGCAGAAGCGGCTGTCCACCGGCTTCTTCGATGGCCGTCACGTAGCGACGGTCCAGCTGCTGCGTGCCGTTCTCGAATGAGGTCGTGAGGCCGATGCGGGCGGGCATGAGGCCGGTCGGGGCGGACGCGAAGACGGGCGGGCAGGCGCGGCTTGAGCCGTGCAGGGCTACCAGACGTCCCGAAGCGTAATGCGGGCCGGGTCGGAGGTCGTGGTAAGATCCAGCACGAGAGTGAGGGTGTCCCGAGAGCGCAGGACGCTGTTGGCATGCGAGCCCAGGCTTCCCTGGTCAAGCAGGTCGTGGAGGGCCCGCTTGATGGTGCGACGCTGCGTGCCATGGGTGGTGGAGGAGCCGTGAATCACCTTCAGGCGGTTGCGGCCTCGGTCTTCCGCAAGCCGGAGCGTGCTGTAGGTGAGGTCGATGGCCTCGTCCACCGACAGGCCGTGCAGGTCAAGCGTAATGGTGGTGCCGTCGTCCTCGAGTTTCGGGGTTGGCATAAGTGGTATCGACTTGGCCCGAAAGTGCGTGGCCCCTGTACGAGGCGGGGCCGAGAGGGATTCGGGGCGACACAAAAACCTGAGCAGGAGCGGCCGCGGGCATCTCGGATCGCCGCACGAACGCTCACTCAAATCGGGCTGAGGGTCTGCACTGCACGCGGAGGGCTCCAGGGACCACCTCTACAGACAGGGGAGGCCGGCC
>ERZ1034543.356-NODE-356-length-11690-cov-2.568199_pt1 | contig 11690 bp, 11 predicted proteins | sample MGYA00520654_ERZ1034543 | MGnify/ENA primary metagenome ERZ1034543 (study PRJEB33760, sample SAMEA4777712) | hypersaline lake metagenome | biome: hypersaline environment; feature: brines | place: Spain | collected 2012-08 | depth 0 m ... | reverse complement strand
ATCGGTGCCGGTTGCAGGACGAGGCAGGAGCAAATTTCCGGCCGATCGGCCGACCTCCCACCGCCCGTCCGGCCCGGAGGGCTGCGTTCTCCTGCGCGCTTCCGATGCCGGTTTCCGATTCCCGTTTCCGATGCCCGTTTCTGATTCCCGTTTCCGATGCCCGTTTCTGATGTGGGCCCTGTGCTTCTGCCGTGCGCCCGAGGAGCGAGCCCGGTTGCGGTGCCGCTTACGCCACCGCTTCGGCGTGGCCGTTCGTGTGCACAGGAGAGGTCGCCGGCGCCGGCTCGGCCGCCCGTTCCTCCCAGATGCGCTCCGCAAAATCGTAGAACGGTTGCTTCTGATGCAGCCACCCGAAGTGCAGTGCGTACGGCGTCACGTCCATGTAGTCGCCGAAGCCGGGGATGCGTTCGGCGAGGTCGAGGAGGGTATCGCGCAGCCAGGCGACGGGCAGGCCGCGGAAGTTGTAGACGAACGGGACGGTGTAGTAGCGGCAGGTGACGGTGCGGAAGTCGGGGTCGTGACGGGTGAGGGATTCGATGTAGTCGAGTTGCGGACTGTTCTGGCCCTGCAGCCAGGGAAAGACGGGAAGGTCGAGTGCGCTCATCGCCATGGCCAGGCTCCACTCGCACGACTCCTCGTGCCGTCCTTCGTTGAGGCGGCTGCGAAAGTGGGTGTCATCGGCGTGGTCGAGGTAGTACCGCGCCGTGCTGCACACCTCGCGGGTGGCGGCCTCATCCGACGCGTAGAGCATCCCGGCCTGCACGCGGGGCAGGTGCGTGAGCCCGAACGCATCCAGGGTGCGCTGCCGGCGGCGGAGGAGGACGTCGGCCACGACGCCGAGACCTTTCGGCCCCCCGAAAAAGTGATCGGCGCGCTGCAGGCCCGTTCCCGTAAACGCGTAGGCGGCCAGCTGCTGCCAGAGCGGATCCGGATCGCGGCACCACACCATGTCGGCGTCGACGAAGAGCGACCGGTCGAACGGCTTGAACTCATCGAGGTGGTGTTTGAACCCGACGATGGAGCGGTGCTCCTCCGGGAGCGTTTCGAGGCGGTCGAAGAGGCCGTCCAGTCCCTGCTGCCGGAGATGCCGCTGGTGCGCGGGCGGGCAGTAGAGCGCCACCGGCCGGGTGGTATCGTGCCGGCGCAGCGTGTGAACCGACGCGACGGCGTGTTGGACGTATCGCTTCGGCCCGTAGCTGTGAAGAACGTATCCTTCCGTGGGTGCAGGCATGGGGGAGGGCAAAGGTATCAAGCGGTGGGGATCGCAGACGTCCAGCGCCGGAACCGGATGAGGCGGCGGCCGGAGCGCCCGTCGCGGGCGTCCGGGGAGCCGATGCGGAGGGGGTTACGACTGGACTTGGTCTCGCTTTTTCCGCAGGCTGGTCATGAGGGCGTCGAACCCGCGTTTGCGCACGACCGTCTGGAACGACCGGGCGTATCCTTCGGCGGTGCTGACGCCGTCCACGACGATGTCTTCGGCGAGCCATTCGCCGTCTTCTTTCTTCAGGATGTACTCGACGGGCGTTTTCGTGCCCTGGTAGGTGGTGGTGGTTCGAACGTAGGCGCTGTCGCCCTCGGCGGTGATGGTGTCGAAGGCAACGCGGGAGTTGTAGACCTCGAGGTCCGACAGCGACTGGGCGCGCACGATGTCCCGGAAGACGTCGACGAACTCGGTGCGCTCCTCGCCGGAGAGGTCGTCCCAGAAGGGGCCAAGCGCAACCTGGCCCATGGCGCGAAAGTCGATCACGCCGTTGATCAGCGTCTTCAACTCTTCGCGCTGCTCGGTCGTGTAGTCGTCTGTGCCCCGCAGAATGTCCTTGATCTGCTGGTCGCGCTCTTGCAGCATCGTGCGAATTTCCTGCGTGGTGGCCTGCCCCTGCGCCGCGGCCGGGGCCGGGCCGGACAGAAACAGAACCGCTGCCAGGAGGGCGGGAAGCAGAAGGGGAAGGCGGAAAGCGTAGCGCATGGTAAACACCCGTTTTGATCCAAAAGGGCCGAAGAGTCGGGGGTCCCGTTCTCTATCCGTTCTCCGTCGGCTGATCAGTTCGTCGATGAGGATGGGTCAAGAAGCGTGCCGCTGCGTGCACGGCTGGCCAGCGTTCCGGTTGCGTCCATCAGCTCCAGGACGGCGACGTTGTAGGCTTTTACCGCTTCGTAGTATCGGGCTTCGGCCTCCAGATTGGCACGCACCGCCTCGATGAGGTTTTCCGTGTCTCCGAAGCCGAGGTCGAAGTTGATCTGCTCGGTGCGGAGCCACTCGCCGGTCGTGGTAACGTCGCGATCGCGAGACGCCAGGTTCGTCTGGGCAACGAGGACATCGCGGTAGGCCTGCTCGACCTCGAACCGAACGAGCTGCTGCGCCCCTTCCTGCTGATGGCGGACCTGGTTAACCCGGGCCTGGGCCTGTTCGACGCGGGCACGGGTCTGCAAGAAGTTTAGATTCATCTCGATGCCGAAGCCCGTCCGCGTCGTGTTGCCCCGAAAGGAGTCGCCGACGAACGCATTTTCCTGTCGGGGCCGCCCCGGAAGCGTGAAGCTGTATCCGTACGTGGCCTGAAAGCCCAGCTTCGGGTAGTAGTCCGACCGGGCAACGCGCACCTGGGCCCGGCGCGCCTTCAGCCCGGCCCGCGCCTGGCGGAGTTCCGGGCGGTTGCGCAGGGCGAGGTCGGTGTAGTAGGCGAGCGAATCGGGATGCATCGAGAAGTCGATCGGCTGCAGGTCGTCCGGGGCAGGGTCCACGACGACCCCCTCCGGCACCAGCAGCTGTCGCTGCAGGGCCGAGCGGGCCGTGGACTGCCGCTGGTCAATCTCGGTGTTGCGCCGGCGGTATTCCTCCTGGGTGAGGCGCAGCTCGAAGAGGTCGGCCTCTTCGTAGTCCTCAGCCCCTTCCTCTTTCATGCGCTGCAGCTCGTTCTCGGCGCGCTCGATCACGTCGCGGGTGCGCTCGGCCAAGCGGTCGAGCGCCCGGGTGAGCAGGACGTTGTAGTAGATCTCGCCGGTTCGCGTGGCCACGTCCAGTGCCTTCTGCTCGACCTCGGCCGTTTCGACGTCCACGGCGTGCCGGGCCGCGTCGATCTGGCCGGAGAGCTCCCCCCAGGTCCAGATCGGCTGGCGGGCGACGATGTTGGCCGACGTGAACGGGCGCAGGGAGGTCGGCGTCCAGTCGTTGGTCACGTCCGGGTTCAGGTAGAGCTGGTCGTCGGGCTGGCTGTTGCCGGAGGGGACGTTGAGACCGGGAGCGAATGAGTGGGCCGTGGTGAGGGATACATCCGTCAGGAACCGGCTGCGACGGGCTTCTCGGCTCTGCGCGGCCGCCCGGTCTCGCTCGGCCGCCCGGATGTCTACCTCCGGACTCGCTTCCAGCGCCTTCGCGATCGCCTCCTGTACGCCTACGCGCACGGTGTCGGCCGGCGACGGGGGTCGACCGTCGGGGGCGACCGAACGCCCGGTCGGTTGCGCCTGCGCGGCCGGCCCGAACAGGACCCCACCCAGCAGCAAGCTCGCAAAGGCAACAAGGCGTCGCACAAACACAATCGGGTCGTTCCATCAGAATGCGAGATCCGGCACGGCCCCGCGAGAGGCCCCGCGGCCGGCGCGGCACTCAACACGTAGCCGCGAAGGCAGCGACAAAGGTAACAGCCGATCGTCTGCAGGCGGAGGACGAAGACGGGTCGCGATCGGGTTTCGCGGTCTCTTCACCAAGACCGAACCGGCGCGCGGCTCGAACCGTACAGGTGACACCGCGCAACCAGACGAAAGGGCTGGACGGAAGGGCCGGACGGGATGAGAGCCGGAACGGGGCGTCGGCCAATCGGTCGCCGCATCCGGGTGCACGGGCTGTTTCCGGGTACGGGCTGTGTCCGCGCGGCTCGGCTCGTGCGTTTTTGCTCCCCTCCCGCCTGCCTACGCCTTTTCGCCTCGGCCTCCGTTCGCCTCGGCCTCCGTCCCCATGGGCGACGGGCCGGAAGCCCGCACCCAGGTGCGGCGGCGCGCATCCGCTTTCTGCTTCCCCGCTTTCTGCTTCCCCGACTTCTACTTCCCGACTTCTGTCTCGACCGCTATGCCCACCAACGGCCCCGTTCGACTCGGCGACGTGCTGGAGGAAGTCATCGACCAGCTCGGCGTCCGTCCCAAAATCAACGAAGCCCGCGTCGTCGAGGCCTGGCACACGCGTGCCGGCCCGAAGATCGAGGAGGTCACCACGTCGGCCTGGATGAAGGGGGCGACGCTGTTCGTCAAGATCTCGTCGGCCGCGTGGCGGCAGGAGCTGCACATGAACCGGCGCACGTGGGCCCAGCGCCTGAACGACGAGCTCGGCCAGGAGATCGTCGACGAGATCGTGTTTCGATGAGCGGAGGGTTGGTGCGCAAGGGAGTTGGTGTGCGGGGCCGCGCCCCGCGGGTTGTCGGGGGCCTGCCGGAGCCTTCGGGAGCCTTCGGAGTCCTGCTCCCCGGCCTTCTCTACCCGTCGAACCGGCGGAAGGCGACGGACGTGTTGTGCCCGCCGAAGCCGAACGCGTTGGAAAGCGCCACGCGGACGTCGCGCTCCTGCGGCTCGTTGAACGTGTAGTTCAGGTCGCAGTCCGGGTCCTTCTCCTCGAAGTTGATCGTCGGCGGGACGACGCCGTTGCGAACGGCCAGGATGGAGGCGATGGCCTCGACGGCGCCGGCGGCTCCAAGCAGGTGCCCGGTCATGCTCTTGGTGGAGGAGACGTTCATCTCGTAGGCGTGGTCGCCGAAGACCTGCTTGAGCGCTTTCGTTTCCGCCTCGTCGCCGAGGGGGGTCGACGTGCCGTGAGCGTTGATGTAATCGACGTCGGTCGCGTCGATCTGCGCATTTTCCAGCACGCGGCGGAGGGCCAGCTGCACGCCTCCGCCGTCGGGGTCGGGGGCGGTGAGGTGGTGGGCATCCGCCGACATCCCGACGCCGAGCACTTCGGCGTAGATGGGCGCGTCTCGCTTTCGGGCATGCTCCAGGCTCTCCACGATGAGCGCCCCGGCGCCCTCTCCCATCACGAACCCGTCCCGCCTGGCATCAAACGGACGGGAGGCGTGCTCCGGGTCGTCGGTTCGGGTGGAGAGCGCTCGCATCGAGGCGAACCCGGCCACGCCGAGCTTCGTGACGCAGGCATCGGTTCCGCCGCACACGGCCCGGTCCATGTCGCCTTCGCGGATCATCCGGTAGGCGTCTCCGATGTTGTGGTTGCCGGTGGCACAGGCGGAGACGACCGCGTGGTTCGGCCCGCGAAAGCCGTGCTGCATGGCGATCTGCCCGCTCGCGATGTCCGGGATGAGCATCGGGATGAAAAAGGGCGAGACCTTTCGCTCGCCGGTTTCCATGAAGAACTCGGCCTGGTTGCGAAACGTCTGCATCCCACCGATGCCGCTCCCGTACACGACGCCGGTTCGGTCTTTATCGCGCTGGGACATGTCGTCGCCCTCGAGGCCGGCGTCGCGGATCGCTGCATCGGCAGCGATAAGACCGTACTGGCAGAACGGGTCCATGCGACGAACCTGCTTGCGGTCCAGGTAGTCTTCCGCGTCGAAGTCTTTCAGTTGGCAGGCGAAGTCGACACGCAGGCCGTCGGTGTCGAACGACGTGATCGTCCGCGCCCCGCTCCGGCCGTTCATCATGCCGTCCCAGAACTCGTCGACGGTCAGACCGATGGGGGTGAGAGCTCCCATTCCCGTAACAACGACGCGTCGGTTGGTGTCAGCCATGGCAATCAGTCGCAGTTCATACTCAGCAAACCGTCGGCAGGGAGGCGTCGAGGGCGACGGTGTCGGCAAGATATGCACGACTTCGGGTTGCCCCCGGTTTCCCTGGCACTGCACGCCCGTTCGCATCCGCCTTTCGACGGCCGGCCTCCATTCCCTGCGTACCGGCAGCCCCCGGTGGTTTTGGAGGGAGGCTCGATTGGTTGTCGGTCGCGCTTGGTTGTTGGTCGCGCCGGGGTGTTGCACCGCGCCACGGTCGCGCCCTCTGCGGTCGTGCTGCACGCGGGCGTGTCGCGCGGACCAGGTCTTCGACGGCCGTGCGATGCCGTCCCGTGCCGCTCGGAGTCGATGCTACTGGGGCTTCGGTGCCGTCCGGTTTTCGGGATCCGTCCCGGCGTCACAGGCGCCCTTCAATAAGGAACCCGGCGAGCAGGCTCGCTGCTGCGAGGCTCGCCGGGAGCAGTGGGTACAGCGGTGGGGCTACGCGGTCTTCTCTTCCAGGTAATTCACGGCGTCCCCTACGGTGGCGATCTTCTCCGCCTCCTCGTCCGGGATCGTCAGGTCGAACTCCTTCTCGAACTCCATGATCAGCTCGACGGTGTCGAGAGAATCGGCGCCCAAGTCGTTGGTGAAGGAAGCGTCGGCCGACACGTCCGACTCGTCGACGCCGAGCTTCTCTACGATGATCGACTTGACGCTAGCTTCGATGTCACTGGCCATAACTGGCAGCCTCTTGGTTGATGGGATGAACAAAGTGTTCTGTGGCGTGCGAAGGATGCGCAGCTGCCCCGGCAGCCGGCTCGCGGCCGTCCGGGGCCGGTTCCGAGAGATCTGTCTCGGAAGGCCCGTTCGGCTGGTTGCATCCCGACGGAGAGTGCAGGCGGTTGATCCGCCGCAGGGGTCCCCTAGGTTTTCGAACGTCGAAAACTACAACGAGCCGTACGGAGAAGCAACGACGCCCGCCCCCTTGATGTAGACTTCGAAGACGCGTGACGCTAACTTCGCAGTTCGGTTCTCGGCGGGCGGTCGCTGCACCCGCTGGATGCGGGCGATCTTTCCCGCTGCGTTGACGAAGAACCGGCGCGTTTGCGTCCGGGGGGAGGCCCGTTCTCTTCGGCCGGTCACCGTCAACGAGACGGTCACGGCCCCGCCCGCGCTGCCGGTCGCGTCGAGCCGGGCCTCCAGGTGCAGGGCCGGGGCCGACCGGTAGAGGGCCCGGAGCGACCGTCGCGCCGCCGCCCGGCCGGTGTAGGGCGCCGCACCGGCCGTCGCCGCCGCGCGCACGGTGTCGGCCAGGGCCGCAACCGCTCCGTCAACGTCGCGGGCGTTCATCGCGTTGATCCAGTGCCGCACCGCCTCCTCCGGGGTGCGGACGAGCAGATCTTCCGGCGCATACACCCGGCCGCTTTTCACGACGCGGTGGATCCGGGCAAGGGCGCGCACGTCTTCGGTCGGATCGGCGTTCACCACGAGGAGGTCGGCCGTCCTCCCCGCCTGAAGACGTCCACGGTCGTCGCGCCCCATGAGGCGGGCCCCGCCAACGGTAGCGGTGTGCAGGACCGCCTTCGGGGAGAGACCCGCGGCCTGCATGAGCCGCATCTCTCGGTGCAACGCCGGCCCGTGCGGCGTCCCGATGTTGCCTGCATCCGTTCCGGCAGCAAGAGCCGCCCCCGCCTCGTACAGGCGGCGGAGGTTGCGCATCGCGACCGTATCCGGAGCAACCTCCACCTTCCGGCGAATCCGTTGGGCGATGCCGGCGGGCACGAGCGAGTCGGGCAGCGTGTAGACGTCGAAGAGCGAGGCCACGACGTCCTTCTGCGCGATCCGATGCTCCACCGGCGTCAGGTCCAGTTCGCCGGCAAAGGTTTCTCGGTAGCGCTCGCGGACCATGAGGGTCGGAACGGTGAGGACGTCGTTCTCAACGACGAGGCGGATGAACGCATCGTCGATCGGGGCGTCGAAGACGCTGTGGACGAGGATGTCTGCCCCCGCCTCGACCGCCGCGCGAGCCGTTTCCAGTTGCGTCGCGTGCACGGCCACCCGGGTCTCGGCCGCCGCATCGACGACGGCCTCGACGACGGGCCGGTAGGCGCGGGGAGACGACCCCGACGGCACGATGTACCAGACCTTGATCAGGTCGACCCCGGCCGCCACCTGGCGGCGAACCTCTCTGCGAGCGGACTGCGGGGTCGTGATTTTCTTGATGGGTGGGTCGCCCTCCGACAGCGACGGGCGGGAAACGCTGGAAAGGAGCGGACCTGCCGTAACCACGGTCGGCGCCCGGGCCGTCGTATCGGCCCGGGCTCGCACGTCCAGGTTCCACATCGGCCCGCCCGCGTCGACCACCCCGGTGATGCCGCTGCGAAGATAGCGACGGAAGGTACCGGCCAGCCGACCGCGAATGCGGGCCTGCTCGCCGGCATACGACCGGACGGTCCGCAGGTCGAGGATGTCGGGCCGGGTGTAGAGGCCACCGCTTTGAAAGAAATGAATGTGCCCGTCGATCAGTCCCGGCACGACGTACGCTCCGTCCGCCTTCAGCGTGTCGGCATCGGCCGGCACTTCCACCTCGGAGGCTGCCCCCACCGCAGCGAGACGATCTCCGCGGATCACCACGACGCCGTTCGGCTGTGCGGGAGCGTCGGGATGTACGAGCGTCCCGCCGACGACAGCCAGCGGCCGCTCTGTGCGAGACGGCACCGTAGAATCCGGCCGCCCCACCGGTGCACCTGCGTCTGCCGCCCCCCTCCCGGCGGAACCCGAAGAGACAAAGAACAGAAGCGTGACAAACACGATCGCGGACAGGCGGTACGGCGGCATGTTGTGCATCCTAAAAATGCAGGGTGTACAGGATCCGTCCTTCCGTCTCGTGACGGGTCGCTGCCGGACGGTGGGTCACGGCCACAGGCCGGGGTCGCCCCACCGGTCTCGCCGCGCAGCCCCATCGGCATCGGCCGGGCACACCCGTGCGGTCGGTTTCGTATCCTTTCGTCGCAGCCGGACTCGACAACCGGGTACGGCACCGAAGCCCTTTTGCTCCGTTCAGGACGCCGAGCGCGCCGGTCTTCCGCTGCCGCCCCGGGCCGACCCACTCGGCGGCCGTGATGCTGGACGAGCCGACCTGCCGGTTCGGTTGACGCCCCTTCTTGAGGCCTGCGATTCATCCAGAGACGCCCGCCTTCGGCTGCGCTCTGCCTCTTCTGCCCCGCCTCCCACCGCCCCATGCCTCACGAAATCACCCTGAACATCGTTAACGGCGACCTTCGGTTGACGCTTCCGGAGGACGTGGTCGACCACATGCGGCTGGAGGATGGACAGCGCGTGCACCTCATCGAGACGTCGCAGGGGGTCCTGCTCGTTCCGTACGACGCTGATTTCGACGACGCCATGCAGATTTACGAAGACGGCGTTTCGACCTACAAGGACGCCCTGTGCACCCTGGCCGACACCCGTTCAACCTGACGATGCCTCAGTCTGACGATGCCTCAGTCTGACGATGCCTCAGTCTGACGACGCTTCAACCCGACGACGCTCGCCCTGACGACGCTTGACGTCAGGAGGCGCCTTTCCGGACCGCCCGGTGCCGCGATGCCGACGGCGTCCCCGCTCGGTCCGCCCCGCTTGGTTCTCCCCACCCGATACCGACCGGCCCATGCAGGAGCCCCGATGGATGACCCGTACGATGCTGGATGCCATCCATGCCGATCAACTGCGCCGGTTCGGCGGGCTTCCCGGCGTGCAGGCCGACGGACTCATTTCGCTGGCTCTCTCGCGCCCGCGAGACCGGTGGGAATCGGCCGAACAGCAGTACGTCGACCTCCCCCAACTGGCTGCCGCCTACGGCTATGCCCTGGCCAAGAACCAGGGCTACCGCGACGCCAACGACCGGGTTGCGTTCATGGCGATGTACGTCTTTCTCGGCATGAACGGCCAGCGCCTCGTCACCGACGTCGACCAGGTGGTGCCCCTCATGGATGCCGTCGCCAGCGGCGATCCGCAGGAACTCGCCACGTGGATTCGCGATCACACCGAACCGTGGGAGTGACAGGGATGCTTTGGAGGCGGGGAACGCTTTGGAGGCTTGGACGCTGGGGACGCTTTGGAGGCTGAGCAGCCATGGCTCAATGGGCATTGGTCATTGAGCAATGCTCCTCCCACCCCACGACTCACGACTCACGACTCACGACTCACGACGTACGCCCCATCCCCGGCCACCAGAGGAGACGTCCTCTCCATCCTCGATCTTCCATCCTCGATCCTCGATCCTCCATCCTCCCCCCTCTCATGCCGGTTTCGTCCTCGCACCGCCTCATTGCCGGCACCCAGGTCCAGTCGCTGCGCCCGCCGGACGGCACCGCTCTTCTCTTTACCACGAACATGGGGCTGGAGGACGTGGTTGTGGACGAGTGGGCGCGGCGGGCCGAGGCGGCGGGCCAGGACGCCGGCGACGGCACGCCCTCTCCGCTGGACCTGAACAGCTACGCGCTCGTCTCGACCTCGGCCTCGCTCGCGGAGGCGCTGCCCGTCGCCCGGCACATGCGCTCCGTCCATCACGTCCGCCAGCCGCTCTACACGTTTCTCCTCCCCGACGCCGAGGCGGAGACGCGCCTGGACGCCATCCGAGAAGTGCTCTCCGACGTGGAGGTCCCCGGCATGACGCAGGCCGGCACGTTTCGCGTCACGTCCGTCCGCAACGGGGAGCACGACTTCACGAGCATCGACGTGCAGCGCGTCTCCGGGACGGGACTGCAACAGCAGTACGACACGGAGGTGGACCTGGAGGACTACGACCTGGACGTGCACGTGGACGTCCACGACACGCGCTGCCTCGTCAGCATTCAACACACCCGCGAGGCGCTGAGCCGGCGGCAGGAGCGCGTCTTCACCCCGCACGCCGGACTCAAGACGAACGTCGCTTACGGACTGCTGCACCTGCCGCGCCTCGACGGTCCGCCCGAGGTCTTTCTGGACCCGTTCTGCGGATCCGGGACGATCCTCATCGAAGCCGCCGCCGAGTGGCCCGACGCCGACCTCTACGGCAACGACTGGGACGAAACGGTCGTCGCCGGGGCACGCACGAACCTTAACGCCGAGGGCCTCTCCGACCGCGTCTCCATCCGCGAGGGCGACGTCTGGTATCTCGCGGAGACCTTCGACGACCGAGCCGGCACCGTCGACTTGATGGTCACGAATCCCCCCTTCGGCCAGCGGATGGGCAGCAGCATGGACTTTCTCCCCTTCTACCGGCGCGTCCTGGAGCAGACGGCCGAGGTGCTGGCCCCCGGCGGCGTGCTCGTGATTCTGGTCCTGCGCAACGGCCCGTTCAACCAGGCCCTCACCGACACCGGCGTCTTCGACGTACGGCACGTGCGCGTCCTGGGCATCGGCGGCCTCTACCCGCGCGCCTTCGTGCTCGAAAAACCCGGCGGGGACGGTGCGGCCGCGGCATAACCAAGCGGAATAACCAACGGGCCCGCCCCCCGTCCCCGCCGACCACGCCGCAATGAGAACCGCACGACGCGTCGTGCGGCCCTCATGCCGTTCCCCCGATGTTCGAGACAGGAGGCTCCCAACACGTCAACACCTCAACACGCGAACACGTCGACACCTTCCGTCACCCGGCTTCCACGGCCGGTGCTCCGTCGCCGGAGACGGCGTCCGGACGGGCCGCGGACGGCGTTTCGAAGGTGAGACCGTTCTCGTCGTCGGCGAGGTCGATCCGGACGGGATCGCCGTCGTGCACGCGGTCGTTCAGCAGCTCCTTCGAGAGGGCGTTGGCGACCTGGCGCTGCATAACGCGCTTGAGCGGGCGCGCCCCGAAGGCCGGGTCGTAGCCCCGATCGGCGAGCCAGTCCTTCGCTGCATCCGTCAGGTCGAGATCCAGGTCGTGGTTCTTCGCCGCCAGACGCGCGATGCGGCGGAACTGGATCTCGACGATCTCCCGGATGTGCGTCCGGCTGAGCGAGCGGAAGG
>ERZ1034543.353-NODE-353-length-11745-cov-2.788366_pt1 | contig 11745 bp, 10 predicted proteins | sample MGYA00520654_ERZ1034543 | MGnify/ENA primary metagenome ERZ1034543 (study PRJEB33760, sample SAMEA4777712) | hypersaline lake metagenome | biome: hypersaline environment; feature: brines | place: Spain | collected 2012-08 | depth 0 m ... | reverse complement strand
CGGATCCGCGCAGACAGCGAGCGGGGGGCCAGCCCGTGCGGCGACCCGCGCTTCCCGCCAACCCCCCGAGAGCACCAACCCGAAGACACCAACCCGAGACACCGATCAGACCGCATGGAATCGATCCAAATCACCCGAACGGTGGACCGGAAGCGGCGCCCCGACCTCGGCAGGTTCCCGGAGACGGCCCTGCTCCTCCGGGGCGTCCACAATGTTATCCACACATTCACGGAGCGACGTCGGTAAAAAAGAACCAGGCTCCGACCGACGCCCTCGATATCCACAAGTTATCCACAAGTTTTCAACGTTACGTAAGGTTCTGGATTACAAACCTTACGGAAAAACAGGGGGCGTTGTGATTTCCAGGATGGAGTCGGCGGTCTGGCGCTCTGCCCTTGTACCTTTCGTCCCTTCACTCCGTGCTCCGGTTATCCACACGTTGCTCACACGCAGAACCGGGGCGTGCCCCCGGTGTTTGCCTTTGCCGAAGCGGCCGGCCGGAGCCGCCCGGAAGAACGGCAGCGAGCCGAGTCGAAAACCGGCAGGGCGGATCGAGTTGTCCCCGAATCGGCAAGAGAAAACGAACAGCACCCCCCGAGATCGGCGTGACCGAGATCGGGCTGTCTGTACCCGGACCGACATCCAATTTGAATCAATTGAATGGGAACGATAACCACTCTCTGCGGAAACGTCAAGATGCACGAGGGCAGATCTCGACCGGGGCTGGAGTGCCCGGCATCGCACGGCTCTGCGAGACCCACCGCTTCTCAGGATGGAAGCGCGAGGCCACGGGGGGCAGGAAGTGCGCCGGTCGGGCGGGCGCGAGAAGAATCAGAGCGAAACCGGCCGAGCGCTGCCAGCGTTATGCTCTGATACGTACGTCCGACCTACCCGGCATGCGGAAACGGACGTGCGGAATTAGGCCGATGCGGGCAGGCCGTGCGCAGGCGGGCCGGGCAAGCGCGCCGGCACCCCGGTTCGGTTTGTCGGGGCGGAACGCCGCGCGAGGAGCAGGAGGGGCGAACCGGCGCGACACAAGTCCGGCTCCGGCTTCGCCGACCCGTTCGGGGCCGCCCGCCGTCGGCGCGAACAGTCTTTTTCAATCTGACCCCTGGTTTCTCTCTATGGTCACGATTGACATCACCGACTTTCAGTCTGGCGTTCACGACGTCGAGCTTCACCCCGACGCCGAAGACGCCGACCTCGACCCGTCGACGTTTCGCGACCTCCACGTCGAAGCGGAACTGCACTGTCGCCGCGACCGCATTCTTGCCCACCTGAACGTGGCGGCGACGGCAACGCTGACGTGCGACCGCACGCTGAACCCCTACGACGAGTCGCTTGAAGGAACCTACAGCGTCCTCTTCGGCCCGGCGTCGATGGTGGGCCGAGAAGGAGACCGGTTCGATGAAGTGCGAGCGCTCGACCCGACCGATCGAGAGATCGACGTGACCGACATCGTACGCGACACCCTCTTGCTTGCGGTGCCGCAGCGCACGATTGCGCCCGGGGCGGAGGACGAAGACCTCACCACGACGTTCGGGGAGCCGGACGACGCCGAGGCGGGCTCTCAAGACGACATCGACCCGCGGTGGAGCAAGTTGAAGGAGCTGAAAAACGGCAGTGACTGACCCCCGGAGCGGTACAGGCGAAGCGCCTCGGCGGGGATGAAGGAAGAGATAAAGGGAGGGATGAAGAGGGGGGCGTGAGCGGATACCTCTCGCGGTGCGGTCGATCATTCGCAAAGGAGACGGATCGGGTCGGTCGGCGGCCGCGCGCTTCGGTTCGTTGCGTCCTTCTGTTAATTACCGGCAAAACCGGACCCGCGCCGGCCCCCATGCAATCTGCGTGGCGAACACCGGAGTCCCGTCGGGCATCAAATACGCTTGCGCTCGAAGTTCGGGCGTCTGTGCAACCGAGTCGCCGGCGGCTCGGCTTTTTCCCTGTTTCGACATCGACGCGCGTCCTTTCCGCAGAGGTACCTGCCATGGCTGTTCCGAAGAGAAAACATTCCAAGTCGCGGACGCGAAAGCGCCGTTCGACCTACTACAACGAACTGGAGCCCCCGCAGCTGATGGATTGCCACAACTGCGGCAATCCGAAGGTGATGCACCACGTCTGCAAGTACTGCGGCCACTACCGCGGCCGAAAGGTGATGGAGCCGGAAGAGGACATGATGCTGTAGCCGCACTCAATGTGGAGCCGCACGGATTTGTAGCTGCACCCGGTTGGCAACTGCGCCTGCATCGGTGACCGCACCTGCATCAGCGGCCGCATCTGCACCGCAGGTCGGACCGGGCGGCCGCCGCGCGCCCGACCGTCCGACATTCCCCGTCTGGCCCGGGGGGCAGCAACTCGGTACCGCCCGATTGAGCCGACCGCCCGACGCACCGGCGTCTCCCGGACGTGCCTCGCTCGGAGGATCCGATACCTGCACGTTCCCCGCTGCCGTCCTGGCAGCGCGGAGAACGTGCATTTCTTTGTCGGCTCTTCGTACCTTGGCGAGGACGGTTCGCAGAGATTGTCGGGCGAAGATCCTACGTTTGCATCGCTCCCCGGTCTCGGAATGACTCGCCGCCTCGCGCTGGACCATCGGTGCACGAAGATGCATGAAGCAGGGGAGGACGGAGCCGGGAGGTGAGGGCGGGCTGCTGGTTGTGCCCCGAACCGTCCCGAAACTGGAATCGGGCGCCGGGAGCGTCTCGACATCCCAGTGCGCTGCCGGCGGTCGGGCAGTGCAACGATCCGAAGTCTTTTTGGCAGACAGTCGACGGCTTGTATGGCACGACGCATTGCAGTGGACGCGATGGGCGGAGACGACGCTCCGGACGTGGTCGTCGCAGGCGCGATCCAAGCTCTCCGGGAGTCAGACGAAGAGATCGAGGTACTTCTTTTCGGGCCGGAGGAGAAGGTGCAGACAGCGCTCGACGAGCAAGACCCGTCCGCGACGAGGGCGGGGGCGATCCACGTCGTTCATGCCCCGGACGTGATTGACATGGCGAAAGCCGGATTCGTCGATTCACTACGGGTTGCAGGCGCAAAAGCGCCGAGAGGCCGATGCATTTATCAGTGCGGGAAACACCGGTGCCGTCATGGCGGCGTCGATCTTCGTCCTCGGCCGGGTTCCCGGTGTCGAGCGCCCCTCCATCGCCGGCTACTTCCCCACGCTCGAAGGGTTCTCCACGGTGCTGGACATCGGCACGAATGTAGATTGCAAGCCCGGCCATCTGCTGCAGTTTGCCCGGATGGGAACGGTGTACGCCCAGCAGGTGCACGGCAACGCCGAGCCCTCGGTCGGCCTTCTGAACATCGGCGAAGAGCCCGGGAAGGGCAACGAGCAGGTCAAGGCGGCCTACGAGCAACTGCGCGACGCCGACGACATTCACTTCCAGGGCAACGTCGAGGGCCAAGACCTCCTCTTTTACGCGGCCGACATCATCATCTGCGACGGGTTTGTCGGGAACATTTTGCTTAAGTTCGGGGAGACGATGACCACCGTCCTGTCGGAGATGACGCAGCAGGAGATGGATCGACAGGGCCTGTCGGCGGGCGAGCGGAAGCTGGTGGCCGGCGTCTTGGGAGAGGTTCGCAAGGGCTTCGATCCGGAAGGGCGCGGCGGGGCCCCTCTTCTGGGCGTCAACGGCAACGTCTTGATCGGTCACGGCCGCTCCTCGCCCGACGCGATCGCCGGAATGATTCGCTTCGCCGTCGACGTCGCCTCGCACGACGTGGTCGGCACCATGGAGGCCTCGTTTGCATCGCACGAAGGGGAGTCGTAAAATTTCCTGCGCGCTCTACCCGAGTCCCTCCCCACGCCGGTGCATTTTCTCTCGGTCGAACCGCTGCGCGCCGGTTTCGACAGCGCCGGTTTCGACAGCGCCGGTTTCGATAGCGCCGATTTCGACGAGGGAGGCCGGTACGACCTGGTTTGCACCGCCGGGCGACATCGGGTGTCCGGCGGATGTGTTTGGCCTTGCGCCCGTCCGGCCTCGCGCCCGCCCGACGTCGCGCCCGCCCGGACGGCCTCGCCCGCATCCCCACGATCCGCTTTCCATTCTTGCTTTCCCTTCTTGGGCGTCCCGCCGCTCTGCTGACTCGTACGGAACCAACCCGTCTCGTTCATGTCCGCAACCTCGTCCTCCGCATCTGGTGCTCCCCGCGCTGCCGTCACCGCCACCGGGCATTTCGTGCCCGAGCGGCGGCTCACCAACGCGGACCTGGAGGAACTCGTGGACACGAACGACGAGTGGATTCGCAAGCGAACCGGAATTGTCGAGCGGCGCATTCTGGACGACGACCAGGCGACCTCCGACATGGCGACCGAAGCGGCAGAGGAGGTGTTGGACGCACGCGGGATCGGGGCCGACGAGATCGATGTGATCATCGTCGCCACCGTGACGCCCGACATGCAGTTTCCGGCCACGGCGTGCCTCGTGCAGGATCGCATTGGAGCCAGCAACGCCTGGGGCTTTGATCTCTCGGCTGCCTGCAGCGGCTTTCTGTACGGCCTGACGACGGGGGCTCAGTTCATCGAGAGCGGTCGGTTCGACACGGTACTCGTCATCGGAGCCGACACCATGAGCGCCATCACCGATTTCACCGACCGTACCACCTGCGTCCTCTTCGGCGACGCAGCCGGCGCTGTCCTTCTGGAACGCGACGACGAAATGGGCCTCGTCGACGCCGTCCACCACACGGACGGATCCGGAAGCCGCTTCCTCTGCATGGAAGGGGGCGGGAGTCGCAATCCGCCGACGCACCGGACCGTCGACGAAAAAATGCACTACATCCACCAGGAGGGGCGGCCCGTCTTCAAGTTTGCCGTTACCCGCATGGCCGATGCCTGCGTGGAAATCATGGACCGCAACGACCTCGAGCCCGACGACGTCCGCTACCTCGTGCCGCACCAAGCCAACCTGCGCATCATCGAGGCGGCAGCCAACCGCATGGGCCTCGACGCCGAGAAGGTGATGATCAACATCGACCGCTTCGGCAATACGACCGCTGCCACCATCCCGCTCTGCCTGTACGAGTGGGAGAACGATCTGCAGCGCGGAGACGGCATCGTCCTGACCGCCTTTGGCGGCGGGTTCACCTGGGGCGCCTCCTACCTGACCTGGGCCTACGACTCGTAGTCCTTCGGAGATGGGGCAAAGAGACAGGAGCAAAGAGATAGGCAAAGAGATAGGGGCGAGGAGATGGGAGCAGAAAGACAGGGGGAGGCACCTCCACGGCATCCGGCTCCGGGATCGCCCTTCGCTCGCGGGGAGAGGCCGGCGCGAAGGTTCGTGTACGGCGAAGGGCGGCGCGTGAGGCAGCCGCTGCGTGGGTAGGCACGACCCGCAGGTGCCGGTGCCGCGGCGGGAGAGACGAAACGATACGGGACGAAATTCGGGGGAGGTGCGCATTCAGAACCGACCATCCAAAACCCAGCACCAAACATGGGAACTGCGTTTCTTTTCCCCGGCCAGGGCTCGCAATCCGTTGGAATGGGCCACGCGCTGTTCGAGCAGTATCCGGAAGCCCGCGAACGGTTCGAGGCGGCACACGCGGCGATGGACGTCGATCTGCTCGCCCTCATGTTCGGGACGGACACCTCCGTCAGCGACCCGGACGAAGCCCTGAAGCAAACGGCCGTTACCCAACCCGCTCTCTACACGCACAGCCTGGCTGCAATGGCGGTGCTCACGTCCCACGGCGTCACGCCCGACATGGCCGCCGGCCATAGCCTCGGAGAATACAGCGCTTTGGCCGCCGTGGGCGCGCTGTCCTTCGAAGACGGGCTGCGAATCGTGAAGCGGCGCGGAGAGCTGATGGCCGAAGCCGGCGAGCGCCGCCCGGGATCGATGGCGGCTGTTCTGGGGGCGGAGGACGAAGAAATCGAAGCCGTCTGCACGGCGGTGACGGACGAGGGAGACGGGGTTGTTCAGCCGGCCAACTTCAACGCACCCGGTCAGATTGTCATCTCGGGCGATGCGGAGGCCGTCGACGCTGCCGGCGACCGAATCAGCGGCCGGACGATTCCGCTGCCGGTGAGCGGCGCCTTTCACTCCCCGCTGATGGACTACGCACGGGACGGGCTTGCCGAGGTCATCGACGCGGTTGGCATCCAGAGGCCGTCCTGCCCCGTCTACCTCAACGTGACGGCCGAACCCACCACCGACCCGGACGAGATCCGGACGCGCCTTCTCGAACAGCTGAACGCCCCCGTGCGCTGGGCCCAGTCCGTCCGAACCATGCACCGAGATGGGGCCACGCGCTTCGTCGAGGTGGGAGCGGGAACGGTTTTGCAGGGGCTTGTTCGCCGAACGCTGGATGCAGACGTCGAAACCATGGGGGGCGGAACCCCGGAAGAGATCTCCGCACTCGTCGACTGAGCCGCCCTGAAGCCGGGCCGGCGACGGCAGGACAGGGTCGCCGGACGACGTCGGACACTCTTCCGGACTTGTCCGTCTAAGACCCGCGGAGGTGCCGGTATTTCTCCGGTGGATAGGCAGTCCCGTTTGGGCTGCGTCCTCATCCGTCTACCCGGCACCTCCCGCCGCCCAAGGGGGCGGCACAGCGACGCAGAGAGGGGTCTCCGCCGATCCTCGTCGAAGACTCTCCGACCCCGCGCGACGCCTCCCCCCCTCCGGCAGAACCCGTCCTCGTTCTTTCTCCGGATCCCCGATCCCATGTCTGCAACGGACCCCTCCGACGGCCACCGACCTTTTCGCCGAGGAACAACCCTCCTGGGACTTCTCGCCGTCGCCCTCCTTGCTGCCGCCTGCTCGGGAGGAAATGCGTTTCGGGCCGACACGAGCACGTTCGCGCAACGCTTCCTGCCGACGGAGCGCTCGGTCGACTACCCGCCCGACTCGCTCGCTCTTGTCTCCATTCGCGAAACGGAGGACCACCTCACGTTCGACCTGGAAGAGGACTATGCCGGGATGATGGAGCAGTGGTCGACGCGCCCGCGGGATGTGAGCGCGAATCGGTCGCCGCTTCGCTCCTACTCCTACGCCACGCTGTGGAGCCGGGAGCTCTCGATCGTGTCGCTGGAGCCGGAGGCCGCCGTTACGTCGCTCTCGAAGGACCAGGCCCGAAAACTGATCGACCAGCGGCAGGACGAATACGAAAAATCCCTCCAGATCGACGTCTACTGGTTCGGATCTCCGGAGCGAACCATCATCGCCGGGCCGAGCGCGCGGGTACGCCTCATGACGTCGGAGGACAGCACCTACCGCCCGACGCGGTGGGATTACGGGCCGGTTCGGGAGGCCTTCGTCGACGGGGGCGGAACGGCTCTGTACCGGCGCAATACCTTCTTCTTCAAGCGGGCGCCGGACGGCGACGACTTTCTTGACCGGACCCGCAACCTCACCCTCTCGATCCGTCCCCTCAACAGCAGCCGCGACTATCGCTTCCGGTGGTCGTGGAAGGAAGGAACCCCGGCCCGTGCCGCCGCTCACGATCAATCCCGGTAACCGCCCCCAGGAGTGCTGGCTGAGGGCAACCGGCTACGGGACGACCCGGCACGGTGCGATGCGGCTTCTCGACCGGCCGGCGTGAAGCATGTGTCAATGATTTATCCAGAGAGGTGGGAACGGGATATTCCCGTTGGTTTCTCCTATCCTGGACGGCGGAACCGACATCCGTCTTTTGCATCGACAGCGCCTGCCTCATGCACCTCGACCTCAGCGACAAGACCGCCCTGGTGACGGGAGGGACCCGCGGCATCGGCCGCGCCATCGTCAACACCCTTTCCCGTGCCGGTGCCCGCGTCGCTTTTACCTTTCGCTCGTCGGCCGATGCCGCCGCCGACCTCGTCGACACCGTGGAAGAGAGCGGCGGCAAAGCCCTCGCCCTTCAGGGAGATGCGGCCCAGACGGACGTCGCCGAGGACCACGTCGGCGCCGTCCTCGATGCCTGGGAGACGCTCGACATCCTGGTAAACAACGCCGGCATCACGCGCGACGGCCTGCTCCTTCGCCTGAGCGAGCAGGACTGGGACGACGTCATGGACGCCAACCTCAAAGGGGTTTTCAACTACGCGAAGGCGGCCTATCGGCCGTTCATGCGCCAGCGCGAGGGACGCGTCATCAACATCTCGTCCGTCGTCGGCGCGATGGGCAACCCCGGACAGACGAACTATGCCGCCTCGAAGGCGGGCATTATCGGCTTTTCGAAAAGCCTGGCCAAGGAACTGGCCAGCCGCAACGTGACGGTGAACGTCGTTGCCCCCGGTTTCGTCGAGACCGACATGACAGAAGAGATGAGCGAGAAGGCACAGGCGGCGATGCAAGAGGCCGTTCCGCTCGGCCGTCCGGCCTCGACGCACGACGTCGCGCAGGCCGTTTGCTACCTCGCCTCCGACGCGGCCTCCTACATCACCGGCCACGTTCTGCACGTCGACGGCGGCCTGGCCATGTAGCAACCCGGCCCTGTAGCAACCCGGCCCTGTAGCAACCCGGCCCTGTAGCAGCCCGGCCCTGCGGCAGCCCGGCCCGTGGCTCGTTGTGCCCCCCGCTCCCCCCTGCGCGCCCCAGCCGTGCACGGTCGCAGCTGACGGCCGAATTTCGAATTGTTGGTTACTCGACATTCGGAACGGGCCGCACGCCGCCGCCCCGAGGATCGTCCAACGAGGACGTTGCGTAGAGGCTTCTTGTCTGCGTCCTCCACCTGTGATATACCGATCACCCCGCTCATGGAGACCGACATTCAGAAGAGCCCCTACACCCAGCACATCGACCTGACATCGAAGGCGCAGAAAAAGCGCCGGCGCGAGGAGGTCGGAAAGCTTCCTGAACCCGAACCCGCCCTCGACGAGGTCGCCCTGGAAGACCTGCCCGACAACGTCGAGCAGGCAGCTCGCGCGGCCGGGTGGACGGAGTTGATGCCGGTCCAGCAGAAGGCCATCCCGTACATGCTGGCCGGGCGCGACATCATGGTGCAATCCCAGACGGGGTCCGGCAAAACGGGCGCTTTTCTCCTTCCGCTCTTCGACGTGCTCGACCCCGACCTGAAGAAGCAGCAGGTGTTGATCCTCACGCCCACGCGCGAACTGGCGCGGCAGGTGAACGAGGAGTTCGAGCGGATGAAAATCGCCACGCCGCGCACGAATGACCTCGAAACGGTTCTCATCTACGGCGGCGTGGCCTACGGCCCGCAGATCGAAGCGCTGAAGGGGGGCGCACAGGTGGTGATCGGAACGCCGGGGCGCGTGCTGGACCTGCTCAACAAGAAGCACTTCCAGGCCGACGACGTCCGGATGCTCATCCTGGACGAGGCCGACGAGATGCTGTCGATGGGCTTCTACCCGGACATGGAAGAGATCCGGGGCTTTCTGCCGGAGAACCGGCAGTCGTACATGTTCAGCGCCACGATGCCGGCGAAAATTCGCACCGTGTCGCGGGAGTTCCTCGACGACCCCGGCTTCCTGTCGCTCTCGAGCGAGAAGGTGAGCGTTGAGGAGATCAAGTACCGCTACTACCTGGTCCCCCCGATGGAAAAGGACCGGGCGCTGCGGCGGCTCATCGACCAAGAAGAGCCTGAGTCCGCACTCATCTTCGCCAACACGAAGCGGGAGGTCAGCTACGTCCAGAAGATGCTGGACAACGCCGGGCTCGACGCCGAGGAAATCTCCGGCGATCTCTCGCAGCCGAAACGGGAGGAGGCCATCGACCGCCTCCGCGCCGGCGAAACCCGCTTTCTCGTCGCAACGGACGTGGCCGCTCGCGGCATCGACATCTCCGACCTCAGCCACGTCTTCATCTACGACGTTCCGCAGGATCGCGAGTACCTCATTCACCGCTCGGGCCGCACCGCCCGCGCCGGCAAAACGGGAACGACGATCATCCTGGCCACCCACGAGGACGAGTACGACCTCATCCGGATGGCCTCCCGGTACGACATTGAGTTGGAGCGGGCGGAGCTTCCGGAGGATCCGGACGAGGTGGCGACCGACGCGCTGCGCGAATACGTGCGCAACCTGAGCCCGACACCGGATCTCGTCGACGAATTTGAGCCGCTCGCCCGCCGCCTCTCGAAGGAAGACCCGACGCTCTTCAGCCGGATCCTGGCGACGCTCTACACGCAGAAGAAAGCGGAAGAAGAGGCCGAAGCCGAGACCGAATAACGACGCCCACCCGTCTCCCCGCCGCGATCTCGACGGTCGTCTGCCTATGTCCGCCCCCGCCGCCGTCCCGTCGTTCGTGCAGCCGCATGCCCAGCGCATGCCCTGCCGGACGGCGTCGCTGCTGCGCTGGCCGCTCATCGCGGCTCTGATCGTCCTGATGGGCACGCCCCAACTTTCCCGGGCGCAGTCCTCCAGCGCGCTTTCCAGCACGTCCTCCAGCACGCCCGCCGTCCAGGTCTACACCGGAAGCGGAGAGCCGGCGTCTGTCGGGGACGTCGTGGCCGCCTCCGACACGGTGAGCGTCGTCTTCGTCGGGGAGGTTCACAACGACCCGGGCGCGCACGCCCTCCAGGATACGCTGTTTGCAGCCCTGGCCGCCCGGCACGCGGCTGCCGATTCCGCGGCTCCGTCTCGGCCGCTGGCGCTGTCGCTGGAGATGCTGGAGCGGGACGTACAGCCGGTCGTCGACGAGTACCTGTCCGGACGCATCTCGGAGCGCCACTTCGTGACGGCGAGCCGGATGTGGGACCGCTACCGCTCGGCCTATCGCCCGCTCGTGCAGCGCGCGAAGGAGCAGGGGTTTCCGATCCTCGCCGCCAACGCGCCGCGCCGCTACGTGAGCCGCGTGGCCTCGGCCGGCCGCGGATCGCTCGACAGCCTGTCGTCCTGGGCCCGTCAGTGGATCGCCCCGCTCCCGTATCCGGGCCCGTCCGAGGCGTACCGGGCCAAGTGGTCGGAGCGCATGCGGGAAGCGATGCCGCCCGGACACGGCGGATCCCCGCACGGCGCGTCGTCCACCGGGTCGTCCGCCGACACAACCGCCTCGACGCCGGACGACACGACGCAGGCGCAGACGCACGCATCCCCGAACGCATCCCCGCACGGATCGCCCCACGGAGCCGCGATGCAGGCGCGCATGCAGTCGATGCTGCAGGCGCAGGCGCTCTGGGACGCGACGATGGCCTACACGATCGCCGAGCACCTCCTCCGCCGTCCGGACGCCCTCGTCCTGCACGTCACCGGCAGCTTTCACGTCTCCGAAGGCACCGGCACCCCCGAGGCTCTGCGCCACTACCGCCCCGACGCCCGGATGCTCACCGTCGTCGTCGAGCCGACCGCGGATCCCACGCAGTTCGACGAAAGCGAGCACCGCGGTCTGGGCGACTTCGTCGTCCTGACGCCGGATGGCTCCGGGTCGGAGAGCGGGTCCGAGGCATCGGGTGAATAAATCTCAGTCGCGGGTTCAGAGCATGCGCTGGAGACGGCTCGCTGGAATGCGTTGCGCACATCGTCTCTCGCGAAGGCGCCCGCCCTGTCGTCGATGTGGCCAATTGCATTGGCCACAACCGGTGGCCGGTCCCCCGAAGCACTTCGTCCACCGGCACTCGGCTGGAGATCGCTATGCCGAGGAGCCGTCTTCATTCTCTATCTGGTTCGACAAAAGGATCGATGGCAACAGTGTGAAGTTGTTCTCGGAGAGGCGTTTCACGATCCCCCGAACAGGCTGTCTGTTCCCGCCTCCTTCATTCGACCGTCCTTTCTCTCCATCCATTGAGATTGTTACCAACCTCGATGTCCATTTTGATGGCCCCAAAATGGACGAAAAGGGCTTTGGCTGTCTGAAAAGG
>ERZ1034543.352-NODE-352-length-11788-cov-5.927470_pt1 | contig 11788 bp, 10 predicted proteins | sample MGYA00520654_ERZ1034543 | MGnify/ENA primary metagenome ERZ1034543 (study PRJEB33760, sample SAMEA4777712) | hypersaline lake metagenome | biome: hypersaline environment; feature: brines | place: Spain | collected 2012-08 | depth 0 m ... | reverse complement strand
TTCAGGGTCACGTGGCCTTTACGGCCGTGTGGGTTCGAGTCCCTCCTCGGGCACCCTCGCCTGTTGTACCCCCGTTCAGAGTTGTCTGGGCGGGGGCTGTTGAGCGTGCAGGACGCCCCGAGGCGTGCGTGGCGCGTGCTACCTACGGAGCGCGGCGCTGGATGGGGCAGCGAGGCGGTCCAGAAACGAAGCAATTCGGGCTCCGGTCTCGCTCCAGGTGGGCGTGGCGCAGTAGGCCTCGGTGGCCGCCCGTCCCAGCACTGCGAGCCGATCTCGGTCGTGGTGCCATCGCCGCACCGCCCGGGCAATCTCGGCCGGGGCATCCACGAACCGCCCCGTCTCGCCGTCGGTCACGAGGTCGCGCACGCCTCCGTGAGGGCTGGCGAGCACTGGCAGCCCGTGGCCCATGGCCTCGACGTACACGATGCCGTACCCCTCGTGGGAAGACGGGACCGCGAGCGCGTGTGAGCGGCGGAGCAGGCGCTGCAGGGCGTCGTCCGGCAACTGGCCGCGCAGGGCAACCCGGGAGGGCGCATCGAGGCGCTGAATGCGACGCCAGAGGGCGGCCGTGTAGCCGGGGGCCGCGGTCGGATTGCCCACCACGTCGAGCCGCCACTGGTGGGGCGGCACCTCCGCCAGGCCGTCGAGAAGCAGGTGCAGCCGCTTGCGGGGGATCAGGTTCCCCACAAAGAGGAGGCGCAGGGGGCCGTCGGCCTGCGCGCGCTCGTCGACGGTCGCGTGCGAAACAGGAGGGCCGAACCGGCGTCCGCTCGGGGGCGCCACCACAGACGGCCGTCGGCCGGCCAAGGCTTCAACCGACTGCTTTGTGGGATGGCTGTTAAAGATGTGGGCGTCGGTGGTGCGCAGATACAGCCGTTCCAAGAGTCGGCACAGGGCACGAGCGGGGCGGGACTGCTGCTCGCGGGCGCGCAGGTGATGCACGATGGCGACGATGGGCGCGTCGAGTTGGCCCCGAAGCCACCGGTTGCCGAGCGCCAGTGAGGCATGGTTCAGTTCGTCCTGCAGGAGCACGTCGAGGTTGGCCGATGCCAGCCGGCGCCAGAAGGCGAAATTCAGGTTGTCAACCAGTCCCCCCGGATAGGGGCGCTCCGGCTGCCGAAAGACCCTCACTGTATCTCCCCGCGCCTCCAGGTGCTCCACGAGCTTGCGGTCGTACAGGTATCCGCCGGAGACTTGGTCTAGGTCGCCGTACACAACAAGGCCAATGCGCATTGTCGAGGCGAAAGAAACGCAGGGAAGTGAAACGGGAGGGGGGAACGCCAAGCACTGGGGGCCGGCAGTGCGAAAAGCCCGATCAGCAGGGCCCGATCAATGGCGCTGGCGTCCGCGGCATTTTCGCCGGGGCGACGGCTTGCAAAAACAATCGGGCGTCCGAACCGGCCACCATGGCAGCCAACAAGGCAGAAGCCAGTGCACACCAGAGTGGGAGGAACCTGTCCGATTGTCAATCCTGTAGGGCCGCTACGCCAATTCGTATTCGGCACGTTTCATGACGGCTCGTGATGAGGCGCGCTGCGCGGAAGACCAGCGTCTGGGAAGCCGGCGAGTTATTTTGCGGGCAGCCGCTGGCGCCGGACGAATTGCCAGAACCGTTCGTCGCTGAATCCGCCCCCCACCACCTCCCGGAGACGCGAGGCGTGGCGCTCGTAGAACGGCACCCCCACCCCGTGCAGCAACTCGCCGATCCAGAAAAGAGGCCGGAGGGCGTAGGTCTGGTATCCGTCCCGGATGTGCATCCCTTCGTCGGTAAACGTCCACTTGAGAATCCCGTGCACCCCGTGTTGCGCGTTGTGGGCAAAGGCCACCAGCGGCCAGTTGCGCGCCGCGAGGCCGGCGTAAAGCGTCACGGCATTTACGGTAGCCTGCTGGTTGCCGTCGCCAATATAGTGGTTGCGGCACTGCAGGGCGGCCGGCACAAGGAAGCCATTGACGACCGACTGCCGGGTGGACGGGGAGAGGTGAGGGGCGAGCATGTCGAAGGCATACATGAGGGCGCTCATGCTTCCGTGGGCGCTGTTGTGATCGCGGCTGTACTGGTAGGGGGATCGCTGCGTCCCCGCCACGCGCCAGCCCAGGCCCAGGGTGTAATGAAACCCGTCGTCCCATCGCGCCACGATGCCGGCCGCGATCTGGCGCACGGGCCGCCGCTGCCACTCGGCGTAGTGGGCGTCCCAGATGCGTGGCAGGGCGGCGAGCAGCGTCTCGGCAACGTGCAGGTGCTCGGGGGCATCGGTGAGGACATAGAGGTAGGCCGCAGAAATCAACGTTTTCCGGAAGGCGGCCGGGTCTTGGCCCTCGCTGTAGTTGTAGAGCCCCGCCTCCAGGGCGTGCTCGATCAGGCGCTGCGGGGCGTGGCGAGCCACAACGGAGCGGGCCGCCGTGGCATCGAAGTACAGAATCGAGCCTGGAAGGCGGTCCGGGGGCGGAAAGAGGGGCCACCGGAGCCGACGCTCAGGAATTGGTACGGTGGCCACGAGGTGGACGGGATCGCTGGAGCGCAAAATCGTTACCTCGCTGTCCGGAACGCCGTCGGCCCGCGCCACTGCGCGAAAGCGCTCGGTGTAGAGCGGAGGCTTCCGGGCGGCTACGTCGGCGGGCAGGGTGACGGTCGCCTCCACGGTCGCGGTTTCGCCGGGGGCGAGGGACACCGAAAAGGGCCCCTTGGCTCGTGCATGCTCCACGTCCACAGGGCGGAGGGTCACCGTTGCGGTGGTGGGGCGGTCGCGCTCGTTCGTTAGCCGCAGCGGATAGGTGTACGTGAGCGGTGTTCCGCTTCCGCCCGAGTGCGACACGCGAGTTTGGTCCCAGTCCAAGTGCACGGCCCGCCGCACGAACCGGATCTCCCCAATCCAGATGGACGAGGCTCCGGCCGCGGCCCTCCGGCCCAGGTCTTTTACGAATCCCTCTACCGTGAGTGTGGGGCCGCCCGTGGTGTCCGCATCCGTCCGTGGGGGCGGCGCGTCTTCCAGCGTCTCCACCATGCGCAGGTCGATCCAGATTGTGCGCCAGCCCAGCGGTCCCCGCAGCCCGTCGAGGACCCACCAGTGCGCAATGCGGTCGGGCCCCGGGTGGCCCGCAAGCGTCACCTGAAGCTGGGCCCCGCGGTCTGCCTTCACCTGCATCTTGATGAGGTCGTATTGCCTGGGGGCAATGTCCCTCGCGCCCAGATCGATGTGGCCCCGGAACCGGTTGTCGAATCGGAGCACGGTGGTGCCCTCCGGGCCCGCCGGAACAGCGTGGGGGCGCCCCTCCACACGTTGGAGCGCGTCCGGCGCGTCCATGGCGGAGGCACGAACGGTTCGGTCCTGTGTGGGGCGGTCCTGTGTGGGCTGTGCGGGGGCGCGCTGAGCGCCCAGACAAGCCGCCCCCACCAGCAACAGGACGACGGGGGAGAGGCGGTAGAAGCTGAAGGCGTGTGGCATGGCCGGATGCGGCAGCGAAGGCGCCGAGGAGAAGGCGCCGAGGAGAAGACGCCGATGAACTGTTCGCGGGCCCGTGGTGCCGACTGAAGGGGCTGCTCCTCTCGCGTGTCGGCAGTTGCGTGCCGGCAGACCGCCGCAGGTCCTCCGCACACCGCGAAGGGCGGACGAGCCCCAAGCCCGCTGAGCCGTTGGCCAGTCGCGCTGCTAGCGGAGAATCACGGCTAGATTGCGGGCGGGAAAGAAACGAGGAATGTGGAAAAAGATTCCCTGATAGACCGGCCGGCGTGGCAGCTCCCAAAAGTGGAAAAGCAATCCACAAAAAGTATACGGCGAAAAAAGAACAACTGTCAAGCACGGTTCGGGGAGACCAGGGCACTCGCCCCAAACCGTCTGCGTGGCTTGAAGGGCCCTCAGATCCCCTGTTTCCGGGCATTTGGGGCAAAAGGCATCTCCTTTCGTCGCTCCAGGCCCTGCGTTAAGCTCAGAGCGACGGGGGAGGACGTTTCGTCGTTGATGCGACTGCCGTGTCGGGGAAAGGCGCGAAGGGACGGGGCGAGCGGGCCCGCCGGCGCATTCCGCGAACCACGGCGTGAAAAGCGCGTGCGCATGCTGTTTGGCACTGTCTTTGTGCCTTTGCAAGTCCCGCTCATCCACCGCTCACGTCGACCCATCCTCCACCATGGACCTCTCCGCTCAGCTCGACGCCCTCCGGGCCAGTGCCGAAGAGCAGCGTTCTATGCTCAACGGCCAAAAACGAACGGAGCACGCCCTCGTTCTGCCTCTGTTCCAGGCCCTCGGCTACGACCCGTTCGACGTTCGGCACGTGGAGCCCAACTACGAAATCGGGCTGTCGGGCCAGGGCATGGAGGCGGTCGACTACGCTCTCAAAAGAGAAAACCGTCCACTCCTCTTCGTTCAGTGTGAGGACGCCGGTACCGATCTGGACGCCTTCGAGGGCAGCTTTCTGTTCCGGCACTTCGAGCAGCTTCCGGTGGACGTGGTGGCATTTACGAACGGGCTGCACTACCGGTTTTACGCACACCTCGGCCCCAACATCAGCGTCGACGAGCGGCCGTTTCTCACTTTCGACCTGATGGAAGAGGCCCCCGATCAGGTCGAACAGCTCCGCGCCCTGGCCCGCCCAGTTTTCGACGCCGAATCGGTGCTGTCCGACGCGTACGTCCGTACGTGCAGCCGAATGCTTCGCAGCTATTTTGCGCTGCAGCGGCAGTCGCCCGACGACCGCCTCGTGCGCTTTCTGGCGACGCAGGTCTACGACGCGGAGGTCACCGACCACGTGGTGGCACGCTTCCGGCCTGTGGTGCGGGGCGTGCTGAAAGAACTGGCGGGGGGGCGGGCTGACGGTGCGTCCCGACGGGTAGGAGATCAGGGCACAGCCCCGGTTGGGGATGGCTCCCCAGGCACGACGTCCCTCGGGGAGAAGGCCGCGGGGGCGTCCTCGGAGACGCGGGGCCAAGGGGCGGCGAGTCTCTCGGACGTGGAGGAGGCGGACCTGGAAGCAGCGGACGAGGTGGCGTCTCCGCCCGATTCCGACGACAACGCGGGCGGCGTCCTTCCGGACCTGGAAGATCCCTTTGACAAAGACCTGGCACGCCGAGTAATCGACTTCTCGTAGTTGGTTTGTGGAGTGGCTTCTCGCGGCTCACGCGCCCGTGCACAACGGACCCGCGCGCAACGGAGAGCCTCGTAGCCCTGCGGGGCCGGGGCACGGGCGAACGGCGACACGCGATGGCAGTACGTGTGGTGTCTTTTTCTTCCGCATCAGACACGCACCCGCCGGAATGATTTCTGCCGACGTGAGCATCCTGGGCTGTGGGTGGCTGGGGCGCCCGCTCGGGCAACAACTCGTGGACGATGGGGTACGCGTCCGCGGCTCCACCACCACGCCCGACAAGCTGGACCGCCTGCGCGACGATGGCATCGAGCCGTACCGGCTCGCCCTCACGCCCGATCTCCCCGACGACACGGGCGACTTTTTTGCGTCCGACTGCCTCGTGCTCAACGTTCCGCCGCCGCGTGGGGCGGACGACGTGCAGGCGCGTCACGGCCGTCAGATCGACGCCGTACGCACCGCAGCGGCCCAGGGCGGCGTCGAGTGGATCCTGTTTGCCAGCTCCACCGGCGTGTACCCGAACGTGGAACGAACCGTGACGGAGGCCGACCAGCCCCCGGGCGCGCCAGACGCGCTGCCGGGGACCCGTCGCGCAACGGGCCGCGCCCTGCTCGACGTGGAGGCGCGCCTCCTGAATGATTCCCGCTTTGCCACCACTGTCGTGCGGCTCGGCGGGCTTTACGGCGGCGACCGCCACCCTGGGCGCTTCCTCGCAGGCCGCACGGACGTCGGACGTCCGCACGCCCCCGTCAACCTCATCCACCGTGACGACTGTGTCGCCCTTTTCCAAACCGTGTTGAAACAGGAGGACGTGCAGGGGGAAGTCTTCAACGCCTGTGCCGACCAGCACCCCACGCGCCGCGCCCTCTACACGCAGGCCGCCGAACACATGGGCCTGGAACCGCCTGCATTCGACGATGCGGACGCCACCACTGGCAAGGTCGTAGACAACCAGAAAATCAAGGCCCGCTGCGGGTATGTCTTTCAGCACCCCGATCCCCTTGCCGACCTCGGCGGATAGACGGCCTGAGCGCCTGGGACGCACGCCTGTAACATTTCCCCAAAGCTTCTGGCAGAGGGGGCCTCGGCTTGACTTCCGGCGGAGAGCGCCCATTAGTTGAGCATCGATTTAAGTTGAGCATCGATTTATGCCACCATCCTTCCAATGTGGCGGAGCGGCTCGCACAAGGCGCTCCGCCGTCGCTTGTTCGCTCATCGACGCCCCAGGTGCATGCCTGCATCTACCCACGCCCGCCCCGTACTGGACCAAGCCCCCGCCACCGAGTCGTTTCGGGAAGCCGCGCTTGCCGGACTCCGAAAGCCCCAGAAGCGCATCCCCCCAAAATTTCTGTACGATGCGCGGGGATCGGAGCTGTTCGACCAGATCTGCCGACTCGATGAGTACTATCCCACCCGCACCGAAATGGCAATCATGGAAGAGCACGTGGACGCCATGGCCGAGGCCCTCGGCCCCCGGGCCCGACTCGTGGAGTACGGTAGCGGAAGCAGTCTGAAGACGCGCATCTTGCTTGACCACCTGGACGACCTCGCCGCCTACGTGCCGGTCGACATTTCGAAAGAGCACCTCATTGAAAGCGCCAACGATCTGGCGACGGATTACCCCTCGCTCCCCATCCAGCCGGTGTGTGCCGACTATACCACCGCCTTTGATCTCCCGGAACCGCCGGTTCCCGCTGCGCGAACGGTTGGGTACTACCCCGGGTCTACCATCGGCAATTTCCAGCGGCCCGATGCGCGCGACTTTCTCCAACACGTTGCCGAAGCAGTGGGGCCGGAGGGAGGCCTGCTCATTGGGGTGGATCTCAAAAAAGACACAGACGTGATGAAGGCGGCCTACGACGATGCCGAGGGCGTAACGGCGGCCTTCAACAAGAACCTCCTGCGCCGAATGAACCGGGAACTGAACGCCACCTTCGATTTAGATGCGTTCGAGCACCGTGTGCGGTGGAACGAAGAGCGAGGATGCGTGGAGAGCCATCTCCGGAGCCATATCGCCCAAACGGTTACCGTGGCGGGGGAAACAGTCTCCTTCGACGCCGGAGAGACCATCCACACCGAGGACTCACACAAGTACACGCTCGACGGCTTTGCGGCCCTTGCAGGAAACGCCGGCTTCCAGGTCGAGACAGTGTGGACGGACGAGCGGTCGTACTTTAGCGTACAGTACTGCACGGTGGCCCCCGAATCGAGCGCTTAGTCGGGGACTAAAGCCCACGCTGCGAAAGAGGCCGGGAACGAGCGGGCGGAGTGGCCCATCCGTATGGGCCCACTCTTCGCAACACTTCGCCCATTAGCACCTCGTCCGCCATGGCACACGCGTTCTTTCTCGGCCTCGATGCTCGCTCGGGCGATGCTTCGGGCCCGCACGAAGTTACCTACGCGCTGATCGAGAAGTCCGCCGAGGGCGATGACACGGGGGCCAGCTATCGCCTCAACCGCATTCGACACCGCGCCGATGTGGCCTCGGCCGCCGACCTGGCCGACCACCTGCAGGGCCTCATCGCCGAGCAACCCTACATCGGCCGCACCAGCCTTATCGTCAACCGCAGCCCCTCCTTCGGAGAGGCCCTGGTTGAGGCGCTGCGCGACCGGGGCATGGACCCGGTGGCGGCCGTTCTTACCGACGGATCCGGGAGTGCCGCCGGCGAAACCGACGAGATGAGCGTGCACCTTGGCGGAGCCGCCCTCGTGCGCATGCTCGCCGACCTGCACTGGAACGGGCAGCTCACGCTGGAGGGCCATACCAGTGAGACCGCCTCCCACCTAGCGCGCGACGTGCAGGCCCTTGCGGGGCACCTCGACGAGGCGGACGGCGACCTGGAGGCGCTGGGCACATCCACCGCAGGGCCGACGTTCGATCCCGACGCTCTTCACATGACCAGTGCCGCCCTGGCAACGTGGTTGGGGACCGAGCGCTCCTTTGATCCGTCACAGCATTTGAAGGGAGCGCCCCAAACCGAATCGCCCTCTCCCGAGAGCCGGTGAGCCGCCGAGTGCCCCACACGCGCAGACGCGCCACCAGGCGCTGCGCTCCTTGTGGTCTCTGACGGGCCGGCCCCGTCGCCGGGCCAGGAGCCTTTGCTGATCCGTGCGGCCGCGCCGTCCTGCATCGCTTCTTTTTTCATCCGCTACACACCTTCCCATCCGCTACACAACGATGAGTCACCCCTGGCACGACATTGACGTAGGCCCCGACAGTCCCTCGGTCTTCAACTCCATCGTGGAAATCCCGCAGGGGTGCAAGGTCAAATACGAACTCGACAAAGACAGCGGCCTCCTTCGGGTCGACCGCATGCTATACTCGTCGGTCGTTTACCCGGCCAACTACGGCTTCATTCCCCGCTCCTACGCCGACGATGGCGATCCGCTCGACGTGCTCGTGCTGGCCCAGGAGGCCGTCGATCCGCTCAGCATCCTCCGCACCCGCCCCATCGGCATGATGAGCATGCTGGACGACAATGAGGAAGACGCGAAGATCATCTGCATTCACATGGACGACCCGGCCTTCAACGACTACTGGCACATTAAGGAGCTTCCCGACCACCGCTTGCGGGAGCTGCGTCGCTTCTTCCAGGACTACAAGGCCCTCGAAAACAAGACGGTGCGGGTGCAGGATTTCTTTGGGCCGGATCGGGCAAAGGAGATCGTGGAGACCTCGCTTGGGCGGTACGCCGAGGAGGTGGCCCCGGAGCGAAAAGGGGCCTCGGGCGCCGGAACGACGCGGAACGCGGAGGCGGCGGCTCCCGAGGTAGAAGCGGCCCCGGAGGCAGACGCGTAGGGCGTGAGGCTACCGGTCGGCCGCCTCGACAGGGGGAGCCAACGACGGGTGCACGTACGCCGCCAGTCGAGTGCGGTCGTGCGGAGCCGTGCGGAAGCTCACCGCAACGAAGACCGCCACGTTGGCGAGCAGTCCGTAGACGCCCTCGTGTAGGGGGAGGGGACGGAGGTGAGGTGCGACGAGGAAAAAAGTGTTGACCCCAACGCCCACAAGGAGGCCGGAGAGGGCGCCCGCGCCGGTGGCCCGTGGCCAGTAGAAGGCGGCGAAGACGAGCGGGAAGATCTGTGCCACCCCGCCGTAGGCGCCCAGCAGGAGCGCTACGATGCCCACGTCCGAGAAGACGGCGAAATAGTACGCCGTGGCGCTGATGACCACCACCAGCCCGCGGATCCACTGCCGCTGCCGCGTGTCGCTCATCGTGCCGGAGAGCAGCGGCTTGATGCCGTCGCGCAGCCCGATGGAGGCGGCGGCGTGCAGGATTGCGTCCCCCGACGACATGGACGCGGCGAGCGCCCCCGCACACACCAGCCCCACCAGGACGGGCGACAGCTCGATCTGCGTGAGCAGGTGCGGCACGATGGTGTCGGCGGGCGCGACGTTCGGGAAGGCAAGTACGCCCGCAAAGCCGATCAGCAGGATGGGGACCAGGAAGAGCTGGAAGGTGGGGTAGAGGACCACCGTCAGCTTGAGCGTCCGGTCGCTGCGGGCGGTGAAGGCCCGCATGAAGAGGTGCGGCCACATCGAAAAGCCCACGGCCGACACGATGACGGCCGAGCTGTAGCCGGCCCAGCTCCACGCGGACCCGTCTGCCGCGAGGCCCGGCGCTTCGAGCATCGCGTCCGTGCCGGATGCCGCGATGGCCTCAAACATCGGACGGATGCCCCCGTGCAGCGCCTCCGGCAGGTAGAGCCCCAGGAACCACGCCACGGCCATCATGAAGAGGCCCTGCACCGTGTTCGTCCAGCCGATCGCCATCATGCCGCTGGCAAAGACGTACACCAGCACCACGCCGTAGGCCCCCAGCGCACCGAGCCACTGCGGCACTCGGCCCTCCGAGACGGTTTCCAGCAGTAGCCCCGCCCCTTTCATCTGCAGCGTGAGGTAGGGCACGAAGGCAACCACGCTGAGCACGGCCAGCACCACCGAGAGCGTGCGGCTGTCGTAGCGGTGGGAGAGCATTTCCGCCTGCGTCACGAAGCCGAGTGCCTCGCCGACCTGCCGGGCGCGCGGCCCTAAAAAGTAGAACGGCACCATCCCCACCGTGCCGTACGCGATGATGTAGAAGGCCGCCGCACCCCGCGAGTAGGCCCAGCCGGGCGCGCCGAGAAAGGCAAACGACGAAAAGACCGACGCCCCGAGCACGAAGTAGAGCACGACCACCCCGAGCGTACGGTCCCCCGCCACGAATCCCGTCACGCTCGCCGACACGGAGCGCCCCGACCACACGCCGAGCCCCAGCACCAGGACGAGATAGAGCCCGCAGATGAGAAGGATGATGGCCCACTCGGGCATGGGGAAGAAGCGAGAGGGGGAGAGGGCGGGGGCGAGGGGGGGGCGGCCGAATTAGTCCGTCGTGCCGTCGTCGAACTCGTCGATGCGGTAGAGGAGGACCAGGGCGACGAACATGACGACAAGCCAGCCCACCACCCAGGCGAAGGAGAAGGGAAGCCCGAGCACGTACGGCCGGATGCCACCGGCGAGCGGGTAAATGGGCCAGACGAGCGCGAGGCCCGAGAGCACGGTCACCACCAGAAAGGCGAGACGAGGACCACGGCGGTCGGCACGCTGGAGGCCCGGAACCACAGGGCCCGACGGGAAATTGTCCGTTTCGTCAGCCACAGGATGCAGGGGGAGCAGACGGGACGAGCGCGAGGCACGACCTCGGCGAGCTGTTCACCGTACGCGAGGAGCCGAACGGTGTGGAGACGCCGCGGCGGATCTCTGCGTGGCCGTAGGGGCGGTGGAAGACGCAGACGTCACAGCTTCAACAGGCGCGCCCTGGGCCGAAGCAGTGCCGGAGTGGTGCGGGTTCCCGCCGGTCCGACAGGAGTAGAAGATGGAGGCGGCAAGGAGGAGGGCGGCCGCTCCCCCAAGGAGCGTGAAGATCCCGGCGGCAAGAGTGCGCTTCATGGGCAGCGAGGCTTTGATGTATTGACGATAACGTATGCTGACGGTGACTCTGCGGTGGAAGAAGACGCTGCGGCCTGCGGCCAAGCTAATGAGGGCACCGACACAGAAAGGTGGCCATTGTCGTTCAGAGAGGCAAGGACCAACGGACATTTCGCACAGACGGCAGCAGCCGCTCGGCCAGAACGCTTGGCGAAGGCCGGAGGCAGTGTCGGAAGCGACAACGCGACTAAAACGGCACCTCTTCGTCCGGTTCGGTCCGCATGTCGGGTTCGTGCTCGGTCTGCCGGATCTCAATGCCCTCGGCGGAGAAGCCGAAGAGGTCTTCGGGGGAGAAAACAAGGCGGAAGTCGTGCTCGCTGAAAAAGGGCTCGAACTTTTTGGCAAACTCGTCGAGCCGCTTCAGGTAGTAAGCCGTATTTTCGTCGGGGTCGTTTGGGTCCCACGCCCCGGCCCGCCTGCAGTGTCGGAAGGCCGTCACGTTTGCGTCCTCGCCCGTGATGTAGTACGAAATCCGGTCGCCCTTTCGCACCGGCTGCCCCGTCGTTCTGGCCTTCTCTTTCGCCAGTTCGTAGGCCGCGGCGCGGGGCCGATTGCCGTCCTCCACGTCCCGCTCGTACTGGTTGATCGTGTCCTTCAGACTCTCCGTACGGGCAAAGCTGTCGGCGCCCTCCCAGTCGTGCTGGACGATTTTTTCGCGGGTGTCCACGTAGAGGTCGTGCAAGCCCTCTACGTCGCGCTCCAGCAGGCGGCGGATGGCCTGTCGCACGAAGCGGCGCCCGAACG
>ERZ1034543.351-NODE-351-length-11839-cov-4.096062_pt1 | contig 11839 bp, 8 predicted proteins | sample MGYA00520654_ERZ1034543 | MGnify/ENA primary metagenome ERZ1034543 (study PRJEB33760, sample SAMEA4777712) | hypersaline lake metagenome | biome: hypersaline environment; feature: brines | place: Spain | collected 2012-08 | depth 0 m ... | reverse complement strand
TCGACAGTCGCACCGCCTAACGACACGTCTCTCTCGACAGTCGCATCGTGCAACGACACGTCTCCCTCGACAGTCGCATCGTGCAACCGCACGACTCCTTCGACAGTCGCATCGTTCAACAAGACGTCTCCCTCGATAGTCGCACCGTGCAACAACACTTCTCCCTCGACAGTCGCATCGCGCAACGACACTTCTCCCATGACAGTCGCACTGTTCAACGACACGCCTCCTTCGACAGTCGCACCCGTTAATCTAATATCCTTACCAATATTAGCATGTGACCACTCAATTTCGCTTATTCCACTTTCCCGAAGGTCGATTGGATAATTATCGGCAGGATTAATATTGTCATACGTTAACTTGATCGAACCGAACTGTGCCCCAACAAACTGATTCCGGTGACGCACAGTAGCATCGTGTGTGAGCCCGCTTGGAACAACCTCACAGGTGTCCCCATTGTCTTCTGTCACGCCTAGAATTGTCCGCCGGAACAACTGTGCGAGTTTATCATCACTAATAGTGGCCCGGGTAGCTGGCTTCGCCTTACAATCGTCGTAGATGGCTGGAACTTCCTCACGGTCACTTGGCAGTTGATGAAACAGACAGAACGAATGTCCTGCCGGTGTCTCTCGGTGGCAGTTCACGACGGCTTCCCCAGCAACGTGCTCTACAATTGGATCTGAATCGTCGATGCTGGCAACCCTCTCAACAGCCACGCAAAACGCACAGGTAGCCGGTGCGTCATCTCCAGGGTCGTATACTGTCTCAGCCACTGTACTCACCGCTGAGGGCGTAGTGACGGTGGAACGTGGGCCGCGGTTTGGTCATATTGTCGGCGTGGTGCACCCTACCCGTAGGACCTGTATCCAAATCACGTGAGGCGCGCGTATTTTGGGCATACATCAGTCCTACCGAGTGACGGCGATGAGCGTGGTCTGCAGGTTGCATACCAGTGCTGACACGACAAACTGGGTGACGGCGCGGCATATATCGCGTTTTATGTGTACTGGTGACATAATCGTTGCCACGACATATATTTGAATTGCTGACACGCCCGGTTTTGTTGAGACGCGTGTCTGCTGGTTAAGCATAATTTGTACAGTTTACGCTACCGTTGCGGTTGTTCCATCTCCGCATCCAGCTTATGCTCCATGCATCAGCGTCAAAAAATCGTCTCTGCGGCTGTCTACTATCGTGCTTGGAGAAATGCGTCCACCCCAGCCGTAAGGTGAATGAACGGGACGAGAAGCCACAGGAGTAGCCCCACGAACGCAAAGGTCAACAAGAAGCTGATAGCGTAGAACACTACAGTCCCAATGAACCAGCCGAGGCCACGGCTTTGGCGACCAGCCATCAGGTGCCCGACGCCAGGAATCACCAATGAGGTGAGGCCCGCGAGGACCGGGTTAAATGAGCTCTTCTGTTCTGCAGCACCGACCGTCGGAGTGTCTTGTGCCATTGCAGGTGAATCGAAGTAGCAACGATACTTCGGCTTTTCAGGCATAGTAGTAGTACAATACTGACTGTCAGCCGGAGGTTTCTTGCTTGACATCGCGGCCACCGGGTGTCAGTATGGTATCGTATCTGCGTGTAGCACAAGATGTGTCATACTGGTCGAACGCCATACACACAACAGCTGAGAGCATTAGTCAAAATTAGCACAGCGGGCACGGAAGTTCACATATGGGCGTACCTATAGGTACCATCGGGCTAGGTGATACTGATATCACTGACTGTATAGATAGTAACGTGACAGTATCTAATGCCGAACATCTCATCTGTTAATTTGTCATGTAACGGGCCAGCTACCTGTCATCATCGGCGCTGATGTTGACTCCAATCACCGAACGGACAACTAATCAACTCACCGTGACCCAGCAACCTGCCAATCCAATGAACCTCACTGTCGCCAGCCTGAACCCGAATCGTGCGTTTCAGAGTATCGCTGCTATCGACCGTACAACGCGTGAATCACTCGATCTACACATGAGAGACGTCGTTACGGTGTCCTCTGGAAAGCGAGAACTGTTATGTCGCGTTGCTCACGCCAAACAGGTGGCCGATGAGACTATTGCGCTTCATCCAGCCACGCAAAAGCTACTTGATATCAACACTGGAGACACGGTCTCAATCACTCCTATCGAAACCGGTGGCCGGACTAGCGACCAAGGAGAGGTCAATGAGTTTCGCATTCTGCCAGAAGACATGCCAGACGTCACTTATGATGATGTTGGCGGTCTCGATGATGTAATCGCCCAGCTCAGAATGCAGACCGAACTCCCATTAGAATGCCCAGAGATCGCTGAGGCTCTTGGGATCAACAACAGTGGTGGCGTGCTGCTTGCTGGCCCACCCGGCACTGGAAAAACACACCTCGCTAAGGCAGTTGCCAATGAGAACGAGGCGGCCTTCTATCACGTCGGAGGGCCGGAAGTAAAAAGCAAGTTTGTTGGTGATGCCGAGCAACGCATTCGCGCGTTGTTTGCTGCCGCCAGAGAGAACTCACCGAGTGTCGTGTTTTTCGATGAGATTGATAGCATCGGTCGGCAGCGAGATTATGAGGGCAATTCCAGTCACGAGGGAAGTCTCGTAACGCAGCTTCTCGCCGAACTCGATGGGATGCGAAAAAACGATGGTGTCATCGTGATGGGAGCAACAAACAAGCCCGACAGTGTTGACGATGCACTTCGACGTCCCGGTCGACTCAGCGAACCGGTGACAATTCGCCCACCAGATGAGTCGGGCCGACGCGAAATTCTTGCCCTTCACACACAAGATCTCATGATAGCCGACCATGTTGATCTAAAAACGGTCGCGAAAGACACGCATGGCTTCACCGGAGCGGATCTTAAATCGCTTGTCAAAACGGCCGGGGAACTCGCCTTAGAGCGGCATCTCGCTAAAGGAAACGCTGATGCTCAGGATGTACTCGATGCCGCAAAAACGGATAATCTGCCAGATTCAGCCCTCTCGTGGCTACAGGAGGTCCAGATCACCCCGACAGATCTTGAAGCTGCGGTCGCAGCAACAACACCTAGTGGCCTTGCTGAGGAACGCATCAATATGCCTGAGACGACATGGGATGATATTGTGGGGCATGAGAACGTTAAAGACCGGCTTATTGAGGCTACGGTGTATCCGCTTACCTATCCGCATCTGTTTGAGAAAGCAGGCGTGGATAGCCAACACGGTGTATTACTGGAGGGCCCGCCTGGAACGGGCAAAACAATGCTTGCCCGCGCAGTGGCATCTGAAACAGAGTCGAACTTTATGTCAGTTAACGGGCCAGAGTTACTTAACAAATGGGTTGGTGAATCGGAACGTGCGGTTCGCGAGCTGTTCGAGAGGGCGAGAGAACACGCTCCAACAGTCGTGTTCTTTGATGAAATCGATGCTCTCGCTCCGGAGCGTGGGAACCACACGGGAAGTGACGTCCATGACAGAGTCGTTAATCAACTTCTGACTGAACTGGACGGAATTGAGCCGAATGAGGATATCGTCGTTATAGGGGCGACAAACCGGGCTGATATGCTTGATGATGCTGTCATCCGCGATGGTCGACTCAGTGAGCCAATACCAGTTGGTCTCCCTGACTACGACGACCGTCTACAGATGTTTAAACTGTACACCGCAGAGACGCCGGTGGCACCAGATGTTGATCTCACCATCTTAGCAGACCGCACTGATGGCTGCGCAGGCAGCGCGATTAAGGCAATCTGCGATCAAGCCGGTATCCTTGCGATCCGGAATACGGTAGATAGCGGTGAGAAAAAGTCACTCACTGTCTCAATGGCGCACTTTGAGCAGGCACTCACTGGCGAGAATACCGACACCTCGGACGACCTGGTTAACCCATCGAAAGCGTAAGCTAAGATTGCAAACCAACCACCTTTACTAAAAACGAATGGATAATTGTGGGTACTTCGCATCTTGATATAAAACGTGGGTGCCATAGAACTCTTCTCACACCTCGGTGACTGACCCATGGGTCGCTCAGTACAGCTGAGCTATTGAACAGTATCTACTGCTCCGTTGAACCCGCAGAAGGCGACAGGTCCAAATCAGTCTGTACCCTGTTCAGAGCCGCTGTCAGGAGATTTCGATAATAGAATCTTAGCAGAGAGAGTGAAGACCAAAGTCACTGGGTAAATCGACTCAACTCCTCGACAATGAGGAGTGAGATAGTCGCTTCTTCAGAGATCGTGATCCCCGTGCCGTCATGGGATTCAACAGAGCGGTACAGTCACAACAACTGATAAGTCAATACCAAGCAGTGATAGTATCGTATGAGAGATGGTCAGCGGATGGAGGAGGCAACAAAACGGATTACTGCGGTAATGGATCGGGTTAGCGAGGCAGTAATCACCGACAGGGAGTTTCTCGAAACCGTTTCGACTGGCCTGTTGGCTCGTGGTCACGTTCTACTGGAAGATGTTCCGGGGACGGGGAAGACGCTCACCGCAGTTGCACTAGCCGATGCACTCGATCTGGAGTTTACTCGTATCCAGTTTACACCTGACCTGCTGCCGAGCGACATTACCGGCTCACAGATCTATAACGAGCAGCACGGTGAGTTCCAGTTCCAGCGCGGACCCGTTTTTGCCAACATCGTGCTGGCCGATGAGATCAACCGTGCACCCCCGAAAACCCAGTCGGCTCTCTTGGAGGCAATGGATGAGGGACAGGTTACTGTCGGTGGGACAACATATGATCTCCCAGAGCCGTTTTTTGTCCTTGCCACTCAGAACCCTATCGAACAAGAGGGCACTTTCCGCCTGCCGGAGGCACAACGGGACCGATTTATTGTTAAGACCTCGATTGGCTACCCCGACCGCGGCGGCGAGATCGATCTCATCAGCCGTCGAGCGAATCGTAACACCCAGATGCCGACTGTCGATCCGGTTGTTGACGCCTCGCAGGTGATCACTCTCCGCCAGCTGCCCGAACGGGTGAGTATTGAGGAGTCGGTCAAAGAGTATCTTGTGGACCTCGCCCGAGCGAGTCGAGATGATCCGCGAGTCGACGTGGGCGTCTCGCCGCGTGGTATCCAGCGGTTTTTTGAAGCCTCCCGGGCCCGCGCACTGATCGACGGTCGTAATTACGTGACGCCCGACGATATCAAGGCTATCGCTCGTCCGGTGATGACCCACCGGCTGGTGTTGACCTCTGAGGCCGGAATTAAGGATATCAACGCCGAGACAATCGTCACCGACCTTCTAGACAGTGTCGAGGTACCGGGCGCAGCGACGACTTCTGACTGACGCCGCTTCTCATCCTCTAATTGCGACGACCAGCAGTAGGACGCCCACAGTTGACGCGAGGACGCCGACAAGCGTCCCGTCGCTAACGACCAGTCGACTGAGGGCATTCGTGTACAGCCCCCATGCCAATCCGACGCCGACGACGGCGAGACCGAGTGCCGAGAACATGTGGATAGCTTCTAGTTGGATTGATGAGGAGGGACCGAGTTCAGCCTGTGTCGTGACGCTACGCTCGCCCGTGTTCCAGATGAAGATTGAGACGGCAACAGCGGCGAAGATCACAAGCACATCGGTACCGCCGATCCCAGCAGCGATCGTACCGACCCCGAGCCCCGCGCTGGCGATGGCGCTGCCCGCGGTCCGCCGGGGGATGTAGTTCATGCCGCCTGCGATAACAATCATGGCGAGCACGCTGGTCAACAGTGCCACGGCGACGGTGACACCCGAAAGAACCACCCCCAGCGGCGTCAGCGCGGTGACTACTTCATCAACCGGAACTGGTGTCTCAGGAATCTGACTGACGGTCTGTGACACCAATGGTGAGCCAACGATGGCGACCGCTACCGCACTCCCCCCGGCCAGCATGGACGGAATAAGTCGGCCGACAGTGTCGGTTACCCGACCAGCGACAAACTGCAACCCGCTTAGCAATACCACCCCAAGCGTCACGAGACCAATGCCAGAAACGAGGCCGCGGCGGAGGCTGGGGGCTGCGAGAAGCTCGAAAGCCACCGGGAAGCGAGCGAGAAGCGCCCGGGGATCTGACACCCCAAACGTAAGCAGTATCGATACAAAGGTTAGCCCGAGCACCGCCACAAAAGCCGTATTAAGCATGGAATGAGTTCGCGAGAGTAGTTGATCGACGGACTCCTGATTCGTCTGTGGTGTCAACTCCATGATTGGTGCCACCACAATTAGTAGCTTGAGCGCCGCAATCTGGAGGGTCACGAGGAGCCAGAAACTGACGAGGATGAATACGGATTCAGAGGACCGATACAGAAACGTGGTGAGGGTCGAACCATCGATGCCAGGGATGAAAATGGGAACCGCAGTCAAAACACCGAACTGAAGAACCAGCAGGCCAGCGAGTGGCACACCGATCCCAATCAGCGCCCGCACGGCCGTCCCCCAAAGTTTGGCAACTGCCCCTTCCCCGACGCCTGTATCAAGCGTGGCGACGACGCCGAAGGCAGCTATTCCGACGGCGACTGTTACGCCGAGTTGACCGATCAGCGGCCGAACAAACGGATCGCCCGCAATTGCCAGCGGTACCAGCTCACGAAGCAGGAGGCTGACGGCAACCAACCCGACAAGGCTCGGCACGGGCAATAACAGCGTCGCAACTGCAGTCCCGAGCGGTGTCTCTGTATTACGGACCAGAACAATGGTTCCCAACAGCCCCCCGGCGACCCCAGCAGCGAGGCCGGGCCGAGTTGTCCCGGTCGCGTTTGTGAGGAGCCAGCCACCGAGGGCTACGGTAGTGCCGATCAAAAGCGAGCCGAGGCGTGTCGTATTCGCCTTCGGCAGAATGGTTTGACCGGCCATCACTGCACCCTCACATCCAAGCCCCGGGCAAGCGCGGCAGGTAGTTTCTCCGCTCGTTCCCAGTCAATAACCGTCGCCCCGAGAAACCGGAGCCGGTCAAGCCGGACCGAACGCTGAAGCGCGACTATCCGGCCGCCGACTGTCTTGGGAGCGGTCTGTGGCGAGAGCACCGTCACCTCATGACCGTCGCCTCGGAGTGACTCGACAAGGTCAACGATCGCCCCGTCGGTCGCAGAGGTGCACAACATCACCTGCGCGCCGGGCGGCACGAGCGGCTGGAGCCGCTGCCAGTCGACGCCGCCGTCAGCCACTGGGGGAGATGCGGCTTCTCCGTGCGGGTCAGTGCTGGTCGGCCCAACAGTGGTAGACCTGTTGGAGCGATTTTTGTTATCAATCCTGTCGGCCGCGCCCGACGCCGCGGCGTTACACACCGCTGTCGCGTGGGTGGTGAAGGCGGTGCCCTCGTCGGCCGAAACCCACGCCGGAGGTCCGATTTCAGTCTGTGGGTCAGCGATCCCGAGTGCACCCAGCGAGACGTGGTGACCCTCGTTGATCAGCACTTCGATGGCAATTGTCGCGGCGTAGGCACTCAGCGTCGCCCCCGTCGGATCAGTCGGGGAGGCTGCCGTGTGAGTCGACGGGCGGCTGTCAGTGAGGACAACGACGTGGGCGGCATGCTGCTCGCGGTAGTCGATCGTCGCCAGCTCACCAGTCTTCGCATACTGTCGCCAGTTGATTCGTTTGACTGGGTCTTCGGGCCGGTACTCTCGAGTCGCATAAAACTCGACGCCCGGTCCACCCGAGTCCGTCGCCAGTTGCCCGGTATAGGAGGTAGTCTGTTGGACTGGGATATCCTCGACTGCGACCCGACACTCGAAGTCGGTGACGCCTGTTGCCTCGATCTCCGCTCCGACCACTCGCGTGCCGTTGAGGTTACGCGCGCTGATGGTGACGTCGTCGAAAGTGTAGGTTCCACGGTCGGCAGCGAGCGTGTAAGTCGTCGACAACTCACCGCCCCCTGCGATCGCACTGCCAGCGCGGGGCGACCCCTCGGTAACGCCAAGTTCCTCGGGGACGCCATCAACGAAACGGAGGTCGGGAATGGCCGTGTCTCCCGTGTTCCGGACCGTCAGAGTCACGTCAACGGGCTGGCCGGGCAGTGGGGTCTTAGGACTAATCTCTCGGTTAACTTCGATGGTACCTTTGACGACCGGCGATCCGGATAGCGCCCCGTAGAGAGCAAATACCAGAGGGACGGCCGCGGCAAGCACCAGCGAGAGCGATCCAGTTGCGATTCCGGCGGCGACAAGGATGATCGCATAAGCCCGCATGATCCGGTAGCGGGTGTGTCTCACTGTCGGCCACCTCCAGAGTCAAAGAGAGCCCGTAACTGACCGAACCGCCCTCGCCGCCGTCCTGGTGGGTTATAAGCCGTTAACTCAGCTGCACAGGTATCTTCAACTGCGCGCAACGTCCGCCGCGTTCGGTAGTTGTAGGCGTGGTCAGGATACAACCACGCGTACACGCGGTATAAAAGTGGGAACTCAACTGAATTGGTCGCCGTCAGCGTCGCCGCAGCTACCTGATCGTTGGTCCACTCCCCGTTGTCGACGTACTGTTCGGCCTGCTCGCGGTCGTCAAATTTGCGACCGTATAGATCCACTAGGACCGTCCGGAGTGACTCCTCGATGGCCTCAGAGCCAGACCGCCCGTTCCGCACGGATTCGAACGCGCTAGTGAGGCCCGCGCCCGTCACGTCGACCTCCCGATCCGGCTGTTCGGGCGACAAGTCTGACAATACCGCCGTCTGATCGTTCGTTCGCCACGCCCACGAGCCCAACAGCCCGATACAGGCGAGGACCGCACCGGCGGCGAGGATCGCAGTCCGTACCCCGACAGCTTCGGTTAGTCGATCCAACTGCATCATAATCTCTGGCGGCAGGAGTTCGGGGCGGTAGCCAACAACGGCGGCAAACCCGAGGACGACGGCGCTTACGATCAACAACAGCAGGGTCCGAAATAGCTGCTCACGGTTCATTCGTCGTCCTCCTCGCGGAGCGTCGACAGCGCCTCGCGGGCGGATTCAAGCCGCGAGTCATCAGGTGACCGGCGGCCGTACTCTACGGCGCGATATAGGTCGGTGATATACTCCACAGGTCGCCGCGGCAGCCCCTGTCTGATCGCGTACCGACTGATCTCGGCGGGGGTCCGTGTCGTGAGCTTTGGCGGCCGAACAAACTCGATGAACGACCCCCAAATCGCCCGAATCCGTCGGTGTTGTTCTGTATCGGGGGCTCCCGTCGTTGTTGCGTCGGCTGCAGTATCATCGCTACTGCGACGGAGCCCCCGAAGTCGGGAGCGAACCCACGTGATCGTCGCTAGTAACAACCCGTAGGGGTTCACCTGATGGAGGATATTGACAAGCGATCCCGTCAGGAGGCTCGGCAACGACGTGAGCTGTCGCCAGAGCCCCACGATAGCGGCCTCAAACGCGGCTGCCAACCGAATCACGACATTGGTTAACCGGTGTGGAATAGAGATAAGAACGGCAACAATAGCCGCGAGTCTGCGTGTCAGTAGCTGCCGAGTGATCCCGTACCGCCGGGCGATCATTATGAGGCCGACAAGGGTACCAACCAACGCGGCGACGACGATCCCGACGTTCCGGTACAGCCCGTCTATCGACTGCTCGCCGGTGACGCCGTTGGCGCTGGCGGTGACGACGACCGAATCGGCGATAGGGAACGAGAAAGTAATTGTCCCATTGGCGTCAGTCTCGCCGACGAGCTCTCCGTCAACACGGACCGGAGTGCCCGATATCGGCTGGCCGTTGCGGCTAACCGTCGCAGTCGCCGAGGTTCCCGGGAGTGCGATCAGGGATGGTGAGATCGAAATATTAGGGGCAAGGGGATCACGTTCTTTATCCTCGCCCCCTTCTGGCGGGGTGACGGTGAGCGTTGATGAGACATCAACCGACCCGCGAGTCGCCCGAACCGAATAGTTACCCGGCTCGATGTTTGCAAGCGAAAGCTCGTAAACGCCATCGCTATCGGTCGACCCAACGGTCTCGCCGTCGAAGTCGATGTTCGCGTCAGCGACCGGCACGTCCTGAACGGTGACCACGAGTCGAGCGGTCCCACCGGTTGTCCGATTCCCGCCCACAGAAATCGTCGCGTTTGTCTCTGGGGTGTAGGTCACCGAGGATTCGTTAATCGTGTCGTCTACCTGATAAAAATTAGTGCCGAGTGCGCCGATCGTCGGACCCCCAAGCCGGGAGATTACCAGCGGCAGACTACTCGCCACGGTCGGTAGTGCCTCGACGAGGCGTGGACTCCCAGATGACGTCGCATCATCAAAATCGGTGATGAGGAGAGTCGACGCCGAATCGTCGATATCGGCAACAGTCGTGGTCGAACCCGAATCGTCGGAGTACTTGGTCTCTGAGCCGCGAGGACGAGCGGTAATTGTGATCTCTTCGACGTACGGCAGCGTCGCCGGTGTCTCGCCGCTCGCATCGGTCCAGCCGACGCGCTCATCGTTGACATAGACTGGGACGCCGACGACTGCGCTGTCGTTTTTCTCGACGTTCACCGCGACATCAGCGCCGACGACCGCCGAACGATTCAACGAGAGGTCGTACGGCGGCTGTGGGGAGTCAACCGGAAGGTTACCACCCGGCGTCGGGTCGAACCGCACCCAGCCGACACCCTCAAAATAGACCTCGACCCACGCATGGGCCCGATCGCTTGTAACGAGAGATTCACCGTCGCCAACAGGGCTCCCCCCAGCAAAGCCGACTACGTACCGTGCTGGGATGTCCTGACTCCGGAGCATGGCTGCCATCGTCGTGGCGAAATGCTGGCAGTAGGCTGCGTCGACCTCAAACAGGAGCTGATCGGCGATCGGCTGGCTGGAGTCGATATCGGTCTGGAGCGAGTAGCCCTTATTCGATTTGAGCCAGTCGTGGACCGCCATCACGCGGCCGTACCGAGTTTGTTCGCCGCCGACGATTTCAGCCGTGCGCTCGCCGACCCGATCTGGCGTATCGGCTGGTAACTGTGTGTATGTCTGACGAATATTGTCTGGAGCCCGCCCGTCAGCCTGCCGAAGGGTGGCTGCATCGCGAGGGGGAGGTGAACTCGTGGCGGTGTAGGTAGCTCCCTTCGAAAGTGAGCCGTCGGTGCTGACGCCGCCGACAGTCGACGCACGGACGATCGTTCCTGACTGGTTCAACAGGCTAACACTCTTTGGCTGCCACGCTGTCGGTAGCGACCGAGTGCTGGTCAACACGGTCACTTCGTATTCTATGATCCGACTGTCTACCGTCCGGTCGTCGTTCGGCACACCCTCCGAGATGGGACGATCGTCGGCCGACTGTTCCCACCCGGTGCCCGTATAGTCCGTGTATGCGGTCTGTCGCCAGTACGTGGTTTCCGACGAGTTAACGACAAACAGGGGCACCGGAGTGAGTGATCCATTAAACCCACTGCTGATACTAGTTTGCTCGGGGGCAGCGAGTGAACCGCCGACTGGCGATCCTGACGTCTCGCCCGGCATCTCGCCACCTCCACCAGCAGTCCCGAGTCCGCTTTCTCCCAGTTCATCACCGGATCCTGACGTCCCGCCCGGCATCTCGCCACCTCCACCAGCAGTCCCGAGTGCTCCGGGGCCATTTCCCTCGCCAAAGATGTCAACGACGGGGAGGAATGCAGCCGAGAGCAGCAGCGCCACAATGGCGACGATTACTAGCACCCCTTCGCCAGTTTGTCTCCCCTCGCTCATCTACTTGTGAACAGCTACCAATCCATCATGTGTAAAGCTTGCTTACTTTGTGCTAGTACGGTGGCTCTGTTGAAATCCACAATCCTGATAGTTTGCAAAGGCAGTACTGAATACAGGGCGTGAATGCGGTGTGAGCCGACGCCAATCTTCAGACAAGGCCGATCGCTCAGTACAGGGTACTCACGAATCGGTCAGTACGCAGGCTCTTTCTCACAGCTAATGCACGCTGATCTCAATTGCAACCAACGGCG
>ERZ1034543.344-NODE-344-length-11959-cov-39.484207_pt1 | contig 11959 bp, 10 predicted proteins | sample MGYA00520654_ERZ1034543 | MGnify/ENA primary metagenome ERZ1034543 (study PRJEB33760, sample SAMEA4777712) | hypersaline lake metagenome | biome: hypersaline environment; feature: brines | place: Spain | collected 2012-08 | depth 0 m ... | reverse complement strand
TCGTCGAACCGTTCGCGTGCGGTCTCGAACGCCGTCTCCTCGCGTTCTCTTGTCCGGCGTCCCTCGCGCTCGGCGATCGCCTCTGGATCCGGGCTCGCGTCGTCGTCGATCCGTGCTATCGATCGATGTACTTTGGTGTGACACCACCGGCATAGCGCGACGGTGATCTCGTGTGGGCCGGCAGCTGCGGCGTCGGCCGTCGTCGTGGCGTCGCCCGACGTCTCGGCTTCGTCCGGTGTCTCGGCGTCACCGTACGAGAGGTGGTGTGCCTCCACGAGCGGCCGTGCGTCCTCGCCCGCGAGCCGAACCTCTTCGAGGCCACACCGCATGCATTCACGCCCGTCGGTCGTCGACCGGTAGTGCGGACACGCCCGCCAGGTTCCTTCGGGTCCGACGTGGCAGGCGTAGTCGTCGGCGCGGCGCGCGTCGGCGAATCCCGGGTCGTCGCCGGCCCGCGTTAGCGCGAACCGACACCGACCGTCGTCGGTGAGGTGGTCACAGATGCCGGCGACCGCGTACGGGTCGTCGACGCCGACCGGCGTGCCGTCTGGGGTCCGTTCCATGTCTGTCTCCGTTGATCGTGGCGTGGTTCACACCAGACTCGCGCCGTCGCAGTCCGTCCGGCCGTACTCGACGTCGAGTAGCGTGAGCAGTGTGGGAGCGACGTCGAGTAGGTCGGCGTCCTCGACGGTCGCCGCCGGGTGGTCGACGAACAGCGCGGCGTCCTCGAAGGTGTGCATCCCCGTCCGGGGACCGTCGGGGTCGAACACGCGGTCGCGTGGACGGAATCCGGCCTTCAGGTCGAACCCCGGGTTCGGGAGTGCGACGAGGTCCGGTGCGATCTCGTCGTGGTCGCCGCGGAAGGCGGTCTCTCGTTCGACGACGCGGTCGACGACCGGCTCGCCGTTCGGTCCCTCCCACGTCTCGAGGGTCGCCGCGAGTTCGGCGCGGACCGTGTCGTACGCCGATTCGGGGACGACTCCGTTCGGCTCGCGTCCCTCGAGGTTGAGATAGAACCGCCCGGGCACGAGTGAGTACGCGCGAGTGTCGTCGTCGATATCGGCGAGCGCGGCGTGGTCGTCGTCCGCGTACGAGAGCCACCCGGTCTGTTCGAGCCACTCGTTGCAGTAGACGTCGTACTCGAGGCTGGCGAAGCCGTGTGTCGAGCCGACCACGAGCGTCACGTCGTCCGCGAGTGCGTCGCGAAGGGTCGCGAGGTGTGCGTCGAGTGCGGCGTAGAAGTCGACGAACGCGTCGTGGTAGCGGCCCGCCTCGCGGTAGTCACGCCAGAGGAAGTGATTGACCCGATCCGGTGCGGTGAAGACGCCGACGAAGAGGTCCCAGTCGTCGCGGTCGACGTATCGCTCGAACAGCGCGGCGCGTCCGTCGAGCGTCTCGCGGGCGTCCTCGAGGAAGGCCGACTTGTCCTCGCGGTGACCGAGCTTCGCGTTCACCGACAGCGTGTAGCCGGCCGACTCGAGGTACGACCGCAGCTCCTCGGGGTGTGCGGCGGCGTCGACGTCGGGCGAGAGGTACCCGGCGACCGTTCGCTGGAGGTCGCGCTGGGGCGGAAAGGTGACGGGGACGTTCAACACCGTCGCATCGAGCCCGGCGGCCGTCGCCCGGTCCCAGATGCGCGTCGCTTGGACGTCACGGCCCATCGGCACGTAGGTGTCGTACGACCCGATCTCGCGGTCCTGAAAGCCGTAGACTCCGGTCTCACCGGGATTCACCCCGCTCGTGAGCGCGGGCCAGCAGGCGCTCGACTCCGGCGGGACGATGCTGTCTATCGCTCCGGCGTCGCCCGCGTCGGCGATAGCCGCGAGCGTCGGGAACGTCTCCGGCTCGTCGGCGACGAGGTCGTACGGGAGCCCCTCGATCCCGACGAACGCCACCCGTGGTGTGTCGTTCCCGCGCAAGCGGTCGAACAGGCCCATACCCACCCTGTCGGCGGAGCGGGGAAAAAAGGGTTGAGGTCGACCGCCGGGAGATTTTTCCTCACGCTCGACGACGAACGAGCGATGGACACCACACGCGCGCTCCTCGTCGACGCGTTCACCACGGAGCCGCTCGCTGGCAACGTAGCCGGCGTCGTTCCCGACGCGACCGGCCTCACGGACGACCAGCTGGCACGGATAGCCGCCGAGTTGGGGGCATCAGAGACGGCGTTCGTGACGCCCGCGGCGACGACCGACGGCCTCGAGACCGGCTACCGCGTTCGCTACTTCACGCCGAGCACGGAGGTCGACCTCTGTGGGCACGCCACCATCGCGGCGTTCGCCGTCCTCTTCGACGACGGCGCGATCGATGCCGGCGAACACGCGATCCATACGAACGCCGGGAGCTTCACCGTCCGCGTGACCGACACGGGACGCGTCTGGATGCGTCAGGATGCGCCCCGCGTCGACGCCGTCGACGTCGACCTCGATCGACTCGCGGCGGCGCTCGGCATCGACGCCGCCGCCCTCCGTGACGTCGGCGCGGATCTCCCGGTCGCGGTCGCCTCGACCGGGCTGCCGTTCCTCGTCGTTCCGGTCAACTTCCTCGAACGACTCACCGAGGCCGACCCGGATCGGGCCGCCGTCGAAGCGCTCTCGGACGAGTTCGACATCGCCGGCGTGTACACGTTCACCTTCGATACGTTGTCGCCGTCGACGACCCTCCACGGTCGGACCTTCGCCCCGGCGGTCGGGGTGCCCGAAGATCCCGTGACGGGCACGGCGAGCGGCGCGGCCGCCGGCTACCTCCGGACCGTCGACGCGTTCGACGGCGACCCACCGGACGAGTTCGTCCTCGAACAGGGACACGTCCTGGACCGCCCCGGCCGCGTCCACGTTCGACTGACCGAGCCGACCGACGCTGCGGCCGACGACGCGGTTCGCGTGAGCGTCGGCGGGGACGCCGTGGTCGCCCTCGACGCCACGCTCCGCGTCCCACCCGCGGCCGACGACGACATCGTCGAAGCGTGAACGGCCACGAACGACGGCGACCCGCCGGTGACCGACGAGCGACGACTACCGAACGGGGTCGCCTGCGCCGCCCGACTCGGCACGTTCGGTCGACCGCGGGAACACGGAGACGTCGCGGCCGTCGAACGCGATCCGAACCCGGTCGCCCGCAGCCAGCCGACATCGGGTACACTCGGCCGTCACCGTCGGCGGCGAGTCGACTGCTCGCGGCGTCTCCAGGCCCTCGTCGATAGCCGTCGCCGAATCGAGGCTCACGTGCACGTCGTACCGGCTTCCGGCGTCCGCGACGCGCGCTACGGTCCCGTCGAGCGAGACGGTCGCGTCGCGGTCCGCGTTCGGACCGCCGCTCTCGGCGTCGTGGTCGCTCCCGTTTCGATCGGTCCTCTCGCGGTCGTCACCGACACCCGCCGCAGCGACGCGAACGGCCTCCGGGCGAACGTGCACCAGAACCCGGTCCGTCTTCGGTGCCGTGTCGGGGACGACGAAGCGCGTCTCGCCGACGGCGACGCGGACGAGATCGAGCTCGTCGTCACTCGCGGCGTCGCCGAGCGCGCGGCCGACGTCGTCGTCGACGACCCGCCCGGCGAGTTCGTTCGACCGGCCGAGAAACCGGGCGGTGAATCGGTTCGGGGGCGACTCGTACAGCGCCCGCGGCGTGCCGGTCGCGGCCACCGTCCCGTCACGCATGACGACGAGCCGGTCTGCGACCGTCATCGCGTCGGCCTGGTCGTGCGTCACGAAGAGCGTCGTCACACCCGTGGTTCGCTGGATCCGTGTGATCTCGTCGCGAAGCCGGACGCGGAGTCGCCTGTCGAGTGCGGACAACGGCTCGTCGAGCACCAAGACGTCGGGCTCCGGCGCGAGCGCACGCGCGAGCTCGACGCGGCGCGCCTGACCGCCACTCAGGGCGTCCGGGGAGGCCGCACGGAGGTGTGTCAGCTCGACGAGTTCGAGGTACCGACGAACCCGTTCTGCGCGCGTCTCGTCGGGGACCCCCTGGGCGGCGAGGCCGTACGCGACGTTCTCGGCGACGGTCATGTGCGGGTACAGCGTCGACCGCTGGAACACCACGCCGACGCCGCGCGACTCGGGAGGCACCGTCGTGACCGTCGTCCCGTGGAGCGCCACCTGTCCGGCGGTGGGGTGGAGGTGGCCGGCGATCGCCTGCACGAGGGTCGTCTTGCCACACCCGCTCGGCCCGAGCAGCGCGATCAGCTCGCCGGGTGCGGCGGCGACCGACACGTCGGTGAGCGCCTGCGTCCGGCCGTATCGGTGTGAGAGCCCGTCGACCTCCAGCGCCGGGGTCTCGTCGCCGTCCCGGTCGGCGACCGCTCGGTCGCGTGTCCGTTCGACGCCAGTCACGCGTCCACCACCGTCGGGACGCGCGCGACACGCCTGACGAGCGCCAGCACGGCGAGGGTGATCGTCAACAGCGCAACCGCGAGCGGCACGATGGCGTCTATCCCGCCCGAGATGAACGCGACCCACAGCTGTGTCGGCATCGTCCGCGGGTTGTACGCGACCATCATCGTCGCGCCGAACTCGCCGGTCGCCCGCGCGAAGGTGAGGACGATGCCAGCCACGATGGCCCCGCGCGCGAGCGGGAGCGATACGTTGGTGAACGTCGCTATCGGTCCGTGGCCGAGCGACCGCGACGCCTGCTCTAACCGCTCGTCGACGGCGGCGAACCCGGCACGGGCGGTGATGACGACGAACGGGGCGGCGACGAACGTCTGTGCGAGGATCACGCCGAGCAGGCTGTCGGTGAGCGGAACGCCGGCGCTCGCGGCGGCCGCCCCGAGGGGCGTGAACCGCCCGACGACGCTCAACAGCAGTGCTCCGCCGACGACCGGCGGCACGACGAGCGGGAGGATCACGAGCGCCTCGACGACGCGCTTCCCCACGAACGACGCCCGTGCGAGGACGTACGCGAGTGGGACGCCGAGCGCCGTCGCGATCCCCGTCGCGACCGGCGCGGTGAGCAGGGAGTTGCGGATCGCGGTCCGCGTCGCCGGCTCGGCGAGCGTCTCCCAGAGGGCGACCGACCCGGCACGCCAGAGGAACGCGACGAACGGCAGCGCGAACCCGGCGACGAGGAGTCCCCCGAGCAGCCCGGCGACGAGCCGCGCCGGCGCCCGACTCCCCTGGTGTCGGATCGTCTCGCTCGCGAGACTCACGGGAGCACCCCACTCGGGACCGCACCGTGTGCGCGCGGAAACGACGCCACAGCGAGGCCGTTCTCGCGGAGCACGTCGGTGGCAGCGGCGAGGAACTGGACGAACCGGCGGCCGGCCGCCGGTGCCGCTGCGTCCGCGAGCACGGTCGCGTTGTAGACGATCGGAGCGCCGGTGACGGCGTAGCCGTCCGCGGTGGTGTACGACGCCGAGGCGTACGTCTCGGCCCGATCGGGGTCCGCGAAGTTGTAGGCGGGCGGGAACAGCTCGAACGAGAGGTCGTGTGCGACCGCCATGTTCCGGTAGGCGACGGCGGCGGCGCGGTTGCCGGTCTCGACGCCGGCGAGCAACTGCGGCTCCTCGGGCTCCCGATACGCCCGCTCGAGCGTCGGCGCGGCGAAGTCGTCGAGTCCGTGTTCGCGCTCCGCCAGTCGAAACGCCAGGACGGCGCGGTACCCCAGCGGGTCGAGTGCGGGATCGCTGATCGCCAGATCGCCCGCCGGCGCGTCACGGACCACCTCGTACCACGGATCGCCGGCCGCGAGTCTGTCTGCGATCCACGTGTCGCGCCCGTACGCGAGTCCGACCGCGTTCGACGCGAACGCGACGTCCCAGTCGGTGTGGCGCTCGTAGAGCCGGTCCCGGAGCAACCGGTGGTCCGCACTCACCGCCACGTCTGGGTGCTTCTGGTCGTCCGTTATCATCCGCATCACCGCCGTCGAGCCGTGGTACTCGCCGCGAACCGCGGTCCCCGTCTCCGCTTCGAACGCCGGACCCACGTGGTCTTCGAACACCACCGCGAGGCTGCCGGCCGCGAGCACCGAGACGGCGTCCGTCCCGCCCAGACAACCGGCGACGCCGGCTCCACACCCCGCCGCGACCGTCGTGAGCAGGGACCGGCGCGTTCGCGTCTGCATCTAGTGTACGGTCGGTTCGGCACCGGTTATAACTTGCCGGCATTGCAGATACGTGAGAACGGAGCCGATTTTGGTTTCGCGCCGGTCGGACGACCCCACAGTCGTTCCGCACCGTGTTATCTGGACGACACGTCACCGAACCGCTCGAGTGCGTCGGCGACCGCCTCGGCGGCGAGTCGGCTCGTGTCGGCCGCGACGGCGACGCAGACGCTCGTCGGGGCCGTCGGGTCGACCGGCCGGCGGTGGTGCACGCGGACCGCCCGTACGCTGTCGTCGGTACGGAGGGACTCTTCGACGCTTGACGCGCGTGCAGCGCGCTGCCCGGACGACTCGCCCGAGACGCGCTCGGCGGAGATCGGTACCTCGCTCGTCGCCACCGGGACCGACGGCTCGCCGACGACGGCCCGGACCGCGGCGGCGAGCGACCTCGGCGTCTCGGTCGGCGGGATCGTTTCGATCCGATCGAGTACACGCCCGTAGTCGAGATCGTCAGCACACGGCGCCTCGGCGACGACCGGCGGGGCCGTCTCGCGGCCGCCGAGCACGACCGTCGGGAGGTGACGCCCGCTGAAGCCTTCGACGAGGACGTAGTCGACGTGTGGTGTGAGGTCGTCGAGGACCGCGTCGAGCGTGCGGTCGTCTCCCGTCGCGAACCACCCGCCGTCCTCCGTGATGCCGACGGTGTGCGTTGCGCCCGCCGCGCGGTGGCGGTCGGTGTCTTTCCCTTCGGTGTCCACGTCCGGTTCGTGGGTGAGGTGTTTGACGGTCGCGACGCTGCCGCGATCCCGAAGTTGGGTCGTCAGCGCTGCCACCGCGGTCGTTTTGCCGGAGTCCGACGGTCCGGCGACGCCCAGTACGCGCATGCGTTCGTTCCGCGACCGGCCGACAAATACGCTAGCGATCGCCGGCGAGGACGCATCTGTGCTCACCGTCGTCCGCGCGAGCCGACGACCGAACGTTCATATCGGTTAGCGTGCTACTGTGCCCATGGAGTACGACCTTCCGCGCGCGGCCGGTCTCGTGGCGCTGATCATCGCCGTCGGAACCGTGGGCATCAGCGTCGGAACCCCGATGGCACTGCAGACGGTCCTCATGATGGTCGTCCCCTCGATGGCCGTCTTCGGCGCGATCGTCTTCGTCCTCGGGATGAAACACGGCGAGTTCCGCGCGACGAACGTCTGAGCGGCCGGCCGCGGGCGGCGGTCTCACGAACCGCGCTCCTTTTGTGACGACGGTCTGTTCCTCGGATATGCCACTCGGGTCGCCCGTGACCGAACTCGCGCTGCTGCTCGCCGGCGTCGCGCTGTTGTACGTCGGTGCCGAACTGCTCGTCGCGGGCGCACGGGACCTCGCGCTGGCGGTCGGCCTGAAGGCGGCGACCGTCGGCGTCACCGTCGTCGCATTCGCGACGACCGCCCCGGAGCTGTTCGTCGCGGTCTTGGGCGGGCTCACCGTCTCGACCGACATCGGGCTCGGGGCGATTCTCGGGTCGAACGTGGCCAACATCGGGCTCGTGCTCGGCGCGGCCGCCCTGATCCGCCCGCTCGACGTCTCCGAGGCGGCGCTTCGACGCGACGTGCCGTTCATGCTCCTCGCGGCGGCCCTCCTCGTCGGCTTCGGCTGGAACGGACAGATCGGGTCGGTGGAGGGCGGCGTCCTCTTGGCGACGCTCGTCGGGTTCACCCTCGTCGTGTTGCGCCGAGTCAGACGGACACAGTCGACGATCACGGCGAGCGAGCGCGACGGCATGCCGGACGCCACGGTCCGCGAGGTCGCTGCCGTCGTCGGTGGGCTCGTCGCGCTCGTCGCCGGATCGAACTGGTTGATCGCCGGCGGCCGGTCGTTGCTCGCAGCGGCCGGGTTCTCCGACCTCTTCGTCGGGCTCACGGTGCTCGCCGTCGGCACCTCGCTGCCGGAGTTCGCCGCGAGCGTCGTCGCCGCCGCCCGCGACGAGGGAACGTTCAGCGTCGGCAACGTCCTCGGGTCGAACATCTACAACGTCCTCGCGGTCGTCGGCATCCTCGCGGTCCTCTCGCCGATCGACGTCGGTCCGGGCGTCCGCGCGTTCGAGTTTCCAGCACTTCTCGCGTTCACGCTCGCCGCGGCCGGGATGATGGTCCGGGGGGGTCGGATAACCCGGCTCGACGGCGGCGTCCTCCTCGGCGCGTACGGCGCGTTCGTCTACCTACTGGTGCCGTGAGCCGGCCGTCCACGTGCCGGCTCGGCGGCGAACCGACGGCTATTCGTGCGTCGATCACGCAGTCGCGTCCGTGATAGCGATCGTCGTCAGCCGGGCCGACAGCGCCTCCGAGCACGTCGGCGAACGGCTGCTCGCGGTCGGCGACTGGACGGCCCACGAGGATACGACCCGGTCGGACGCCGCGGGCGGCGGTACCTACTACCGAACCGACGGCTTCGAGCTTCGGGAGTTCGAGACGCTCCACGTCGAGCTGTCGAACCCGGCGGCCGCCTTCGGGGGTGCGGACGGTGATGCCGCCTCCGACGACGTCGACCTCCTCGTCTTCGTCTCGCGACACGCCGGCGACTCCGGCCCGCTCTTGACCGCACACGTCACCGGCAACTTCGGCCCGTCGCCGTACGGCGGCGCGCCCGAAACGCTCGCCCTCGCGGCGCCCGGCGCGGTCTCCCGGGTCGTCGATGCGATGGCGGCGCACGCTCCCGACGGCTACGACGTCGGCATCGAGTGCACCCACCACGGCCCGACCGACACCGCGGTCCCCTCGTTGTTCGCCGAACTCGGCTCCGACGAGCCGCAGTGGCGGGACCCGGCCGGGGCCGAGGCGGTCGCCCGCGCGGTGTTAGACCTCCGCGGCACCGGCCCGGACGTGCGGGGATCGGACGGGCAGCGCCGCCACCTCGTCGGCTTCGGCGGAGGCCACTACGCCCCGCGATTCACCCGTATCGTCCGCGAGACGCCGTGGGCCGTCGGTCACGTCGGCGCCGACTGGGCGCTGGGTGAACTCGGCGACCCGGCCGCGAACCCCGACGTGATCGAGGCGGCCTTCGAGCGGAGCCGCGCCGACCACGCCGTGATCGACGGCGACCGGCCCGCGCTCGCGGCGGTGATCGAAGACCTTGGACATCGGATCGTGAGCGAGACGTGGGTCCGGACGGTCGGGGATCGCCCCCTGGCGCTCGTCGAGACGCTCGAGGCGGCCGTGGGACCCGTCGACGAGGGGCTCCGGTTCGGCTCGGTCGTTCCCGTCGACAGTGACCCCGATCCGGCCGACTGCGCCTCCGCGGTGGCCGTCCGGTCGTTCCCGGCCGCGTTGCTGTCGCGAGCGCAGGGAATCGACGCCGAGGCGACCCGCGCGGCCGTGGAGTCGCACGCGGTCGCGTTCGACACCGAGCAGGCCGGCACGCGCGCAGCCGGGTCGGTCGCGTTCGGCGCAGACGAGGCTACGCCCGGGTACACCGGTCTCGTCGAGGCGCTGGCGGCCGTCCTCGAACACGGATACGACTCGGTTCGCGTGGACGACGAGGCGGTGATCGCGCGTGAGACTGCGTTCGACCCGGCGCTCGCGGCCGACCAGGGCGTGCCGGAGGGTCCGGCGTTCGGCCGACTCGCGTCCGGCGAACCGGTCGACGTCGACGGCGAGACGGTCACGCCGACCGACGTCTCGACGGACCGGGAAGACCGGTTTCCGGTCTGACCCCGGCCCGCCGGTCGGGGTGGCCGTTCGACGCGGCCGCAGATCGTCTCGAATCGGGCAGCGAGCCAGCCGACGCGCCTGCTCGAGTCCGACGTGGGTCCGACGATCGGTCAATAATATATACCTCGGGGTCGCAAGCCACGGTATCATGGACTCCATCGTTGAGGACGCCATCGACGAGGCCGAGGACGCCTCGGCGGACGCCGCGGACGGGGGCGGCGACGCCGGCGGCCACGCCGGCACGTCACCACAGAGTGGAACGATGACCGACGAGGAGCTACAGGACGTTCTCAAAGACCTTCAGACCAACATCACCGTCGTCGGCTGCGGCGGTGCCGGCGGCAACACGGTGAACCGAATGACGGAGGAGGGGATCCGCGGCGCGAAGCTCGTCGCGGCCAACACCGACGTGCAACACCTCGTCAACGTCGAGGCCGACACCAAGATCCTGATGGGCCAGCAGAAGACCCAGGGCCGCGGTGCCGGCTCGCTCCCGCAGGTCGGTGAGGAGGCCGCCATCGAGTCACAAGAGGAGATCCAAGACTCGATCGACGGCTCCGACATGGTGTTCGTCACCGCCGGACTCGGCGGCGGGACGGGAACCGGGTCGGCCCCGGTCGTCGCGAAGGCCGCCCGCGACTCGGGCGCGCTCACCATCGCCATCGTCACGACGCCGTTCACGGCGGAGGGCGAGGTGCGTCGGACGAACGCCGAAGCCGGCTTAGAGCGCCTCCGTGACGTGAGCGACACCGTGATCGTCGTCCCCAACGACCGCCTGCTCGACGCGGTCGGGAAGCTCCCCGTCCGGCAGGCGTTCAAGGTGTCCGACGAGGTGTTGATGCGCTCGGTAAAGGGGATCACGGAGCTGATCACGAAGCCAGGGCTCGTCAACCTCGACTTCGCCGATGTCCGCACGGTGATGGAGAAGGGCGGCGTCGCGATGATCGGCCTCGGCGAGTCCGACTCCGAGTCGAAGGCGCAGGACTCGGTCAAGTCGGCGCTGCGCTCGCCGTTGCTCGACGTCGACATCTCCGGCGCGAACTCGGCGCTCGTGAACGTCACCGGCGGCGCCGACATGTCGATAGAGGAAGCAGAGGGCGTCGTCGAAGAGATCTACGAGCGGATCGACCCCGACGCCCGGATCATCTGGGGCACCTCCGTCGACGATGGGCTGGAGGGGACGATGCGCACGATGATCGTCGTCACGGGCGTGCAGTCGCCACAGATCTACGGCACCAACGACGTGGCCGACCCGGCCGACACCGAAGACGAGGACATCGACTTCGTCGAGTGAGGTGCCGGCGGTGTCGGCTGCGGTGGTTTGGTCTCCATCCGAGGCCTCGGCTCCTCCCGGCACTATCCCACTGTCCGACACCGTCGCCCCGCTCGGCACCCCGAGTTCGTGACGGGGCCGCAGCCCGAAACGCGACGCAGCGAGAATGCGACCGCACGCGACCGCAGACCGAAACGCAACGCAGACGCACGACTGCAGACGCATACGCGACCGCAGACGCACACCGACTCACCCACGATCACCCTCCACGATGCACCTCTCGACGACACCACCGACGATCGTACAGCTATCATCGGATCGTACCGCACCCGAGCGACGGCTCCGGCCACACGGGTCGCTTGACCGGTACCGAACAAGTACGACTGCCGCCTCGACCGCTCGATGACTGACAGCACGCCTGCTGCGGACCGACCAGACGGTAGCCGACCGGACGGTGGCCGACCAGACGGTAGCCGATCCGGTGGCGGTCGGTCGCTCGCGGTCCACCTGCTGACACGGGTGGCGATGCTCGCACCACTGGTTGGCGTCGGGTATCTCACCAGACCGCTCTGGCACGGGGTCGTGTACGGAATCGCCTACTCGCCGTCGGGAGCGATCGTCGGCGGGGGCGGAGCCCTCGCTGCGCTCGCCCTCTGGCTGCTTCCCCCGAGCGCGGTCGGTGGGGAGTCTGCATCGTCTCGCAGCCACCTCGACGCGCTTCGGGCAGCGGACTCACCGGTCGCGCTGTTGTTCGAACTCGAGGGGACGGCCGGCCGAAAGATTCGGATCTTCGCCGGCGTCCTCGGCGTCCTCGGGCTCCTCGCGGTCCTCGTGGGTGTGCCGGCGGGCGCGCTCGAACAACGGACGCTCGCCGAGACGACGACGAGCGAGGCGACGCCGGTAGAGACGTTCCCGCAGGCGAACCCCGACAACCCGCGGGTCGTCCCTCGCC
>ERZ1034543.343-NODE-343-length-11960-cov-3.950441_pt1 | contig 11960 bp, 16 predicted proteins | sample MGYA00520654_ERZ1034543 | MGnify/ENA primary metagenome ERZ1034543 (study PRJEB33760, sample SAMEA4777712) | hypersaline lake metagenome | biome: hypersaline environment; feature: brines | place: Spain | collected 2012-08 | depth 0 m ... | reverse complement strand
CCTGCCACTATGGCAAAGCGTGTGCCCACGGACAGGGCGGATAATACTAAACCGACTATTACTCCCATGCTAGCGACACCTACGATTATACTTCGCGCGTGTGATTTATAAAACCTTTTGGTTGCTTCAAATGCTCCATGCTTTTCGAGCATTTGTTCAAATTCTTCGGTCTTTTCATTCATCATAGAACACTCCGGTAGCTGCAAGCACTAAACCGTGAAGTGCTCCAACTAAGTAAAATAATCTTACACTAACAATACCCGTTAGTGAAAGAACGAAAAATGTTACAGTCGCTGCTTCACCCATTAAAGCCGCTGGTGAATTTAAAACTATTGTGGCTAAAGTTAAGATTCCCAAAAAACCAACTAGCAAGATTGCTAATCCGGTAGTTAGTTCATTTGGGCTTGATGCTTCAGCCGCAAATGTCTGTATTACTAGCGAGGAAAGCGCTAGCGGGTTTATGCTTTGTATCATCATTTCTTTGTACGGAAATTGTATGAATGCTCAGAAACTGTTACTCTGATGCCAGAAAGTGTGAAAAAGGCATCTTCATTGATAGTATCACCTGTCCGCTGACACACTTGTTCTCTACGGACATAGGCAATACCATTTCTTTAAGCATTCATAGCTTCTTTTGCCAATACGACTAGTGGAACTATTACAAGGAATATTCCAAGCACAGAGAATATTGACTGGCTAGCGCCAGACCAACCGAATCCTGTGCTAGTTTCCATTCCTAACCCGATAGTGTTCGGTGTTCCACTTTCCACTGAGTTTACTGTAACGTTTACAGTTCCTCCATCAATTGCTGAATATTCTACAGATTCACCCACATTAACCGAGTTTGACTCGGTATCTCCGGTATTTGTGTTAATCAATTCTACAGTTGCACTAGTTCCTGCTGTGCTAGATGTAACGTTAACATCAAGAGGTCCAGACACTTGAGTCTGAACACCTTCGTCAACTGTCACATCATACGTGGGATTCTCATTAATGGCGTTAAGGCCGACTGGGAATACATAGCCAAGCATAAGCCCGGCTATCACTACTCCCAGAATGACCTTAGTCATTTTATTAGCCATTGCCATAATGAGTCACCCTATGCACTCATTGCAGAACGTGCAAGTACGATGAGTGGTACAAGGACCAGGAAAATCCCTAAGACACTGAAAATATTGGACTGAGCATCAGTCCAGCTGGTGGTTTCTGCCGCGTTAAGGGCATCAAGCCCTACGGGAAAGACATTCCCGAGCAGAATCCCAGCTATGACAGTGCCAAGGATAATCTTGGTCATCTTGTTTGCCATTGCCATTTTTCTAGACCTCCGCACTTTGTGATAGCGCACGCACGTATTATAAAACTTTTCCCCGTAAAACCTGTGAATCTAAACTACTATTTAGTTCTTACAATTTGAGATACTTGCTGCTGAGTCATATCAAGCAATTGTCCAACTTCTGATTGAGATAATTGAGTTTTATTATATAATGTCTTAACAAACTCATTACGTTTTTCACGCTTTGCTTCTTTTTTGGCTTTTTTAATATCACTATGTTTGTAAGTTTTTTCTGCTTTCCCAAATACATCTGTATTCTTTAATTCAGACATATATTGGAAATCTTCATCATCATCTATAGCATTCCACCGTAGAATCTCTTGGTCTCCAGTTTTTGGGTGTCTGAATTTTATATGTCTAACTTCTTGGCTAAAGTCATTAATCCAGATAAAGTATTGTAAAGCAAAACCTCGATTAACTACGTTAATCCAAACATCTGCCAGAGTTTTCATCCGGCTATCAAGCATCATAGTTGAAGGTAATGTAGCTATCGTAACTACATTACGCATTCTTAATGTAGCCCACGCTTTTGAAAGATTTACATTTTCACCGGACATTGCTCGACGATTATCGGCTCCGGCTTCAATTTCATCTAGCAATAGTGCAGTTTTTTTCCGAGTATTCAGATATTTCTCAATATAATCATTTACATTGATATATCCATATTCTTCAGCATTCCAGCTATCATCGTGATACTTTTCATGTATCCACTTACATATTAGTATTGCTAATGTAGATTTTCCAAGACCGGTACTTGCTGATTTAGATGTTATTAATATCTTAGCATCTCGTTTATTTTCCAATCTATTCTTGATGAACTCGCCGAAAACCGAGCCATCAAGATTAAATCTTGAATTTTCATACGTGTTTTCTTGTTTTTCTTTAACACTCATTCATCATCACGCTCATTTTTGGGAGTTAGCATTTGCTTAATTGTTTGCTCTCTTTCGTTAAAGTCTCTAGCATTACCGCCAGATAATCCAGCGAGTATATCAAGAAACTCTTGTCGGCTACGTCCTTTAACCGATATTTGTCTTTTTTCAAATGAAAGCACAAACTTAACTAATGTGTCTTCCATATGTGCAATCTCGGGATATAAATCTGTAAGATTCTCAATTGCTGCCATTATTTCTGGATGCTCTTCAGATAATACCGTTTTTGCTGAATAATCTTCTCTTTCGGGAAGATAATCATTTATTAAATCAAGTTTAGTAGTGTCTTGTCCTTGGTTAGCATAGCCAAACATTAAGTCACTTTCTTCATCGTTAATATTGTCTTTGTCAACTTTTTCCATTTTATATCGCCCCACTTGAAACTAAGTAAAGCATTCCGAGTGTCAGCAAGTTAGTTGAAATTATTGCTATTAATGCTTGTTTAAGTGTAAGACCGTCGGTTTTTGATGCTTGAAGCATATCATCTATTAAACTTTGCTCCATAAATGTCTGATATCTTTCGCTAGTTATTAAATCATAATCTTTGTCTTCAATTTCTGATTTCTTAATATTAATCGGATTAGCAAAATCTTTTAAATATATATTGCCGTATGTCCAGATATTCTCATCCCAGTGCTTGCCATTTTCATCTGGATTTACTGCTTTAATATCAATCTTGTGTTCTGTTAATACAATTTCTGTCTCCAGATTTAAACTTCTCATTATACCTCTAAGCGCCTTTATGATTGCTGTGAATAGCTTATCCAACATACCACAACAGACGCTAATAACCCAAGTGACTATAAGGCTTGTGTCCGAAACCCCCGAATTCTGGACTTAAGGGGTCTAAACCGCTGACTGAGCAAATAACTATCCCGTTTTTGCTATATTGAAGTATGAATCCATCGCATAACTCAAATTGTCGCGTACCCGCGTGTGAAGCACCCAAATTCTCGGGTTACAGGCCGTGAAACGCCCGATTTCAAATACAGAATCGTTAGTAAAACGTGTTTTCACGAAACTCCCACCATTCACGCATACAGTTTTGGGCTCTACACATTCTTACGTTTAGCAATTGATAAAGTCTTAGGAATTTGCATAACAATCTCCCCATTCATCATAATCTTTGTATCTTTCTTCTATTTTTGGCTTTAAACTTTTACGTAATTCAAATGTATCTTTAATATCTTCATCGTCTGACATTGAAACTACAGTTTCGATATCTAATTCATCTGGTGACTTATTGAAAGTGCCACCTCCAAATACAAAAACACCTTTAGATTCTGACTTTTCATCATTTGACATTGCTTTACTAACTTCTTTAGATGCTGACCAACTACGGCTACCGGAGCACCATAATCCAGCATTGTAAAGTAATTCTTCATAAGACATATCCATTATATTTGTGTCTTGATGCTTTGAATCTACATCTCCAAAACTCTTTACCAGATATTTTAGTAAATAATTTGCCACACTTTCAAGTGCACCTTTCCCACTTCTTTCTGGAATATCGCAATCGAAATGAAGTCCATGCTCGTTACCTATATCCCATTTTTTACTCCATAAATTTGTAATATGTTCTTGATTACTTGATTTTCTTAACCAATGAGCAACTTTTCCGAACACTACTAAATGTATATGTGGATAACCGCTAGATGGGTGAGGTTCTCTAACCCAAAAGAAATGAAGTTTAACATCATCCATCTGACGTTTAGACACTTTTCGTAGTTTGCTTAATAACTTTTTTCTACCATCATCTAAGTCATCATTCAGCTCGAACCAACTTCTCTCTCTGTCTTTATTAAAATCTTCTGGTTTTAAGTCTCCGTCTTGATAACCCGAGAGCCGTAAAACCGCTACCGGCATTGAATTAAAACGGGATTCTTCGAGGTCTTTAACTTTAGCCATCATCTTTTTGGAATAATTCTCATCCCATCTATGGCTTGCTAAGAATGATAGGTTTTTCTCACCAACTAAGTTACCGATAGCAACTGTAGTATTTTCCGTTCTTGTTAAGTATCCAAGAAACTCTGTAATTAAATCTTCGTATGTGTGTATAAATCTAACATCTCCGAAAAGCAAATGTACAAAAGTTTTAGTGCTGAATGTCTCGTATTGGAAAATATCCTTTAATTCTTCTAAAAAGTTCCCATCTTTGTATTCCAAGCCATGCTGTCTAGCCATTAGATTTATCATTCGAGATATTGCATGACCATCTTTTTTAGATGATATATCTGAAAACCATTCAGTTATTTCTTTATCTGCTAACTCATTAAATAAATCATGTAAATGGTCATTTAAATCTTTAACTCTCGGTGTTCTGTCAAAGTATGGTATATCCCCCCAATTTTCATCTATTTCATTTACTGCTACCAAAGGAAGACCATCTTCAATCATTCCTCTTAATCTTTTGTGGTCATTTGCTATTGTATGAGTATTCCTAAATAATAGTTGGTATATGTTTTTCTTACTTAGCCCGTGGTCTGAATCTAAATCAATCTCCTTCTGGGTTTTTATGTCACGCGCATTACCAATTATTTCGGCCTCCGACACATTATTGTCATTTGTTTTACCCTTGGCAGAGTTATTCCCGCTGGGGGAACACCGCGAACCACCCCGCACAGCACCGCTACCACCACTTCTTGAGCTCATTAGTAAGAGTTTGTTTTAACGTCTTCAACTTCTCCGTTTTTCATCACTAATATAACTTCATCTACATTAGAATTAATTTCTTCGTCTAGCATCATTTCTGCCATGCTTTTCGACATTCCGAACTCTCCGTTTTCTGGTAACATCATTTTATTTCTTTAATTTCTGAAGTCGTTTAACTTCTTTAGCCGCTTGTTTGAAACTTTTACCATGCTCTGCTTGAAGATGCCCAATTATATCTAATTCATCTACAGGAATTTCAAAAGTATATACGTCAGAAATATCACACTTACAAGGAGTATGAAGAAAACAGTCGCTGACTTTAATAAACGAATCATTAGCATTGCTATTGCTAGTGTCAGTATCACTATTATTACTTGAGAAATCATCTAATGACATTTTTAATAATGCGAGAATGTCACTTGTTCAGTCCCAAAGTAATTATTCGTATCAAAGTCAATATCTTTATTTTGCGCTATAGATTGTGCTACAATTTGGTAATCAGCATCTTCTGGGTTTATATCTTGATTTTCCAAATATTCTCTTACATATTTCACAGATTCTAAAGTTATTGGGTAGCCGTATGCTCTCAAATTCCAGATTAAATTAGAAAATCCAGACTTGTAGCCCTTTGGTGGATTTTCTAAATCTTTCCCACGGTGGAAGTGTCGATTATACATTTCTATGTCGGTATTTTCTGACATCTTAATCCTCCGTGATGAATACCGCTATCCCAGTTTCATCTTCAAATTCTTGTCTTTCAATTAATGCTTCTTCCGGTAGTTCAACATCTGACTCTCTGATTATTCTATCTAAACTTTTACGTATGGTAGCAGACAGATTGAATTTTGTGTCTTCATCATTTTTTTGCTTTCTAATCCAAGCCTTGTGGTACTTTGCGATATGCACAGATGCTTGGTACATTTCTTTAAATTCTTCAGTTACTACCATGTCATCATCTGTAACCTTAACGTCAGGTGAGTGTGCCATTGCTACATATCACTATAACCCCGTTTAATACATAAAGTTTTCGTACCAGAAAAGAAGTATTTGCTTAACTGAAGTCGACTAATGAAACATCTAGCACTGTGAATAAGAATATCTCAAACAATATCAAAGTAATCGGAATATAGATTGGGATGAATCCACCTATCCAACTTAATGCTAGCAATATTGTCATGCTCCCAATACCGGCTCCACTTCCTAACTTAATTCCAACTAATACACCGCCAAGAATTGAAACTATCATAGCCCAAAAGCTCCAATTATCGAATATCGCAAATATTTGCTCTGACGGAGACAATTTATTGAAATCTTCAAAGTCTGGTACAGGTTCTACAAATATTGTATCTGAATCACTAAATCCATCATATGTGTATGTAAGTGTATAAGTAATATTAGATTCACTAAATGCTACGGTATCATTTACGTTATCAAATGTGGCATATCCAGATGGACTACTTGAAATGTTTGAAGTATTCACTTCAATATCTTCAGTTCTTCCATCTTCATAATTCAATATTGCTGACATACTTGCATTTTTATCCCGCTCAACTTCAGATTCTTCAATATTAAAGTCGATATTTGATGGGTCTCCAAGTACTGTGACATTAGTATCCGTAGAATGTGATGTGCCATACCAAGAATCCACATATGACACGGATATTTTGGCTTCTCCGTATAAGTTTGCCGTAGAACTTCCAGAATTTTCATTCACAGATACAATTGTTGAGTTAGAACTTGAGAAATTCAAGTTTTGGCTTGACGTTATTAACGCTGCCGAGCCGTCACTATATTCTAGTTCAACGTCTAAATCTTTTGTCTCACCTTCATCATAAGTAAAGTCATTTGGACTTATTATTTTTACATTCTCAATTTCTGGTGGGTCTGATACCGTAACTGTGTCAGAATTTGAAGTTTCTGTTTCACCAGCAAAACCTGTATAAGTTGATTGAATATTCGTAGTTCCACTATTTAATCCAGCAAATGTTTCAGCATTTGTAGCAACATCTCCGGTATTTTCAATTATATTGCTATCATATGAATAAGTTACATCTGAATCATCTGCTAATTCCGTAGTTCCATTTTGATAAGTTAATTCTGTAGCAACTGTGAAATCTTCTGTGCCAACTAAATCTGTATTATCTTGAGATGGGTAAACTAATTGAGTGCTTGCTACAGGTTTTTCAATAGTTACAGTTGTTGAATCTGTAACTGTATTTCCACTCTCATCTGTGTAAGATGTTTGTATATCAGTAGTCCCCACGGACGTGCCCTCGAACGTATTTCCAGAAACGCGCGTGACTATTGAAGAATCATAAGAATAACTCACATTATTTGTAACATCTTCAGTGCTACCGTCAGAGAATAAAGCATCTGAATTAACATCAAATTCGTTAGAGCCGGTAGATGTATAACTATTTGTGTTACCCTCTATTGTAGAATCAAGCGATTGAGCATTTATGACATTTAAGTTCAACAGCGTTAATTCTGTGAGATAGGTAATTGTTAGATATTTTCCGTTATTAGAACTGATTAATGAGTCGACTTTAGAAGGCTCTTGTCTTAATGGACTATAATCAAATGATTCAACATTTTCTGTTGTTACATTTAACAAATATAACTTTTCTGTGTCTGAGTTTCCAACTAGAATTTCGTCACCACTACTTGTAATTAAACCCTCATAATCTTCTTGCCAGTTATTTATTTGTGTAATTTTTTTAGTCGTATAAGAGCCACTTGACATATCTATTTGGCTTATTTCACCAAAATCTGAAACTACATATGCAAAGTCGTTATTTTTTGCTATGCCACTGTAATAGCTAACATTCACATTAATATCTTGGTAATTGTTGATACCATCAACTACTCTAACTGAATCTTGTCCACCTGTCATAATAAATTTATCATCGTATATTTCTATATCTTCTGGGTTATAATCATTAGCTGTATGAGTAGCTAAACTACTGAATGACCCAGTAGATTTATCGTATTCCCAAAGTGTATATCTTTTATTATTACCGTCATCTTCTCCAACTACCACCTTAATATTACCATTATATGATGATACTTTTTCAGCTCCTTCTAAATACTCACTTGTATCATATAAAGGCAGGTCTTCAGTTTTGACTTGGTTTCCTGTTTCTGACTCAAGAATTTGCAAATTATCATTTGAATCAGCTATTATCAATTCATTTTCTGCAGAATTATATTCCATCAGTTTGCTATTATAGCTATAAATAGATGTACTCGTACTCCAAACAACGTTCCCATCACTATATTTCTTCGTTTCCTGGCCTTGGGAAACATAGACATTTCCAGAATCTGTTACTTCTGATGCATCAAAATATGAACCTGAAGATCCGTTTTCACTCCATTCCACTTCAGCGTTAGAAAAATCATCAATTGCTGACACAGGAACCGCAAAAACGCTAAATGCTAAAGTAAACGCTAGGAGAATTGCTATTATTTTATTTCTCACGCTCTTCCACCTCGTTTATTCCATTTTCCAAATCTGTAATCATGCTTTCACTATCGGTCTTTTCAAGTTCATCAATTGCTTGTCTCATTTGTCTTTTCAAGTACCAATTCACCAACTTTTGCTTGATTTTCTTGAACATATGTTTATGTGTATGGTAACGCTTTTGCTATCTGGTACGTAGTATTTAATATAATAAAGAACATAACTAAACTTGGGATTAAGACAAAAACGCTAGCCCATCCTGCAGTATCCACTAAGAATACCCAGCCATCTAGCACATTTGTAAGATTTTTGCTAACTATTGTTATGTTAGCAATAACTGTGTTAAGCGCATTTGCAATTTCAGATACACTTCCGAAAGATAAATTAGACCAATTTACAGTTTCACCGGCTCTTTCCGTAGGTGTGAAAGCAGAATCTCTAAGTGCCATGAAATTCAACACTCGTGTTATTATTATTAATGCTATCATAGATATTGAAGTATATCTAATCTCAGCATCAGATATTAAACTCATGCGGTATCACCTAATATTACAGTTGTCATCTCTCTGCCAACTGCTAAAGCCATGAATACTAATAATAGCAACCAAGCACCAATTATAAAACTATTTTGAGTTTCGGCTGCTATCCAACTTAATAATATAGCAGATGCTCCACCACCTACGTAGATATTTCCGGCTATTAAACCTATTGCCGCTCCGAATAGCATGGGCAATGTTACTGCCAATAAAGTGAAATCAATCGCTGTCATCTTTCACCTTTTTATACCCGTAGTTTATTGCTATCAGACCTGCCACTATGGCAAAGCGTGTGCCCACGGACAGGTCGGATAATACTAAACCGGCTATTACTCCCATGCTAGCGACACCTACGATTATAGTTCGCGCGTGTGCTTTATAAAACCTTTTGGTTGCTTCAAATGCTCCATGCTTTTCGAGCATTTGTTCAAATTCTTCGGTCTTTTCATTCATCATAGAACACTCCGGTAGCTGCAAGCACTAAACCGTGAAGTGCTCCAACTAAGTAAAATAATCTTACACTAACAATACCCGTTAGTGAAAGAACGAAAAATGTTACAGTCGCTGCTTCACCCATTAAAGCCGCTGGTGAATTTAAAACTATTGTGGCTAAAGTTAAGATTCCCAAAAAACCAACTAGCAAGATTGCTAATCCGGTAGTTAGTTCATTTGGGCTTGATGCTTCAGCCGCAAATGTCTGTATTACTAGCGAGGAAAGCGCTAGCGGGTTTATGCTTTGTATCATCATTTCTTTGTACGGAAATTGTATGAATGCTCAGAAACTGTTACTCTGATGCCAGAAAGTGTGAAAAAGGCATCTTCATTGATAGTATCACCTGTCCGCTGACACACTTGTTCTCTACGGACATAGGCAATACCATTTCTTTAAGCATTCATAGCTTCTTTTGCCAATACGACTAGTGGAACTATTACAAGGAATATTCCAAGCACAGAGAATATTGACTGGCTAGCGCCAGACCAACCGAATCCTGTGCTAGTTTCCATTCCTAACCCGATAGTGTTCGGTGTTCCACTTTCCACTGAGTTTACTGTAACGTTTACAGTTCCTCCATCAATTGCTGAATATTCTACAGATTCACCCACATTAACCGAGTTTGACTCGGTATCTCCGGTATTTGTGTTAATCAATTCTACAGTTGCACTAGTTCCTGCTGTGCTAGATGTAACGTTAACATCAAGAGGTCCAGACACTTGAGTCTGAACACCTTCGTCAACTGTCACATCATACGTGGGATTCTCATTAATGGCGTTAAGGCCGACTGGGAATACATAGCCAAGCATAAGCCCGGCTATCACTACTCCCAGAATGACCTTAGTCATTTTATTAGCCATTGCCATAATGAGTCACCCTATGCACTCATTGCAGAACGTGCAAGTACGATGAGTGGTACAAGGACCAGGAAAATCCCTAAGACACTGAAAATATTGGACTGAGCATCAGTCCAGCTGGTGGTTTCTGCCGCGTTAAGGGCATCAAGCCCTACGGGAAAGACATTCCCGAGCAGAATCCCAGCTATGACAGTGCCAAGGATAATCTTGGTCATCTTGTTTGCCATTGCCATTTTTCTAGACCTCCGCACTTTGTGATAGCGCACGCACGTATTATAAAACTTTTCCCCGTAAAACCTGTGAATCTAAACTACTATTTAGTTCTTACAATTTGAGATACTTGCTGCTGAGTCATATCAAGCAATTGTCCAACTTCTGATTGAGATAATTGAGTTTTATTATATAATGTCTTAACAAACTCATTACGTTTTTCACGCTTTGCTTCTTTTTTGGCTTTTTTAATATCACTATGTTTGTAAGTTTTTTCTGCTTTCCCAAATACATCTGTATTCTTTAATTCAGACATATATTGGAAATCTTCATCATCATCTATAGCATTCCACCGTAGAATCTCTTGGTCTCCAGTTTTTGGGTGTCTGAATTTTATATGTCTAACTTCTTGGCTAAAGTCATTAATCCAGATAAAGTATTGTAAAGCAAAACCTCGATTAACTACGTTAATCCAAACATCTGCCAGAGTTTTCATCCGGCTATCAAGCATCATAGTTGAAGGTAATGTAGCTATCGTAACTACATTACGCATTCTTAATGTAGCCCACGCTTTTGAAAGATTTACATTTTCACCGGACATTGCTCGACGATTATCGGCTCCGGCTTCAATTTCATCTAGCAATAGTGCAGTTTTTTTCCGAGTATTCAGATATTTCTCAATATAATCATTTACATTGATATATCCATATTCTTCAGCATTCCAGCTATCATCGTGATACTTTTCATGTATCCACTTACATATTAGTATTGCTAATGTAGATTTTCCAAGACCGGTACTTGCTGATTTAGATGTTATTAATATCTTAGCATCTCGTTTATTTTCCAATCTATTCTTGATGAACTCGCCGAAAACCGAGCCATCAAGATTAAATCTTGAATTTTCATACGTGTTTTCTTGTTTTTCTTTAACACTCATTCATCATCACGCTCATTTTTGGGAGTTAGCATTTGCTTAATTGTTTGCTCTCTTTCGTTAAAGTCTCTAGCATTACCGCCAGATAATCCAGCGAGTATATCAAGAAACTCTTGTCGGCTACGTCCTTTAACCGATATTTGTCTTTTTTCAAATGAAAGCACAAACTTAACTAATGTGTCTTCCATATGTGCAATCTCGGGATATAAATCTGTAAGATTCTCAATTGCTGCCATTATTTCTGGATGCTCTTCAGATAATACCGTTTTTGCTGAATAATCTTCTCTTTCGGGAAGATAATCATTTATTAAATCAAGTTTAGTAGTGTCTTGTCCTTGGTTAGCATAGCCAAACATTAAGTCACTTTCTTCATCGTTAATATTGTCTTTGTCAACTTTTTCCATTTTATATCGCCCCACTTGAAACTAAGTAAAGCATTCCGAGTGTCAGCAAGTTAGTTGAAATTATTGCTATTAATGCTTGTTTAAGTGTAAGACCGTCGGTTTTTGATGCTTGAAGCATAAAAAACCGACGGTCTTACACTAAAACAAGC
>ERZ1034543.341-NODE-341-length-11971-cov-38.815626_pt1 | contig 11971 bp, 10 predicted proteins | sample MGYA00520654_ERZ1034543 | MGnify/ENA primary metagenome ERZ1034543 (study PRJEB33760, sample SAMEA4777712) | hypersaline lake metagenome | biome: hypersaline environment; feature: brines | place: Spain | collected 2012-08 | depth 0 m ... | reverse complement strand
ATCTGGTGTCGTTCGAGAGCTACCCGGGCGAGGAGGCGGCCGTGCAGGCGTGGCTGTGGGAACGCTTGGGGGCGCTCGGATTCGAGCGATACCGGTGGGAGCCGGACCCGGGCGTCCTTAGAGCGCATCCATCGTTCCCACCCGTCGAGACGCTCGACCTCGCTGACCGGCCGAGCGTCGCCGGCGCCCTCGCGTTCGGTGACCCGGACGCCGGGCCGACGATCGTGCTCAACGGCCATGCCGACGTCGTTCCAGTCGAGGCGTCGGCGTGGAGTGCGGACCCGTTCGACCCGGCGTGGCGCGACGGGCGACTCTACGGCCGCGGCTCGGCCGACATGAAAGGTGGGCTCGCGGCGTGTGTGATCGCGGCGCTGGCGATCGAATCGGTCGCCGACGACCGCGGACTGAACGGGCGAGTGGTCGTCGAGAGCGTCGCCGGCGAGGAAGAGGGCGGTATCGGTGCAGCGACCGCGGCCGCGGCGAACCCGTATCCGTTCGAGCGTGACGCCGCGATCGTCGCCGAGCCCACTGACTTCGCGCTCGTCGTCGCCGCGGAGGGCAGTCTCATGACCCGGCTGGAGGTGACCGGGAAGTCGGCCCACGCCGCCAGGGCCTGGGAGGGTGAGTCCGTGCTGCCGCACTTCGAGGCTATCCGGCGGGCGTTCGAGTCACTCGAGCGCGAGCGCGCCGAACAGGTGACACACCCGTTGTTCACCGCGTACGACGCCCCGTGGCCGGTGACGTTCGGGCGGGTCGAAGCGGGCGAGTGGGCGTCGTCGGTCCCCGCCTCGCTCACCGCCGAGATCCGCATCGGCGTCGCGCCTCACGAGACGGTCGCCGACGTCGAAGCCGCCTATCGGCGACGGCTCGAGGCGGTGTGTGCGGAGCGTCCGTGGCTCGCAGACCATCCACCGACCCTCGAACGATTCTCCGTCCAGTTCGAGGGCTCGGAGGTCGACCCCGACGAGCCGATCGTCTCGTGTGTCGAAGCCGCCGCGGCTGCACACGGCATCACGGACCCGAGCTACGAGGGGTTCACCGGGGGGACAGACGCCAGACACTACCTCGACGCGGGGATTCCGACGGTCGTGTTCGGGCCGGGGTCGGTCGACCTCGCACACGCGCCCGACGAGCACGTCGAGTGGGACGCGCTCCGGCGCGGCTGTCAGATGCTCGCGACCGCGACGACGACTGCGCTCGACGCGTACTGAACAATTAAGCGGCCCGTCTGCTAACGAGTCGACGTGCGTTCAGAACTCCACTCTCGGCTGATCGAACTGCGTCGCGACCTCCACCGGCGTCCGGAGCTCGGCTGGTGTGAGTTCTACACCACCGGCCGCATCGTCGACGCGCTGCACGAGGTCGACCTCGACGAGCTGTACGTCGGCAGCGACGTCCACGGCGACGATCAAATCCGTCCGCCAACCGACGCGGCCCTCGACCGCGCGGCCGATCGGGCGCGAGCCCTCGGCGTCGACGAGGCGGTCCTGACGAAGCTCGAGGACGGATACAGCGGGGCGCTCGCGGTGCTGGAACGCGGTCCGGGCCCCACCGTACTCGTCCGGGTCGACATCGACGGGCTCCCCCAACGAGAGTCGGGCGACGACGACCACGACCCGGCCGCAAACGGGTTCGCCTCGGTGTACGACGACCGGATGCACGCCTGCGGCCACGACGCCCACGCGGCGATCGGTGTGGGCGTCGCCGAGGCGGTCGCAGCGAGCGAGTTCGCCGGCACGCTGAAGGTGCTCTTCCAGCCCGCCGAGGAACTCGGCGCCGGGGCCGCCTCGGTCGTCGAGAGCGGGCACCTCGACGACGTCGACGCGCTCGTCGCGATCCACGTCGGCCTCGATGCGGAGACGGGCACGGTGATCCCAGACGTCGACTCGTTCCTCGCGATACGAGGATTCGAGGCGACGTTCGAGGGCGCGTCCGCACACGCCGGAATCGCCCCACAAGAGGGATCGAACGCGATCCAGGCGCTCTCGACGGCCGTCTCCAACCTGTACGCGATTGCCCGGCACGCGGACGGGAAGACCCGGATCAACGTCGGTGAAATAGCCGGTGGGACCGCCTCGAACATCGTCGCCGAGTCGGCGACGCTCCGCGGCGAGGTGCGCGGGTCGACGACCGCCCTCCGCGAGTCGCTCGAGGAGCGCGCTCGGGGTGTCATCGAGAGCGCCGCCAGCCTGCACGACTGTGCCGTCGACGTGTCGTCTCTCACCGGCGCGCCGAGTGCGACCTGTGACGAGCGGCTCGTCGAGACCGTCGCGGACGCAGCGCGAGAGCGTGGAGCCGACGTCGTCCCAGAGGACGGCGCAGCCCTCGGGGGCAGCGAGGACGCGACGCGTCTGATGCGGGCCGTCCAGCGCGCGGGAGGCGTCGCGACATACGTCGGCTTCGGCGCGAGCAACCCGACCGGCCATCACACCGCGACGTTCGACGTCGACGAGGCGGTGATCCCGCTCGCGGTCGACGTGGTGACCGACGCCGTGTGTGCGATCGCCGACCCAGCGGCGTGACGGGTCGGACACTCCGGTGCGGTTTCGTGGCAAAACCCTAACTCGCCTCCGCACGTCGGTCGCGACCATGGTACTCGTTCTCTCAGAGGCCGACGTCGAACGGCAGCTGGAACTCGCCTCGCTCGTCGACGTCGTCGCAGAGACGCTGGTCCGACAAGCCGCCGGTGCGGTCGAGCGACCGGAGCGACCGCACTTTCCGGTCGGTGCCGGGCTCGACGGCGACGAGCCCACGGGAACCGGTATCGCCATGCCAGCGTACGTCCACGGCGCCGACCACTACGCGACGAAGCTGGTCGGGGTCCACGAGGAAAATGCGGACCGGGGACTCCCGACGATCAACGCACAGATCGTGCTCACTGACGCCAGAACCGGCGTACCCGAGGCGTTACTGGCCGGCACGACGGTGACGAACGCCCGGACGGGCTGTATCGGTGCGGCCGCGGTTCGGGCGCTTGCAGCCGACGTCGACTCGCTCACGCTCGGTGTCATCGGTGCTGGTGCGCAAGCTCGCTGGCAGACCCGGGCGATCGCGACCGTGGCGTCGCTCGACGACGTGCGGATATACTCGCCGAGCGACTCGCGGCTCGCGTGTGCAGCCGACCTCGACGAGGCAGGTGTCCCGGCTCGTGCCGTCGCGACGTCGACCGAAGCGGTTGCGGACGCCGACGTGGTCGTGACCGCGACGACCGCGACCGAGCCCGTGTTCCCGGCAGCGGCACTGGCGCCCGGGGCGCTCGTCGTCGCCGTCGGCGCGTTCACCGAGGAGATGCAGGAGCTCGAACCGGCCGTCCTCGCGGACGCCGAGCGGGTCTTCGCCGACGTCCCGAGCGAGGTGGCTCACACCGGCGACCTCCTCGCGAGCTCGCTCGAGGCGTCCGACCTCGTCGAACTCGGCGTCCCGCTCGAGGAGGGGTACACCCGCGAGTCACAGCGCGGGAGGCTCGTGGTCGCGAGCGTCGGGTCGGCGACGCTCGACGCGGCGGCCGGCGCGGCCGTGTACCGCCGTGCGGTCGAGGCTGGTGACGGCACCGACGTGTCGCTCTGACGTCCCGTCTCGTCGCTCGGCCCGACCGATCGTCGAGCCACCCGTCCATGGACGGCGAGAGCTTTATATGTCTGACCTCGGCACAACCGTATAGAATGCCACGAGGTACCAAGACACGCGTTCGTCGACGATCGTTTCTCGCCGGTGCGGGCGGTGCTGGCATCGCCGGCCTCTCCGGCTGTGTGAGTTTCGGCGGCGGCGAGGAGAGCAGTGGCGATACCGGCGACGGCAGTGAGGGCGAATCTGACGGCGCGACGGCCGGCGAGACCGGCTCGGAGCCGATCGCGCTCGGACAGCCGGCCGCACTGAGCGGCCAGTGGGACTTCTTACAGCCGGGCGTCTCACAGGCGACGGACGCGGCGGTGAGTCACATCAACGAGGCCGGCGGCGTCCTCGGCAGCGAACTGGAGGTGATCAGACGAGACACCGCCGTCAACCCTCAGGAGGCGCGAACCGTCGCGACACAGCTCGTCGAGAGCGACGGCGTCGCCGGGCTCGTCGGGCTCTTCTCGAGTGAGATCAATCCGCTCTGGGACTTCCTCCAGGACCTCGCGATGCCGGTCGTCACCCCGTGGCCGGGGTCGACGTACCTAGACACGCGTGGCGGCGACAAACTCACGCCGGACGACGTGAGCGACGACGAGTGGGTGTGGCGAACCGTCGTCGGTGACACCGTCCACACCAGCGGAAGTGCGGTGTACGCGCTCGAAGAGGGCTTCGAGACCCTGGGGGTGCTCAACGGAAACACCGAAGGCGAGCGGAGCTACGCCGAGGGGTTCCTCGACGTCTACGAGGAGAACGGCGGGACCCTCGTCGAGCGGGTCGAGGTCGAACTCGCGCAGTCGAGCTATCAGTCCGCGCTCAGTCGGCTCTTCGACGCCGACTTCGACGCCTTCCTGATCAGCCTCCCACAGGAGTCTGCGATCACGGCGCTCTCGGACTGGTCGGACGGCGAGTACGGCAGACAGCCGATCCTCTCGGACACCCTCGCCTCACAGGCGGTGTACGACCAGGTCGGCAGCGATATCGAGGGTGCCTGGGCCGCACAACCCGGTCGGTCTGGCCCCGGCTACAACACGTTCGAGGGCATCTACGCCGAGGCCGGCGACGCCGAGATCAACGCCTGGACGCCGCCGTCCTGGGACGCGGTCACGGTGATGGCGCTGGCCATCGAGCGAGCCGGTGAGGCGAGCCCGGCGGCGATCCAGCGGAATCTCGGTCCGGTGAGCCGGGGTGACGGGACGCCCGTCCAGACGTTCGCGGCGGGCAAAGAGGCGCTCGCGAACGGCGAGGAGATCACCTACCGCGGTGCAGCAACGCCGACGACGTTCACCCAGCACGGCAACGTCTTCGGGACCGTCACGATAAGCACCGCGGAGTCGGGTGGGTTCACACAGACGAGTCAGGTGTCCGCGGCCGACGTCCGCGAGTACGTCCCAGAGGGACAGTACTGACGCAGATGGGGCTCCTCCAGGAGATACTCTTCGGGCTGGTCACTGGTTCGTACATCGCCATCGCGGCGATCGGGTTCACCCTCATCTACGGAATCGTGAACATGATCAACTTCGCGTACGGCGAGTACCTCACGCTAGGGGCGTTCGTCGGTCTGCTCGCGTCGACCGCCCTCCCCGTTCCCCTCCCGGTCGCCGTCGTCGTCGCGATGGTCGGTGGAGGGATCGGGAGTCTCGTGCTCGCGCGTGGCTTCTTCACGCCGATCAATCAGACCGGGCCGGTCCCGCTGTTGTTGACCTCGATCGGACTCGGGATCGCGTTACGGAACGTGATCCGGCTCGTCGCCGGACGGAACGCGCGGTACTTCGAGACCGAGACGACGACGGTCCGGTTCGACTCGGTGCCCGACCTCTCGGTCGGCCCCGTCGACCTCCTCGGGGGGTTCTTCGTCACGACCGAACAGCTGACCGTCGTGGGTGCTGCGGTGGCCGTCTTCGTCGCCGTACACCTGCTCTTGACCCGGACCAACGTCGGCATCGCGATGCGGGCGATGGGCGACGACGAGCAGCTCGCACGAGTTCGCGGGATCGACACCCAGCTGGTTCGTGACAGCGTCTGGATCCTCGCGGGCGTCCTCGCTGGGCTCGCCGGCGTGTTGATGGCTATCCAGACGAACGTCAGCGCGACCACCGGGTACAGTCAGATCCTCCAGATCCTCTCGGCGGCCATCCTCGGGGGTGCAGGCAGCCCGTACGGCGCGATCGTGGGCGCGTACGTCATCGGCCTCGTGATCGCGCTCTCGACGGCGTTGTTGCCGTCCGGGCTGACCGGGTTGTCGACCGCGGCCGCGTTCGTCATCCTGATCGCCGTCTTGCTTGTTCGTCCGAGCGGCATCGCGGGAACCGAGGTGCGCGAGGCGTGAGAGGGCTCGACCGGCTCCCCACCGGGCGGGGCAATCGAGCGCTGCTCGTCGGGCTGGGGTGTCTCCTCGTCGGCGGACTGCTGGCGCTTACGCCCCTCCGCGTCCAGCTTCCGAGCGCCCTCTACGTCTTCGTCGAGGTCGGCATCGTCTTCGTCATCTACGGACTCCTCGTGTTGGGGCTCGACGTACAGTACGGACACACCGGGCTCGTCAACTTCGGTCACGTCGTCTTCTTCGCCGTCGGCGCCTACGCCACGGCGATGCTCTCTGCACAGGACACCTTCGCCGGGGTCGGGCTCGGCTACCCGTGGCCGATCGGGGTCGCGGCCGGCGTCGGTGCTGCCGCCGCGCTCGGGTTCCTGCTCAGCGCGACGTCGATCCGGCTTCGTGACGACTTTCTCGCCATCGTCACCCTCGCCACCGCAGAGATATTTCACTCGCTGTTCGTGAATCTCGAGGGGCTCTTCGGCGGGAACGTCGGGATCCTCGGGGTACCGCGACCGATCGCGTCGCTCGTCGCCGACGGCGACACCCGGCTCGTAGCCACGGTGTTCGTGCTCGGCGGTATCACGCTCGTGACGCTCGCGCTGCTCACCCGGCTCACGGCCGCGCCCTACGGTCGCGTGCTCCGCGCGATTCGAGCGGACGAGCTCGTGACGCGGTCGCTCGGCAAACCGACGACGACGTACAAGACGCAGGCGTTCGTCTACGGCGCCGCGCTCGCCGGGCTCGCCGGCGGGCTCTTCGCGCTGTACAACGGCGCGGTCGCGCCCGGGTTCTTCACGATCCAGGTGACGGTGACGGTCTGGATCGGCATGTTGTTGGGCGGCGCGGCGAACCACCGCGCGGTGCTCGCCGGACTGGCGATCATCATGGGGTTGCGACTCGTCTCTCGGTTCGCGCTCACCGTCACGCCGATCTCTGGCGACGTGTTCGCCGCCGTGCGGCTCGTCGTGGTCGGGCTCGTCCTCGTCGCGGTCGTCCGGTACCGTCCCGCCGGCATCTGGGGGAACCCACGCGAGCTGGGGGTGGACCGATGAGCCGGCTGACCGTCGACGGACTCGTCGTCGAGTTCGGCGGCCTCAGAGCGATAGACGACCTCTCGGTGTCGGTCGAATCGGGCGAACTCGTCGGCGTGATGGGGCCGAACGGGGCCGGTAAGTCGACCTTCTTCAACTGCGTCAGCGGGGTGCTTACTCCGGACAGCGGCAGCGTCGTGCTCGATGGAACGGACGTGACGGGAGCACCCCCGGAGCGACTCGCTCGTGCGGGCCTCGTCCGGACCTTCCAAGACACCAGGGAGCTCGAGACGATGACGGTCCGGGAGAACGTGCGGCTCGCAGCACGTGACCACCCGGGCGAGCGAACGGTCCCGGCGCTGCTCGGGAGCGACGACGCACGAACGACCGAAGACGCGGTCGGCGAGCGGGCCGACGAGCTGATCGACACCTTCGATCTCACGCACCTCGCAGACGCGTACAGCGGGTCGCTCTCTGGGGGCCAACGGAAGCTCCTCGAACTCGCGCGTGCGCTGATGGTCGACCCAGACGTGTTGTTGCTCGACGAGCCGTTCGCGGGCGTGAATCCGAGTCTGACGCGCGAGATCGCCGAACACATCCGGGCGCTCAACGAGGCGGGCACGACCGTCGTCGTCATCGAACACGAACTCGAGACGCTCACCGACCTCGCAGAGCGGCTGATCGTGTTACAGCAGGGGACGCTGCTCGTCGAGGGCGAGCCGGACGCCGTGGTGGCCGACGAGCGCGTCGTCGACGCGTACCTCGGAGGTGGCGCGTGAGCCTCCTCCACGTCGAGGCGCTCGACGCGGGATACGGTGACCTCGAGGTGCTCTCTGACGTCCACCTCCGCGTCGACGACGGAGAGTACGTCACCGTCGTCGGTCCGAACGGTGCCGGAAAGTCCACCGCGATGAAGGCCATCGTCGGCCTCGCTACCTGCTTCGACGGGTCGATTACCTTCCGCGGCAACGACATCACCGGGCTACCGCCCGAGGCGGTCGTTCACGAGGGGATCGGGTACGTTCCACAGACGAACAACGTCTTTCCGACGCTGACCGTCGAAGAGAACCTCACGATCGGGGCGTACCCGCTCGAGACCGTCCCAGAGGCTCGGATGGAGGCGGTGTACGACCGCTTCCCAGCGCTCGCGGGCCGCCGGGACGAACCCGCCGGCGCCCTCTCGGGCGGCCAACAGCAGATGCTCGCGATGGGGTGTGCGCTGATGCTCGACCCGGGCGTGTTGTTGTTGGACGAGCCGAGTGCGGGGCTCGCACCCGACCTCGTCGACGAGATGTTCGACCGAATCGACGAGATCAACGACGCCGGCACGACCGTCCTCATGGTCGAACAGAACGCCACGGAGTCGCTCAGACGCTGTGACCGCGGCTACGTCCTCGCGAACGGACAGAACCGGTACGAGGACGACGGCGACGCTCTCATCGCCGACGACGCGGTTCGCGAACAGTTCCTCGGCGGCTGAGCACGGACTCACCCGTCGGCGACGAGCCCCAGGTACCGGTGGTCGGTAGGGGCGGTCACCGAGAGCCACTCCACCGACCGGCCACACAGCGTCTCCGTCGACCGGGCGCCGAATCGGGATCGGTCGCCACCGTCGTGGCCGAGGAGGTACCCGACGGGGCGAGGCCCGAACGTCTCGAGTCGCTCCGCGAGCCAGCCGTCACCCTGCGGTTCGGCGAACGCGACCGGCCGGTCCGGCGGCGAGGCGATCCGTGCACCGAGGACCGCGCTCTCACCCCAGCGGGGCGTGCCGACGTCGACGGCGGTTCCGACCCGATCGATCGCGTCTTCGACATCCCTGACGCCGAGCACGACGGTGTCGACGCCGCGAATCGGCGTCGACGGCGTGGCCTCGGTTGGGGTCACGCGACGCGACCGCGGCGTCCGGTCGCTGATGAGAAACGGCAGCAACGAGCCGGGGTCGCCCGAGCCGAGCGCGGTGAGGTCCCACTCGACGAGCGTGTCGTCCTCGCGCGTCCGTCGGTACACCGTGGGGCCGTCGACGGTGATCCCACGGTCCGCGAGGGCGTCGGTCGCCGTCTCGATGTCGTCGACGTCGATCGCCCACGCGCACGGTCCGCCGTCGTGGTGTATGGGGTCGTTCCACCAGGGAGCGGTCGTGTCGGGGTCGAGCGTAGAGATGAGTTCGAGGTACGTCCCGTCACGAAACCCCACGATACCCATGTGGGTGACGCCGTTAGAGTGGCGGCCGCCGTACGCCACGTCGAACCCCGCGGCGTCGAACGCGTCGACGAGTCGGTCGAGGTCGCGGCCGGCGACGGTGACGTGGTCGATCTGAAGCTCCATCTGTGCGCACGAACGTGCGGCACCCAGTTCGGTGTTGTGGTCGTCTGACCGCGGTTCGTACACGTGAGCCACCCGAGCGGGGGCCGGATCGAACGGGTGGGCTCACACGACGGTGGCGACGCCGCCGACGAGCGCGAGCGTGACCGTGAGCCGGCCGAGGCTGCCGAGGAAGGTCGCCACGGCGAACCGGGCGTAGTCGCGCTCGAGGACCGCGAACGCGTAGATCGAGAGGGTGTCCGGGAAGAAGGGAACCGAGAGGGCGATCGCGAGTCCCCCGTAGCCGTACTGCTGTGCGAGTTGGACCGACCGCGTCTCGGACCACTCTACGACGTTCCAGCGCGAGCGCCGAAGCCACCGGATGACCGGCCCGGACTGTTTTACCTCCTGGCCGATGTGGAAGGCGAACACGCTCCCGGCCGCCTTCCCCGTCGCACTGACGAGCATGATGCTCCCGAGGTGGACCCACCGCGGGAGTCCGAAGTCGATAGGTGCTGCGAGGACGACCTCGCTCGGTCCGGGAAGGGCGAAGGCGATCAAAAACGAGTAGACGAAGACGACGACCATCCCGACCCAGCCGGTGGCCGACTCGACCAGGGCCTCGAGGCCCGCCTCGACGCCGGCGACGACCGATCCGGAGCCGAGCACCCCGGAGACGGCGGTCGTTACGGCCGCGTCTGTGGCGAGGCCGGAGCACGTTGCCACGGCCGCGTCTGTGGCGAGGCCGGAGCACGTTGCCACGGCCGCGTCTGTGGCGGGGCCGGAGCACGTTGCCACGGCCGCGTCTGTGGCGAGGCCGGAGCACGTTGCCACGGCCGCGTCTGTGGCGGGGCCGGAGCACGTTACCACGGCCGCGTCCGCGGCGGGGCCAGCAATGCCGACCGTCGACGCGAGCGACACGATCACCCACCCCACGTCCAGTGGGCGTCGAGGACGAACCGATACAGCCCGCTCACGACGATCGCGAGGCCGTTTGCGACGAGATACAGGATATCGGCCACCTCGACGAAAGCGAAGAGGACACCCAGCTGTATCGGGATCGCGGTCCCGCGGACCACGTTCGTCTTACACAGGCCGCGAAAGTACTCGCGTACGCCCGTGTTGCGCGACCCCCTGAACGTCCAGGCGTTGTTGAGCACGTACGAGAGGAGGATCGTCAACTCGATCGAGATGGTTGCCGCGAGCAGGTAGTTCACGCCCCCGACGTCGACGAACAGCCACAAGAGCGCCATCTGCACCCCCGAGGCGGCCGCCCCGACGACGACGAATCGGCGAAGCTGGAGCGCGAGCGGACCGTCCACCAGCCCGCGGAGCAGCGACCGGATCATCTACTTGTAGCCGAGCGCCTCCAATCGTGCACCGAGGTCCTCGTCGACCGCTGCCGGTGTGGCCGTCTCGCCGTCGGTGCGGATCGTCGCGGCGTGAGCGTCGACGAGGGGGGCGAACCGATCGATGACCGCCTCGTCGTCGTCGGTCGGGTCGACGGCCCGATCGACCTGTTGGGCCGGGTCTGACGGCCGGTGGTAGAGCTCTGCTGACCCGTCGTCGACGTTCTCGATGTACGTCCACTCGGCGTCGCGGACGCTGACGTAGAGGTCACCGTCGGCGAGCGACCGCGGAATCGGCTGGGCCGTCACCTCGTCGCCGCGGACGGTCACGGAGACGACCGGCTCGGCGGTCGGAGAGGTGCCGTCGGTGACCGTCGAGCGAAGGCTCTCACCCTCCCACTCGTCCGGGGGGTCGACGCCGAGCAACGCCGCCACCGTCGGGGGAATCGCGTCGAGACCGACGCCGTGGTCGACCCGGCGACCCGGGGCTCCGGGCACGTCGACGACGAGCGGGACCCGTATCAGCTCGTCGTACAGCTTCGGGTAGTGTGCGAGGTGACCGTGTTCTTGGAACTCCTCGCCGTGGTCGCCCGCGACGACGACGGCGGTGTCGTCGGCGACCCCTTCGGCCTCGAGCGTGTCGAGGAGGCGGCCGATGCTGGCGTCGACCTGCCGAACCGCCGCTCGGTACAGCGTCTCGAGCTCCTCGAGCGTTCGGTCGTCGACGTCAAGTCCGAGGCCGGTTCGGGTGTGCGCGTGGAGCAGCTGGTGGGTGCCGAGGAGGTTCGACGACACCTCACGGATGTACCGCGGGGCGGGGACGTACGGGGTGTGTGCGTCCATGTAGTGGACCCAGAGGAAGAACGGCTCGTCGGCCGTCTCCAGAAACGACGTGGCGGCGTGTTCGACGTCGAACATGCGCGAGGTGTCGAGGAACGGCCGGTCGTCGGTCTCGCCGCGAATCCGTGACTCGATGCGGCGCAGCGGCGAGCCGAGCAGCTGAATCCACGCCTCGACCGTCGGGTGCGTTGCGAGGTACTTGCTGTAGATGCTCGCGCCGACGCTGGCGACGAACGGCTCGAACGCGTCGAAGCCCTCGTCGTACCCCCAGTGAGAGGTCAAGAAACCGTTCGCGGCGTTGAAGCCGGCGGTCTCGACGCCGGCCGCAGACAGCGTCTCGGCGAGGGTCGTCGCCTCCTCGACGCCGATGGCACCGCTCTCGGCGAAGACGCTTGAGGACGCTAGTATCGAGGGGAACGAGAACGGCGTCCAGTTACCCGTCGCGAAGGCGTGCTCGAAGACCGTTCCGCGCGCGGCGAGCGAATCGATGACCGGGGTGTGGCGGTCGTCGGCGTACGCGC
>ERZ1034543.340-NODE-340-length-11980-cov-2.508847_pt1 | contig 11980 bp, 13 predicted proteins | sample MGYA00520654_ERZ1034543 | MGnify/ENA primary metagenome ERZ1034543 (study PRJEB33760, sample SAMEA4777712) | hypersaline lake metagenome | biome: hypersaline environment; feature: brines | place: Spain | collected 2012-08 | depth 0 m ... | reverse complement strand
GTGTCGACCTTCGCCGAGGGCAAATCCGAACTCGAGGCCGGCAACGAGATCAACTACCAGGGTGCGTCGAACCCGCAGAACTTCGACCAGAACGGCGACCCGGTCGGGCCGTTCTCGGTTCTCGAGGTTGAGGACGGGAGCTGGGTCAAGCTGACGACCTTCTCGGCCGACGAACTGACCACGTAGCGCTGTCGGTTCGCGGGCGTCCCTTGCGGACGATCATTAACACTCAATGAAGACGAACACAACGCGGCCACCAGAGACGAGACACCGCAACAAATGGCACTACTAGACCTCCTTCTTGTCGTCGGCATCATCGCGGGAGTGTACTCCCTACTGGCGATCGGGATGAACATCCACTGGGGCGACACGGGGCTGTTGAACTTCGCGCACGCGGCCTTCTTTGCCGTCGGTGCGTACACCTCGGCGATCCTCACCACGCCGGTCCTGGAGACGGGACTGTTGGCCGAGCGGGTGGTCGGCTTCGACCTCCCGGTTGTCGCCGGTATCGCCGCCGGGACGGTGCTGGCCGCCGGCCTCGGGTTCGTCATCGCGACGACGAGCGTCCGGCTGGAGGGCGACTACCTGGCGATGGTAACGCTGAGCTCCGCCGAGTTGGTCCGGCTCGTCATCCACAACGAGGCGTGGCTTACGACCGGCGCACAGACACTGAAGAACATCCCCCGGCCGCTGGAGTCGACGGTGACGACCCTACCGGTCAGCTACGACCTATTCTACTTCCTGCTGGTGTGGGGACTCGTGGCCGTCACCTACCTGCTGTTCGAGCGGATGTCGAGCGGCCCGTTCGGTCGGGTGCTCCACGCCATCCGCGAGAACGACGACGTGGCACTTGCGCTCGGCAAGGACGTCTCGCGGTTCAAGCTGAAGTCGTTCGCTATCGGCGCGGGCGTCGCCGGCCTCGCGGGGTCGCTGTGGGCGCACTACGTCTACGCCATCTCTCCCGTGATGTTCCTGCCGAGCCTCACCTTCCTCATCTGGACGGCGGTGATCCTTGGCGGCGCGGGCAGCTACGCCGGCGCGATCCTCGGCGCGGTGGTCATCGTCGTCCTGCGGCAGGTCACCCGGTTCATTCCCGGGTCGGTCCCGTTCGCGGACCAGCTGCCGTATATCCGGCTGATGTTCGTCGGCGTCGTCCTCGTCGTTGTGCTGTACTACCGACCGGAGGGATTGCTCGGCAACGCCCAACGGCTCCAGGCCGGCACCTCGGAGGGCGAGTGAAATGGTGCTTGACCCGCAGTTCGTCTGGAACGGTATCGTCGTCGGGAGCATCATCTCCGTCTCCGCGCTGGGGCTGACGCTCATCTTCGGCATCCTGAATTTCATCAACATCGCCTACGGCGACTATATGGCGACCGGGGCGTACATTGCGTTCGCGGTCAACGCCCAGATGGGCCTGCCGCTCGTCGTCGCCATCGCCGCCGGCGTCGGTGGGATGGCCGCGGGGGCGGTCCTCGTCGACAAGGTGGTGTTCGAGCACTTCCGCACCAGCAGCCCGGTCACCCTGCTCATCGTCTCTATCGGCGTCGCGTTCTTCATTAGGAACCTGATACGAGCGGTGTGGGGCCCGAGCGGGAACTTCTATGACGTGCCGATCGAGGCCAACCCGAGCCTGTTCGGCGTCCGGTACAGCGTCGAGCAGGTGTCGATTATCATCGCCAGTCTCCTCCTCCTCGCTGCGGTGTACGTCCTGCTCCGGCGCACCCGGATCGGGATCGCGATGCGCGCGGCCTCCGACGACCGGACGCTCACGCGCATCCGGGGCGTCGACACCGAACGGCTGGTGTTGTACGTCTGGATCGCTGGCGGTGCCATCGCCGGGCTCGGCGGGATCATGCTCGGCCTCGACGCCCAGATCCGGCCGAACATGGGGTTCACGACGCTGATCCCGATCTTCGCGGCGACGATTCTCGGCGGCATCGGCGACCCGAAGGGTGCCGTCGCAGGCGGGTTCGCTATCGGCATCCTCCAGGAAGTGAGCGTCGTGGTCATTCCCTCGGAGTACAAGTTCGCCGTCGCGCTGGCAGCGCTCATCATCGGTCTGCTCCTCCGCCCGGACGGCTTGTTCGGGGAGGCGACCCGATGACGCTGCTCAGCGTCGACGGCCTGCGGAAGACGTTCGGTGGCATCGTCGCCGTCGAGGACGTGAGCTTCGACGTCGACCGGAAGGAGATCGTCGGGGTGATCGGCCCGAACGGCGCGGGCAAGTCGACGACGTTCCGACTTCTCACAGGGTTTCACACCCCCGACGCGGGGCGAGTTGAGTTCGCGGGCGAGGATGTCACTGACCTGTCGCCCGACGCGCGCGCCCGCCGCGGGATGATCCGTACTTTCCAGATCGCACAGGAGCTGACCGGGATGCCGGTGATGCAAAACATGCTGCTGGCGGCGCAGGGTCACCCGGGCGAGCGCGCGCTGACCTCCGCGCTCGGCGTCGGCGGGACGGACGCGTTCGAGGCCGAACAGCGCGACCGGGCCGAGGAGCTGTTGAAGCTGCTGGAGCTGTGGGAGCTCCGCGACGAGTATGCCGGCAACCTCTCGGGCGGCCAGCGGAAGCTGCTCGAACTCGGGCGGTCGCTGATGGCCGACCCCGACCTCCTGCTCTTGGACGAGCCGATGGCCGGCGTCAACCCTGACCTGACCGACCGCCTGCTGGAGCGGATCCTCGACCTTAGAGACCAGCGCGATATGACGTTCCTGTTCGTCGAGCACGACATCGACGCGGTGATGCGGATCTCCGACATCGTCGGCATGCACAACGGCGCGGTGCTGTCGATGGGCTCGCCGGCAGAGGTCCAGTCCGATGACCGGATGCTTGAGGCGTACCTCGGGGGCGAGATCTGATGCAGTTTGAGGCCAAAAATATCGTCAGCGGCTACGGCGACGCGCGGATCCTCGACGGCGTCGATCTCTCGATGGTCGACGACGAGATGGTCTGCATCATCGGCCCGAACGGCGCGGGCAAGTCGACGCTGCTCAAGACCATCGTCGGTATCGTCGACACCTGGGAGGGCAAGGTGGAGTTCGCGGGCGAGGACATCACTGACCTCCCCCCCGAGCGAGTAGTCGACCACGGCATCTGTTACGTCCCGCAGGACGACAACGTGTTCGCCGACCTGACAATTCGCGAGAACCTCCGGATGGGCGCGTGGGCCGCAGAGGACGAGGCGTGGTTCGACTTCGACGACCGGGTCGAGGCGGTCTACGAGCAGTTCCCGGTGTTGCGTGAACGCCTCTCCCAGCGGGCCGGGTCGCTCAGCGGCGGCCAGCAGCAGATGGTGGCGATGGCGACGGCGCTGATGCTCGACCCCGACCTGCTGATCCTTGACGAGCCCTCCGCCGGGCTCGCACCGAAGCTCATCGACGACGTGTTCGAGCGCATCGCCGAGATCAACGACGCCGGCACGCAGATCCTGATGGTCGAGCAGAACGCCCGCCGCGCGCTCCGCGAGTCTGACCGCGGAGTCGTCCTCGACATGGGCCAGAATCATATCGAAGGGACCGGCCAGGACCTGCTCGACTCCGAGGAGGTCACCGAACTCTACCTCGGGACGACCTGAGCGGACGGGCACGTGTCAGACGACCCGTCCTGCCAGCTTCGGCGCGCAATCCGTCGGCTCGACGCTGTGGGGCTCGCGGCGTTCGTCGCCGACCTCTGGGCTGCCCGCGGGGCCGAGGTGACCCGCGAGGGCCGTCGGCTGACGGTCCGGCGAGACGACCGGACGCTCGTGATCGTCGCGCACGACGAGACAGGGCCGTTCGGTCTCGACCGGCGCTCGCGCCCGCCCGTGCCCGCGGCCGTCGACGCCGACGCCCCGGGGGTCCGCGACCCGACCGACCTCGCCCGGACCGCCCTGTACGCCCTGCCGCCCGACGCGGCGGACGACTGCTGTCGCCGCCACCTCGGACGGCCGGCGCGGTCGTCCCGCCCGTGGCGCGCCGGACTCGACCCGGCGACGCGGGACGCAGCGAGCGTCCTCCTCATCGGGCTGGTGGTCTGTGCCGCCGTCGCCGCCGCCGTGTTCGCGGGCGCGCTGGCGCCCGCCGCGCCGGCGTCGTCGACGGCCCGGCCCGACCCGACTGCCGCATCGCTCGGGGCCGCGCACGCGGCGTCGCTCCGGGGGACGGGCGTCGCGTTTCGCACCGACCGGACGATGCGGGCTGCCGACGGAGAGCTCCGGTCGCGCGTCCGCACCGCGGGCTGTGTCTCGCCCAACCGGCGAGTGGTGTCGGCGGCGGTCACCGTCGACGGGCCGGAGGCGGTGCTGTTTGCCGAGGGGCTCCAAGACGTCACGGTGGCGTTCCACGGCGCGAACGGCACGCTCGTGCGCGCCACCGCGTTCGACGACCGGACGGTCGTCCGGCGGGTCCCGCCGGAGGTGTACGACCCGACCGAGCGGTTCTTTCTCATCCCCGACTTCCGTGAACCGGGCACGGTGTTCCGTGGCGTCGAGCTCCGCCGGACCGGCGACGGCGGCCCTCCGCGCCGGCTCCGCGCCGACCTGTTCGCCAACGTCACCGAGTTCGGGCGGAGCCACGGCGTCACCGCGCCGCGGGAGCTCTCCGGTCTGGCCGTCGTCGACGACGCGGGCACGGTCCGGCGCTATCGGCTGTCATACAACGCAACGTTCGTCGACCGGCGCATCACCGTGACCCGGACCGGTCGGTTCGACCGGACGACAGCCCGACCGTCGCCGCCGCCGTGGACCGACGCCGTCGACGGGACCGCGGCTGCCTCGGGACCGGACCTGCAGAGCGACGCCCTGGCCGCCTGCGCAGGGAGCTAACTGTCGGGCCGCCGAACCGTCCGGTGTGGAGACAACCGACGTTCGCACAGTGTCGCTCCGGGTCGACCTCGACCGACCCCTCGGCGCCTCCGCTGACCGCATCATCAACGCGCGGACGGCCTGTCTCGTCGTCGAGACAGACGCAGGCCTCCGGGGTGTCGACGAGACGGTCGGGCCGGAGCCCGCAGTGGTCAAGCGACTGCTGGACGAGCGGTTTGGGCCGCGGCTGAGTCTGCCCGTGTGCCCGTGCCCGCGATTCCGTCGATTGCGTAGTCACCCCGGACCGCGGAGTCGCCGTCCTCGACTCGGAGCAACTGGTCGACGCGGGTGTCCGTATTCGTGTTGTAGAGCGTCACGCTCCGGTTGCCGTCGGCCGCGGCGGGTCGAGCAGGCCCGAGAGCAGGCCGAACGCCCCGACAGCGCTCGTCAGATTGCCACAGTTGCCACTCCAGTCGACCGTCGGCTCTGTCACCCGAATCTGTCTGAACGTGTAGTCGAGGTCGACCCCTGAGCGCGCCGCGCGCGCCACGATCATCAGCTTGCTCGTGTGTGAGTGCGAGCTGCCGACCCCGTCGACCTGGATCGGGCCGGGCGAGCCAAAGAGCGAGAGGGCGAGGTCGTCGAGCCGGCGGTCCGGCAGATCGGCACGCCGGACGAACAGCCCGCGGCTCGTTTCCCCAGGGAGAAGGAGCCCCTCGACGGCCGACTGGAGCGTGGTGTCCATTCGCGGGGCGCGTAGGTGGGGGGCGTAAGACTAGGCGGCGGCCCCTGTGTTAACTCGATTCGACGGGGCAGACAGGGCTCTTCAGAGGAGCCGACCATCGCCTCGCGTCGGTTCGGTAAGACGTCGTCGGCAAGACGGTCCACAGGGGGGCGTATCGATGGCCAGGGGTTCGAAGTGAATATGACCGTCCGGACGCTGGTGTGAGATGTGAAACTGAGAGTCGGGGCACACGTCTCGGTCGCCGGCGGCGTCCACAACGCGGTGGCGAACCAGACCGAGGTGGGGGGCAACTGCGGACAGATCTTCACCCACTCCCCACAGGTCTGGCGCGACCCGGACATCGATGAGGAGGAGGCAACGGCGTTCCGCGAGGAAACCGTCGACAAGCTGGCGGGCCCATGGGTGATCCACTCTTCGTACCTTGTCAACCTCTGCACGCCAAAGGACGACCTCCGCGAAAAGTCTGTCCGGTCGATGCAGACGGAGGTCGACGCGGCCGACCGGCTGGGTATCGAGTTCGTCAACGTTCACCTGGGAGCGCACACGGGCGCGGGTGTTGCGGGTGGCCTCGCGAACGCCGTCGACGCGCTCAACGACGTCGACGTACCCGACGGCGTTCGGGTCCTCCTTGAGAGCGACGCGGGGTCGGGGACGAAGCTCGGCGACGAGTTCTGGCACCTCGCGGAGGTGGTCGATGAGAGCCGGCACGACCTCGGAGTCTGTCTCGACACCGCCCACCTGTTCGCGGCAGGTCACGACCTGTCGACGCCGACGGCAGTCGACGAGACGGTCGCGGCGTTCGACGACGTGGTCGGCCTTCACCGTCTGGAGTGTATCCACCTCAACGACTCGAAACACGCCCTCGGTACGAACAAGGACGAACACGCCCACGTCGGTGAGGGCGAGATCGGTGTCGACGGGATGGCGCGCGTCATCAACCACCCGGACCTGCGCGCGGTGCCACTCGTACTCGAGACGCCGACGGAAGACGGCCGCGGCTTCGTGTGGAACGTCGAGCGGGTGCGGGAGCTCCGGGACTAGCGCGCCGGCGCGGCGTTGGCCTCGCCCTGTTCGTCGGAACCGACGCCTCGGCCTCAACACCGTGGTGCTCGAACTAGCTTCCACAGGTAACTGCCTCGGGCTTGAGCCCCGCGATCTGCCGTAGCCGATTCTGTCGCGTGGGACGAACAGATTATTGCGACGGCGGCTCATAAACAGATGTGCGCGTTGTCACGACCCTGCCGTCGGCAACCGAGGTTGTCTATGCTCTGGGCGTCGAACCAATCGCGACTTCCCACGAGTGCGACTACCCGCCCGCCGCCGCCGACCGACCGAGCGTCGAACGCACGCGGGTCGACCCGAGCGCCGACTCCGCAAGTATCCACGAACAGGTCGGGGAGGCCGTCGCTGGCGAGGGGGTCTACGAGATAGACCGCGAAACGCTCCGCCGCGCCGACCCCGACCTCGTTGTCGCACAAGGGGTCTGTGATGTCTGTGCAGTCGACAGCGTCGCGATAGCGGACGCCGTTGCCGACCTCGGCCTCGACTGCGAGGTGCTGACGACCGACCCGCACGTCCTCGCAGACGTGATCGCTGATATCGAGCAGATCGGGCGGGCGCTTGACCGGGGCGACCGTGCGGAACAGCTAGCTGCGGACCTGCGTGACCGAGTCGGCCGGGTCGAACGAGCGGTCGCCGACCGGGAGCGCCCCCGGGTAGCCGTCCTCGACTGGCTCGACCCCGTCATGGTGTCGGGCCACTGGGGGCCAGACTTGGTAGAACGAGCGGGTGGGCGTCACGGTCTCGCGGCGCCGGGCGAGCGCTCCACCACCCGGGAGTGGCGGGCAGTCCGGGAGTACGACCCCGAGGTGCTGGTCGCCGCGCCCTGTGGGTTCGACCTCAACCGGGCACTCTCGGAGGCGCCTGCTCTCACCGGGCGCCCAGGGTACGCGGATATCGCTGCTGTCCGCGCCGGGCGAGCTCACGTTATCGACGGCGACGCCTATCTCAACCGCCCGGGACCGCGTCTGGTCGACACCCTCGAACTGCTCGCAGACCTGATCCATCCCGGAGCGATCGACCCGTCGGCCGACGCCGCGGCTCGGCCGCTTCCGGACCCAGACCCGGACCCGAGCCCGTCGCCCAGCCGCCCGGTCTCCGGTCGGGACGAGTGACCGGGACGACCGGTCGTCACTACGGACATTCGTGTCAGCCGAAAGACGTTTCAAACGGCCGCGTCGCGAATATAATTGGCATGGGCAAGTGGATAGTGGTTCTCTACGGTGTCCTCACCGCTGTAGTGATCGGACTCGCGAGCGATCTCGGCCTCTTGTTCACCGAGGCGACAGTGCCGGTGGTCGGGTAGGGCGTCACCGGACTGGTCGCAGGCGGGGGTGCGGGCTACGCCGCCCACGGCGGGTTCCTGAGCGGGGCGCTCCATGGAGTACTCGCGACGATCGGCAGCCTCGTCGTCGCCGTTGTGCTTCTGATCCTCTGCGTCCTCACGCTCGGACTGCTGGGCTTTGGCGTAGCGGTCAGCTTTCTCGTCGGGCGTAACGACGGGGTCGCGGGCGGCACGACGCCGCGACACCCAGCGCGTGAGGCCGGCGCAAGCTTCATTACGAACCTTTTTTCAGCTCCGATGGCGGAGTATGCCCTATGTCACAGTCTGGAGACCGAGGGCGAATGCGTGCCGGCGGACAGCCGGTGTTCGTCATGAGCGATGACACGGAGCGGACCCAGGGAAAAGACGCCCAGCAGGCGAATGTGGCAGCGGGCAAGGCTGTCGCCGAGGCAGTGAGAACAACGCTTGGGCCGAACGGGATGGACAAGATGCTGGTCGCCGACGGCGACGTGGTCGTGACGAACGACGGGGCGACGATCCTTGAGGAGATGGATATCGAACATCCCGCGGCGGACATGATCGCCGAGGTCGCCGGCTCGCAGGACGACGAGATCGGTGACGGCACGACCACCGCCGCCGTGCTGACGGGCGAGCTCCTCTCCGAGGCCGAAGATCTCGTCGAGAACGATATCCACCCGACGGCGATCGTTGAGGGGTTCGGCCGGGGGCGCGAGATCGCGCTTCAGACGATAGACGAGGAAATCCTCGGCGGCGACGTCGACGACGATGTCCTCCGGCAGGTCGCAGAGTCCGCAATGACGGGCAAGAGCACCGGCGGGGCGACGCCCGAGCAGCTGGCCGCGGCAGTCGTCGAGGCTGTCAGCTTGGTCGACGGGGACGGCGACGACGTTGAGGTGCTGGCGCGCTCCGGGCGCTCCTCGACGGCGACCGACGTGTTCGGCGGGATCGCGGTCGACGACGAACTCGAACACGAGGACGTCCCGCGGCGCTACGAGGACGCCACGGTCGCGGTACTTGACCAGGGGCTCGAACAGCCCGAGGCGAACGTCGAGTTCGAGTACGACATCACCGACACCGGGCAGGTCGGCGACGCGACGGCAGGTGAGCAGGCGCGACTCGACCGCTACGTCGACCTGCTGGTCGACCACGGCGTCGACGTCGTCTACTCCTCGGACGAGGTCGAGGACTACGTCGCCGCGAGACTCGCCGAACACGACATCATGTCGGTGAGCTACGTTCGCGACAAGGAGATGCCGGCGTTCGCCCGCGCGGTCGGGGCGTCGCGGATCACCAACATAGCGGAGGCGACCGCCGACGACTTCGGTCATGCCGACGTCGTCCGGCGCGAGCGCTACGACGACGAGGACCTGACGTTCTTCGAGAACGAGGACGCGGGTCTCGTGACGCTGTTCGTCCGCGGCGGAACCGGCTATGTCGTTGACGAACTGGAGCGCGCGGTCCAGGACGGCGTCGACGCGGTCGTGAGCGCGGCCAACGGCGACGGCGTCGTCGCCGGCGCCGGCGCGATCGAGATCGCAGTTTCGAACGCCCTCCGTGACGAAGCCGCGGGGATCGAGGGCCGCCAGCAACTGGCCGTTGAGGCGTTCGCCGAGGCGATCGAGACGATCCCGCGTACGCTCGCACAGAACGCCGGGATGGACCCGATCGACGCGCTGGTCGACCTTCGGGCAGCAAACGAGTCCGGGCGCTCGGGCGTGCTCGGCGTCGGCTCCGGGGCACGAGTCACTGACCCCGCCGACGAGGGCGTTCTTGACCCCGCCCCGGTCAAGCGCGGGTGTGTCCGGGCCGCCGTCGAAGCCGCGACGATGATCGTCCGTATCGACGACGTCATCAGCGCGAACTGACAAACGCACTTTTCTCTCTCGCTCTCTGACACCGTCCGTGCGCCGGTTCTCAGCCGACTATCTGGAGGCCACCCGTGTCGGCCTCTGGGCCGACCGGACCGCGCTCGCGCCGCTCTCGCTTTCGGACCGCGAGCGCGTCGTCGACGCCGGCTGTGGCACCGGTGCGTTCACCCGGGTCCTGCGCGAGGAGACCCCACCCGACACCGTCGTGGTCGGTGTCGACGCCGACCCGGCGCTGCTGACGCACGCGCGAGCGAACGAGAACAGCGCCGGGGACGAGAGCGGGACCGACCCGCGCGCGCCCATCCCCGCCGTGGCCGGCGACGCGACTCGCCTGCCCCTCCGGACCGGCGCCGCGGATTTGGTCACCGCTCAGGCTCTCCTCGTGAACCTGCCCGACCCCGCCGCGGCGGTGTGGGAGCTCGCGCGCGTCTCCTCGGCGCTCGTGGCCACCGTCGAACCCGACAACGCGAGCGTCGGCGTCGACTCCACCGGTGAGGGCGAGGCCACACTCGACCGGCGGGCGCGCGCGGCCTACCGCGACGGTGCCGACACCGACCTCGCGCCGGGCGACCGGGTCACAGCGCTGTTCGAGGGCGCGGGACTGGAGATCACCGCGACCCGCCGTCACCACCACGTGAAGCGGGTCGAACCGCCGTACGACGAGCGGGCGTTTCGCGCGGCGCGCCGGAAAGCTAGCGGCGCAGCGCTTGACGAGATGGGCGCGACGCTCCGTCGGAGCCTCGGTGGCGAGGCGTACACCGACCTCCGGAGCGCGTGGCGCGAGATTGGACGGGCGACCGTCGAAGGGATGAGCAAGGGGACCTACCGCCGGGTTGAGGTAGTACCGTTCGACGTCACGGTCGGGAGAGCGCGAGGCTGAGGCCGACGACCGGTCTTCGGCGGCGGCGAGGGCCGTACACGCGCTCCGGCGGAGCGTCGCACCTATCGTCAGACCACGTCGCCCCGCACCGACCGCCCCTCGCCGGCAGGGCGGTCCTGCATCGCTGTGGCGGCCGTCTGTGCCGTCTCCTCGTCGACGCCGAGCATCCCGAGTGCTTCCGGGAGCGTTGGGAACGGAAGCGCCCCGTCGCGCAGTTTCGCGAGTGTCTCCTCGGCTCGCCGACCCGCCCCCCACAGTTGGACCCCTCGGGGGTCGAGGATCTCGTCGTACGCGTCGCGGGCGAGCGCACCCTCCAGCCGGCGGGTGACGTTGTCGTCGAAGGCAGCGTTACACACTTCTAGATGGACGGGCAGGTCCGCGGGAAGGAGGTGGGCGGCGAGGCACCGCTCGGGCGCGGCGTAGCCGGCGTCATTCGCGCGGACGTGCTCCGGAAACCGCTCTGCCCAGCCGGCGTCGACGACGCTCCCGATGCCCTCGACGCCAAAGCGTTCCGCCGAGTCGACCTCGCTCGTCTCGAACAGGAGGTCTTTTGTCAGGTAGACGTTCAGGCGTCGGATGGGGTCGAGACCGAGGGCGACGTCCCCGTACACCCATACCTCGCGGACGGGGGCGGGCATCGGGTCGTCTTCGACGCGCGAGAGAACCGACTCGACGACGTCCAGGGCGTCGTCGCGCGCGAGGCCGTCGTCGGGAGTCACGCTGAGCCCTCCGGCGTGCTGTGTCCGCGCGGCGCGACGCGACCAGTGAGGGGGCGTGGAGCGGCCGTATCCATACCTGCTTCTGGGAGCTTCCCGGACTAACGGCTGTCGGCCTCGACGGGGGGCGAGGGAGCGAACGCGCTATTCCGCGCTCACCCCCCGGGTGGAGTGTGGAGCGTGCGACGATACGGCCGAGATGGCGCTGAGGAACGTTTCCGAGTGCGCGCTGGCCCGGATGGCGAACCACGACGACGGGAGCCTCGGGCCGACGAATGACCGTAATTTGTGCGACGAGACCTGCGGGTCCACGCCGTCGAGTGGCCCCGCGCCGCGGCGTCGGTCCGCGCGGAGGTGCGGAAGCTGCTCCATTGCGTCAAGAAGAGCCATCCGAAGACCCGGCACTCGGAGATGGCCGGCGGCGAAGAACTGCCAGAGCTGTCGGCTCGTCGATGCGGCAGGCGGAGAACGAAACTAAAACGAGACTAGCGCGCGGCAGTTATCGGATGACGTCGACGCCGTTGTTACGCTCCAGTTCGTCACGGCCGCCGTCGGAGAAGCCCGAGGCCGAGTCGTCGCGGCCGCCCCGTTGTGGCGCGGGCACGTCGTCCTCGATGCTCGC
>ERZ1034543.336-NODE-336-length-12023-cov-8.483205_pt1 | contig 12023 bp, 12 predicted proteins | sample MGYA00520654_ERZ1034543 | MGnify/ENA primary metagenome ERZ1034543 (study PRJEB33760, sample SAMEA4777712) | hypersaline lake metagenome | biome: hypersaline environment; feature: brines | place: Spain | collected 2012-08 | depth 0 m ... | reverse complement strand
TCTCCTAGGCTGTATCCTTCTTCTCGGGCTAGTTCTACGTAGCTTCCGAGTTTCTGGATTGTTCCGTGGCTTGGGACGATGTGTTCTGGGTCGAGGAAGTTGATGAAGTCTCTGTGGTCTTCTTTGTGGGCGTGTCCTGTGGTGTGGATTCCCGGGTAGATCCGAACTCCTTTTTCCCTGAGTTTTGTTTCCAGTTTGTGCCGGTTGGCTTCGTTGACTGGTGTAGGGATGACGTTGCTGGAGAAGATCATGTGGTCTCCTTCCTCGAAGTCGAATGGGTATGTTCCTGAAGCCATTTTGTCTAGTTGTGCTCCTGGTTCTCCCTGATTTCCGGTTGCAACGACTAGGTAGTCTTCTCTTGCTGCGTCGACTTCGTCCATTTTCTCCTCTACTTCGTCGAAGTAACTGACTACTTCGATCTGGTCTGTGTTGATGAGGTCTAGTTTTTCTGCTGATTCTACGTATTCCTTGAGGCTTCTTCCTACGAAGATGATTTTCCTTCTGCCGTTGTTGGCGTCGATCACGGAGTTGAGTCGGCCGATCTGGCTGGAGAATGTTGAGAAGAATACTGCGCCTCCTGCATCGTAGCAGGACTCCAGTACGTCCTCAAGTTCTACTGCCACGGATTTCTCTGATCGTGCTCTTCCAGGAGAATCGACTCTTGTGGTTCCCGGGATCATGACTTTGACTCCCTCTCTTCCTACTTCTTTCAAACGGTCGATATCGGTTGTGTCTTCGATGACCGGGCTTCTGTCTATTTTCATGTCGTTTCCGTAGATGACGTATCCTTCCGGTGTGTCAAGTAGTGAGAGTGTTGCGTCAGGGATTGAGTGGTTGACGTGGGCGAACTCGAGTGAGAGTTTGCCTGTCAGTTCCATTTTTTCGCCTTTTTCGAGTCGGATTACCTGGTTGCCGGCGTTCTTCCGGTCGTCGTCCAGTCCTCTCTCTACGATCTCTGCTGTGTATGGAGTACAGTAGATCGGACAGTCATGTGATCCCGCCAGTTTTGGGATTCCTCCTACGTGGTCGAGGTGTCCGTGTCCGATGACGATCGCTACTACGTTTTTGTCTAGAACCGGTTCGTCTTCCGGTACTGCCCCGATCTCGAGGCTTTGATTTGTTGTCATTTCGTCGACGTGTCCTTCGGCGTCTATGACGTTTTCCATGTTGTAACCCATATCAAAGATGACGACTTCTCCGTCAACTTCAACTGCGGTCATGTTCATACCAACTTCTTCATATCCACCTAACGTGTAAACTTTCATGTTAGAAATTCACCTAGTTTTAAACTCTTACAGAAAATCAATCGGCCACGAGTTTTATAAAACGGTTTCCGGTTTTCTCCAAAACTCTTAAGCTTTCACCACTCAGTTCCCGGTATGTATTCCCGGAAAATTCTCGACGAACTGGAGGAAAAAAATATTGAAACCGGCGACCGCATCAAGGCATCGGGCAGAGAAGGTAAATTGATGCCGAAACCGGAATCAGGAGATCCAGAGACACTGATTCTCAAAGACGACTCGGGTTACAATATTGGTGTCGACCCTGAAAATATTGAACTCGTCGAGAAGCAGGAGCCTGGAGAAGAAGAAAAAGAAGAGTTAGAGCACTCGGGAGATAAACCTGATATCATGGTGCTCCACACCGGTGGAACCATCGCCTCGCGCGTAAGTTACGAACAGGGAGGAGTCGAACCCGCTTTCGATCCGGAGGATCTGGTTGAGATGTATCCTGAGCTTGCGGAAGAAGTCAACATCCACTCAGACGTCATCGCACAGATGCTTTCGGAAGATATGGAGCCGGAGCACTGGGTGAAGATCGCTGAAGAAATCGACAGAGTAAAAGACAACTACGACGGAATTATCGTCGGTCACGGAACTGATACGATGAGCTACACCGGCGCCGCACTTTCTCTGATGCTGAAAAATCTTGATACAGGCGTCATGCTGGTCGGAAGCCAGCGTTCCTCGGACAGGCCGAGCAGCGATGCGGCGATGAACATGTACTGCGCCTCGAAATTCTTGACAGAGACGGATTTCACTGGAGTCGGTGTCTGCATGCACGAGAACTCCAGCGACACAAGATGCAATATTTTGCCGCCTCAGAAAGTCCGGAAGATGCATACTTCTAGAAGAGACGCATTTGACGCAGTTAACGCGGAGCCTCTTGGCCATGTGAATTATGAAACAGGAGATATAGAAGAAAAATTCGAGGAATCTTCAGGAGAGTACGAGAAAGATACTGAGTTAAACAAGAATGTCGGCTGGCTGCGCATAAGGCCAGGAATGCGTCCTGAAGAACTTGAATTTGTCAAAGAGCAGGATTACGATGGTGTGATTGTAGAAGGAACCGGTCTAGGCCATATGCCGGTGAACGCTTTCGATGATAACACTCAGCACCATGTGGAAATTCTTGAAAAGCTCGGGGAAATCGCTGAAGACGCTTTAGTGGTCATGACTTCCCAGTGCCTTAAAGGACGGGTCGACATAGATGTCTACTCCGCGGGTCTCAAGATTCAGGAGGCTGGTGTCATCGGTGCTGAGGATATGCATCCTGAGCTGGCGTATGTTAAACTGATGTGGAGTCTCGGCCACTCCGGAGATTTAGAGGAAGCTGAGGAAATCTTTCTGAAAAATTACAATGGTGAGCTTGTCGAGAGGTCGAGCTACCATGGGAATTGAAGATATGCTTGAAGAAGTCGAGGAAGTTGGGGCAGAGGTACTATCAGATGGTGAGAGGATTTACCGCGGAGAGCAGGAAGGATCGCTGAATGAAATTTTGAGGCAGTACGCTGAAGGATTCGATGTTGGCACCAGCCCGGATTACGATGTAGAGGCCTGGGATGACTTCGTAGACGAGTACACTAGGATAACACGTGATATCTACGAGATGATATTTCATGACTGAAATTTTTGGGGTCACAGGTATGCCGCTGTCCGGCAAAACTACTGTAGCAGAGTTCATGAAGGATCAAGGTTTTGCAGTTCTGGATATGGGTGATGTGGTCAGGATCGAGATGGAGAAGAGAAATATCGCGACGGAAGATACTGGTGACTGGGTGAACGATATGCGTGATGAGCACGGCATGGATGCGATCGCCCAGCTCTCGGCTCCGTACCTTGAGGAGATGCTGGAGGAAAAAGATAAGATCGTTATCACAGGTGTGCGCGGCTGGAGCGAGAAACAGAGATTTGAAAAAGAAACGGGCGAAGAACTTCAAATACTCGCGGTCTGGACCTCAAGAGAGACCCGGAGAAATAGAAGAGAAGAAAGACAGAGAGAGGAAGACATTAAGGGCGATGAGTTCCACGAACGCGACCTGAGAGAAGTTGAAAACGGTGTAGGAAAACTCATGGCACTCAGCGACCACATGATAAAAAATGAAGGTATCAGTGAACAGGAACTCGAAAAAGAGGTGGAAAGTTTAATTGAATCTTGAAGAAGCCAGTATAAAGAAAACATACGAACTTGAGGACAACGAAGAGGCCAGAGAAGTTATCAAGAAAGTCTCAGGAAAACTTGGTTACAGGTTCCAGGAGATGAACTCGATTGCAGCAGCTTATGACGGCCCTAAAGAGGCTATAGTGAAAAATGGCGATGAACTCGAGGCTTACAGGGAAAAAGCACAGGAAGAAATCGAAAAAATAATTGAGGACGACGAATAATGGATTACGACGAACTTGGATTCAAATGCGGTATAGAGATACACCAGCAGTTAAACACTGATACAAAGCTTTTCTGCCGTTGCCCGGTGGATCTAGAGGACGAGACACCGGACGCAGAAGTTCAGCGACGTCTCAGATCAGTCGCCGGAGAGACAGGAGAGCAGGATGAAGCCGCGGAAGTTGAATCCACGAAACAGAGAAAGTTTGTGTACCATTACCATAATAGAAACAACTGTCTCGTCGAGCTGGATGAGGAACCACCGCACCACATGAGCAGGGAAGCGCTTGATACAGCGCTGACGTTTTCAAGGATGGTCGACGCCAATATTCCAAGAGAGATCCAGGTCATGCGTAAGATGGTTGTAGACGGCTCGAACACCAGCGGTTTCCAGAGAACATCTATGGTTGGACTCGATGGAAAACTTGAAACAGAATCCGGAACCGTTGCGATTGAGGACATCGAACTCGAGGAAGAATCCGCAGGGATCAACGAGAGAGACGAGGAGAAAGCAGTCTACGACCTTTCACGTCTCGGAGTACCTCTTATCGAGGTCGGAACCGACGCATCCATCAAGAACCCTGAACATGCGCGTGAAGTAGCTGAGAAAATAGGAATGCTACTTAGATCTACTGGAAAAGCACGTAGAGGTATTGGGACTATCAGGCAGGACGTCAATGTTTCAATTGAGGGTGGTGCCCGTGTTGAGATCAAGGGTTTCCAGGATGTTCGAAATATTGACACGCTCATAGAAAACGAAGTTGAACGACAGAAGAACCTGATTGAGCTTGGAGAAGAACTTGGAGAGCCAGAAGTCGTTGCTGATAACGTAACACATATCTTCGAAGATTCGGAGAACCAGATAATCTCTACAGTACTTGAAAACGATGGCGCAGTCTATGCGTTCAAGCTTCCGGAGCTTGATGGACGGATGAAGGAAAAAATATCCGGCGACCTATACTTGGCTCTGGAAATGGTCGATTACGCAAAATCCCGTGGAATTCAAGGAATAATCCACACGGACGAAGATAAAAACTACAACCTGGACGAGGAATTTTCCGAGCTGGAAGAAATTTTCAAGCGAGGCGACGATGATGTCCTTGCAATCCTGGCAGGTCCCAAAGACAGTGCTCGAGAAGCGGCTAAAGCTGTCAGAGATAGAGCCGAGAAAATTTATGAGGGAGAGGTTCCTGAGGAAACCAGGAACGCGGAACAGGACTTCACAACTTCTTACTCACGTCCTCTTCCGGGAGCAGCAAGGATGTACCCGGAGACAGATATTCCTCCGATCAAAGTTTCTGATGAGAAAATTCAGGAGGTCGATGAAAACCTTCCAGAGACTCTGGAAGAACGTGAGGAAAGATACGCCGGGGAAATCGGCGAAGAACTCGCAGGACAGATTATCAGCTCTCATTACCTCGCAGGGTTTGAAAAATTCAAGGAAGCGGTTGATCCGAAGCTGGCGGCTAATGTTTTCGTGAATATTGTGCCACGTCTGGAATCAGAGGGTGGTGAAGTCGGAAAACTTGGAGAAGATCATTTCGAAGTAATTTTCGACTCTCTTGACTCGGGAGATCTGAAGAAAGGAGATATTGAAGAGGTCCTGAAGGAGATGGCTGAAAATCCTGAAAGCCCGGCGGAGGCTGTCGAAGAAGTTCTCGAGGGCAAGGCCTCCGAGGAAGAGATCAGAGAAGTCGTCAGGGAGGTTCTGGATCAGAGTGAGGAAATGATCGAAGAACAGGGTGAACATGCTCAGGGAGCGTTGATGGGCCAGGTTATGGGCCGTGTGGATGCTGACGGCGGTACTGTATCGAAGATTCTGGGCGAAGAGCTCGGCAAACGACTTTCCTAAACTCGGGTTTCAATCATCTTTTAATATTTTTACTTACGTCTATAAAACAGGTGAGAATTTCTCTATGCCAGGATTAGGAGGACAACCAATTTTCGTAATGTCGGAAGACGCAGAACGTCAAACCGGAGAAGATGCGCAACAAAACAATATTGAAGCATGTAAGACCGTCGCCAATGCGGTGAGAACCACTCTTGGTCCTAAAGGGATGGACAAGATGATGGTCGATTCGGTAGGCGACATCGTCGTGACAAACGACGGTGTAACAATACTTGAAGAAATGAACCTTGATCATCCGGCAGCGAAGATGATGGTCGAAGTTGCACAGACCCAGGAAGAGGAGGTCGGCGACGGAACAACTACAGCAGTCGTCCTCGCAGGAGAACTCCTGAAACAGGCTGAAGACCTGCTTGATCAGGACATCCATCCTACAGTTATCACCAAGGGATACAGGCTTTCCCGTGAGAAATGCACAGAGATTCTGGAAACTCTGTCACTTGATGCAGAACTGGACGACGAGGATCTTCTACAGAAAGTTGCGATGACAGCGATGACAGGTAAATCAGCGGAATCTGCAAGAGATTACCTGGCAGAACTCGCAGTCAGAGCAGTTAGTCAGGTGGCAGAGGAGCAGGAAGATCACATCCTGGTAAATAAGGATAACATCAAGCTTGAGAAAAAAGGAGGAGGATCTGTAGAGGATACAGAACTTGTTCAGGGAGTGATCCTGGACAAGGAGAAAGTACACTCTGGTATGCCTTCAAAAGTTGAGGATGCCGATATAGCTTTGATCGATTCTCCTATCGAGGTCAAGGAAACCTCTACAGACGCAGAGATCAACATCTCGGATCCAAGTCAGATGAAGAACTTCGTTGAGCAGGAGGAAAAGCAGCTCAAAGAGATGGTCGAAGCTATCGCGGACTCTGGGGCTAATGTTGTCCTCTGCCAGAAGGGGATCGATGATATCGCACAGCATTATCTTGCGAAGAAAGGAATTTTCGCCATCCGCAGAGTTTCAAGCGGAGACCTGGACAAACTGGCGAATGCTACAGGTGCAAACGTTGTAACAAGTATCACGGAGATCGAGGAAAGCGATCTCGGAAATGCTGGCTCCGTCGAAGAGAGATATGTCGGCGGTGAAGCAATGACCTTCGTCCAGGACTGTCCGGAGGCTAAGTCGGTTTCAATCCTTATCAGAGGAGGGACAGACCATGTAGTCGATGAGATTGAGCGTGCCATGGAGGATTCGATCGGTGCAGTCTCCTCAGCCGTCAGGAACGGAAAAGTTGTAGGTGGAGGGGGCGCTACAGAAGTTGAGCTGGCGAAACAGCTTCGTGACTACGCTGATTCTATAGGAGGGCGTGAACAGCTTGCGATCAACGCCTTTGCAGATGCACTGGAAGTTATCCCGAGAACTCTCGCAGAAAACGCTGGTCATGATCCGATCGATACGCTTGTAGATCTTCGTAACAAGCACGATGCCGGCGAGGAGATGGCTGGTTTGAACGTCAGCTCCGGCCAGTCAGAGGAGCTATATGAGCAGGGAGTTGTCGAGCCACGCAAGACAAAGACTCAGGCAGTACAGTCTGCTTCTGAATCTGCAGAGATGATCCTGAGAATCGATGATGTTATCGCTGCTTCAGGATTCGATGCCGGTGGCGGGGACGCTGGCGGCGGACCTCCAGAAGGCGGAATGCCTGGCGGAGGAATGGGCGGTGGCATGGGAGGCCTGATGTAAGCCTCTCTGCTTAAATTCTCCCTATTATTTTCTCTAATTTTTCTACTCTGATTTTTGTGAAGCTGTTTTCTTTACCCACAGATTATAAATACGGCTGAGCAGAAGTTTTTTTTGTATAAAGAGGTTTCATGAGCTATGGCTAAAGATGAAGTACAACTCGGCAATATGGATGACGATGATTATGAAGTGATCCCGCTTGGACCTATAAGAAAACTTGAGAGAAGAGTAGAGGATCTGCAGGAGCAGCAGGAACAGGCCGAGCAAGCTGGTGGAGGAGGATCCGCTAACGAGGAACTTGTCAGAGATATTCTGGATATCATGAAGTCGAACCAGAAGATTGTCAACGATATGACCGAGTCCACTCACGAGCTCAGGAACTCTGTAGAGGATCTTACGAACAAGATGGATTCTGTTATTGATAATATGAACCAGTTCATGGATCTCCTGAATCAGGCATCCGAGATGGATATGGAGGGTGAGGTCGCAGGTGATATTGAGACTCGTGTCGCTGATGCTATCGGTGACAAGATGGATGAAATGGTTGGCGAGGTAAAGAATTCCAATGAGCAGATTGCTGATCATCTTGAAGACTTGAATACACAGATGAGGAAGAATTATTACTCAAATAGTTCTGGCGGTGTTGCAAATCAGCAGCCACGTCAGCAGGCTTCAGGTCAGCAGCAGGATCAGTCTCGGCAGAGAAGTTCGGGCTCCCGTAGACAGCAGAATCAGGGCGGCGGGCTGAATATGGGGAATGATAATTCCAGTAGAATGGAAAATTTGAAGGATAGGTTCAAGTCGATGGAGAATAATGAATAGGAAAGGTATTACGCCTGTAATCGCAACTTCTCTTCTTATACTGATTGCTATTTCTGCTGTTACTGGTGCAGCTATCTTTCTCAGGGATACGACTGGAGATTTGACAGATTCTGTGAACGACCAGTTGTCTGATGATCAGAGAAGGGAAGGATCTGAGATAAGCATCAATTATGGTTACAATAATTCCAACGGTAATATTTCTGTTATCGTAAAGAATTCTGGTGAGTACACTCTTGCGGTGGAGGAAAGTAATCAGAAGAAATGGAGTCTTTACAATGATGGACGGCCTCAGGACTTTAACTACAGTGATTACTCGAATCCATCAAACGTCTTCTTGGATCCTGGTGAGACAGTTACAATTGAAACCGGTATCCGGTATCCTGTTTCAGGACCTAAAACTATGAGTATTCAGGGGCCTTTCGGGGTTTCCGCGACATTAATTTGTACAAGTGAAGGCGGCAGTCAGAGCTGCTAGCAAACTCGTCCAACTTATTTAAATACGGGTAGCAAACTATGAGATACGGGATGATCAATGAAACTAGGTAATACAAGGAAGGGTATAACACCAGTAATCGCAATTGTTCTCTTACTGATGGTGACGGTAGGAGCTGTAGGAGTTGTTTACACTCAGTTCCAGAGTCTTGTAGGGGATCCAACTGAGCAGATTGACCAGCAGCAGAGGAATCAGAATACTAATATCAGGATCCTCAGAGGAGGAACGAATGCAAGCGGTATTAATACAGGAGGGTCACATAACGTAGCAAACTACGGTGTCACATACCTGGAGATACAAAACACAGGTTCTGTGGCCAGAAACACTTCATCCTTCCTAATGCAGACGAGCTCAGCTCAAAATGTAGTGGGAGCTAGTGGTGAGCCGTGCACACAACCTGGCAACAGTACGATCATAAATCCCGATGAGACCATCAAATGTTTCACAGGTATTACTTTCCCCCAGGCGACGAACCAAGTGGATTTCACACTACAGCTCCAGGGTTCAGGAAAGTCGTGGACTTACATCTGTAGGCCAGAGACGCAGGGCTCACAGCTCTGCTAATAATTCCTATTTCATCTCCTCCTTTTCTTCTAACATATCTCTTCTTCTCAACCTGTAATGGTTTTATATTCTCTTATATTCAAAATATTAACATGGGTTTCTTCAGAAAAGGCCAGGTTGGAGCTATAACGGTAGTTTTGTTGACTGGTCTCACTATCGGAGTGGCCTCTGTTGTCTATGTCTGGGGAGAACCTATTCTGAATAAAAGAGAGTCTGCTTCAAATCTTGATTCGGTTGAGAGAAAGGTTCTTGAACTCAGAGGCGAAATGATGAGAGTTAGCCGTTCTGAAGGGGCTTCTTCAACTGTTGATATGAGCGTTGATAATGACGATTATTCGTTCCAGTTGATTCAGTTGAATGAGAGCTCTGATTATATGGAGGTCGTTGTGGAGGCTAGTGAGTCTCCTTATCCTGATGGAGAATGGACTATGCTGAAGGGTGATAATTTCCAGAATCTTTCGATAACAGGTGGAGATTATGCTATACAGGGAGAGGACAAGGGTTCTGTCTTACTGGTTAAACCTCAGTCATCGGTTATAATTTACAGGATTGAGTTCAGGAATCTTTATTCGGGTGACGGTGATGGCCCTGAATTGAGTAAGGTCGATGTCCAGTCTTCAGGTTCTTCGGTGGCGAGTGGAGGTACTGATATATTCCTCAGGAATACCGGCAATGAAGTCGACAGAGGCTCTGACGGTCTGACTATTTCCACGGGTGAAACCTTAAACAGAAGAAGAACTATTTTAGAAGTAGATTTGAGGTGAGTTTCATCTCTATGGCGAGTAGGAAAGGCCAGTACATGGCGATTGAAGCCGTACTTTCTATAGGTTTGAGTCTTGTAGTTGCTGTAGCCGCGATAGGAGTATTCGGAACTTACAGGGACTCTGTCATGGATACTGTGGCTGATAGAGAGGTTTCGGTAATCAAATCTCAGGTAATTACAGCAGCTTATAACTTGAGGAATACTGGTGATGGAAGCTCGATAACAGTTAATCTTCCTGACTCCGGCCCTGATTACCAGTATTCTATGGGTGGCGGAAAATTCGTTATTTCTGCTGACGGTAATAATTATGAACTGGATTTGAATGGTTTTTCATGGGTGAATGAGTTTAGAGGCTCTGCGGAAGGATCGACTGTTAAAATCGTGAAACTTGAGGACGATGTCGTTTTGAGGTCGGGTTAAATGTCTCTACAATTGAATAACCTTGTCACCAAGCTACGGAAGATGAAGCATCCGGAGGAGTTTGAAGACGAGGATGAACAAGATGAAGATATGGGAGAAGGTATCGATCTTCCGACTCCAGGAGATTTTACACAGGATATTGTAGAGGAAGCTAAGGATGATGAAAGCCTGACTGATGTTGACGTTGCGTATCCTTTAGTGCCTCCTGACCCTAATGAAGGAGAAATTGTCTATGCCTGGGCCCATATTACGTGGGATGAGGATGCAGGAGAATTGATATACAAAATTATAGAACCTGAGTTAACTCAGAGAGCCGAGCAGGCATATGAACGTATAATAGAGATCATGGAGAGGAGTTTCGACATAAATTTCGATGAACTGGAATCTGATAAGGCCAAGGACTATCTAGAGGATAAGATAGATCTGATTGTTGACAAGTACAATATCGATGTGCCTGAAGATCAGAGAGAGGTAATCAGGTACTATACTAAAAGAGATTTTGCTGGTCTCGGTAAATTACAGCCCCTCATGAACGATACTGAGGTCGAGGATATATCTCTTGACGGACTTGAAATCCCTGTTTATGCATACCACAGAAATCCTCGGTTTGGATCTGTTAAAACCAATCTTACATGGACTGACCCTGATGAACTTGACAGTTTCGTCATGAAACTGGCTCAGAGATGTGGAAAATCAATTTCGGTTTCCAGCCCACTCCTGGATGGGTCTCTGCCTGACGGTTCTCGTGTTCAGGCCACGTTAGCAACAGATATTGCCCGTAAAGGATCAAATTTCACAATCCGACGGTTCACGGAGGATCCATTGACACCTATTCACATGATGGATTATGAAACGGAAAATGCGAGAATGCTTGCCTATCTATGGATGCTGGTTGAGCATGAGAAATCTATACTTGTATCTGGTACTACGGGAGCAGGAAAGACGTCGCAGCTGAATTCTCTATCTCTATTTATACGACCGGACAAAAAGATTGTCTCTATCGAGGATACGCCGGAACTCAGGTTGCCTCACGACCACTGGGTCCCAGAAGTTTCCAGGTCTGGATTTGGTTCATCTGCTGAAGGCAGTGGAGAGGTTACGATGGACAACCTGTTGAAGGAGTCTCTCCGTCAGAGACCGGAGTACATTATTGTTGGAGAGGTTCGTGGAGAGGAGGCTTACATTCTGTTCCAGCAGATGGCTACAGGACACACAGGACTCTCGACTATCCACGCCGACTCGCTTGACATGCTTATGGACAGGTTAACGACAGACCCTATCAATCTATCTCCATCTCTTATCGAAACCCTGGACATGATCATGCTTATTGCCCGCATCCGGCGCGGGGGAACGTATATCAGGAGAATCATGGGTCTCTATGAGATCCGAGGTTACGATAAGAGAAAGGGAATTGATGCCAACCAGGTTTTCGGATGGGATCCACAGGACGACGAGTACGTCGTCAAAAATAAATCGCTTATACTTAAGGATATTGCTGATCAATCCGGTATGGACTACGAGGACATCAAGAAAGAGCTCAGGAATCGCCAGCATGTCTTGAACTGGATGCAGGAGGAACAGATTAAACATTACAGGAAAGTTGGGGATATAATCTCCCGTTACTACTCCGATTCTGAATCTGTGCTCGAAAGAGTAGGCCAAACATTTAACTCTGAGCAGCCCGAAAATGTCGATAATGAAGCTTGAGGGCTTT
>ERZ1034543.335-NODE-335-length-12082-cov-2.898146_pt1 | contig 12082 bp, 24 predicted proteins | sample MGYA00520654_ERZ1034543 | MGnify/ENA primary metagenome ERZ1034543 (study PRJEB33760, sample SAMEA4777712) | hypersaline lake metagenome | biome: hypersaline environment; feature: brines | place: Spain | collected 2012-08 | depth 0 m ... | reverse complement strand
GAGCGCTCCGACGGTGAAAAGAAAAAATCCGATAAGTACGAGTCCATCACCGAAGAGTCAGGATTCGACGGAGAGTTTGCAAGATCAAAGCTTTCGGAAGCTAACAAATTTTCCGCTATGCTTTACCGCCGGATTCGCGACGATCAAGACCTTCCGGAGTGGATGATGGAAAAAATCATCACCGCTTCTAATGATTTAAATGAGTGTTTCCAATATCTCGACAACAACTAGGTTTTCACGTCTTCGATTTCGGCTCTTCGGAAGCGGGGGCCGATTGGTTCTCTCGGGTCTTTCACCGGCCCGGCACTCGATACTCTAAGCCGCACTTCAGCGTCCTCGACTCCGTACCCTGCGCTTTCAAGGTACTGCTTTACGGCTTCTTTCACTTCTTCTTCGTCTAACGTTACGTTTACTTTCATTGGTTGTAGATGTAATAAGTCCGGTAATCTGATACAAGATTTCGCACGGGCCATCCTTTAACGTCTTCGGAAAGCTCTTCTTCGGTTTCGTACATCCAATCCAAAACGGCTTCTTCACCGCCTTCATTAATCATGTCGTGAGACTGAAGATACCTGTGGCTTCCCCGAAGGTACGGAAAATCTTCAAGAAGTTCCTTCATGAACATCGCTTTCTGGCGGTAGTCTTCGGAAAACTTCTCGTTTTTCGCGATTTCGTCGTACCTGTCTACGTAACGGTCGGACCGAAACTGGTAATAGTCTGTCCCAAGCTTCTCGTACTCGGTAGCGTACGGGACTGCATAAGAAAAGCTTTCCGTGTACTCGTTTTGGCGGTAGCGTCCTACAATTGACCGTGGGCAGTTTACGCAAGTTTCATAGACAGATTGCCCAAGCCCGACGATATGATTTACGCAATCGGAAAGCCCGTCTCCGCTCACGTAAAAGTTTTCATCCATATCTTCCGCAACTTCACCGAAAAGTGTGCGGAGCTTTGAAGTCCGCTCGTCAAGCTCGCTGCGAAACTCCTTGATCTCGGCAGGAGCGGTGTTCATCAAGACTTCGACTTTGGCCTCATCTGTGTCTTCAACGGGCCAGCCGACAGAATCAACGATTTCCCAAAAGCGTCTTTCAGTCATGGTTTACTAAAGGTTTTGGTTGATAAGATCTGCAAGCGCCTTAATGGTTTCGGCAAAACTTTCAAGCGCATCGGTGTCAACGTTCATAGAGAAGACGTGTTCGGCGTTGTTTTCAAAAATCACGTTGAACTCCGAATCGAAGCCAAGCACCGTAACGGTGTGGTTCTCAAAGTGAATCGTTGCGGCGTTCAACTGCCGATTTGATCCTTGCGGCTCGGCGCCGATGCACTCTTCAAGCCGATTGGCAAACTTGGAAGCGGTCATGAGACTGGTCGGTTTTCAAGATTACTAATGGATTAGCTTGCACGCGCCATCGCTGGGCGTGTTTCGGGAGAAATGTGAAGCTACTTTAAAAGACGATCAACGACCGGATGTTGAATGAGTCCAGACTGGACTTCAACGATCTTTTCGCCGTCAGAGATGATTGTGCAAACGTCAAGCCCGTTCATGTGATAGGTGGTGCGGGTTTCGGTTCGCCCGGTGAAGCGGTTCTCAACGGATTCCACGTCTTTGCTGTCGGCAATAGCTTTGAGGTTTTCCATTGCCGTTTCGTTGACGGAAACTCCCGCCCGATTTTCCGCTAAAGCAGTCATAGAACCTTTTTTGTTGTGAGAAAACCCCTTCTGAATATTGCACTACGTTAAACACGCGCCCGCGCGTGGGGTTCCTTATGTATCAATCTTTTAAAAGGTCTTCACACGGCTTGATACTCCCAACCCACCGAGTAAAACCCCTCTCTCACTTTATAAAGTTTTGGATCAAGAAGCGCATAATCTTTTCCTTCATAAAATGTTCGCCTTGCCGTGTTTTCGCCGTAAAACCCTCCGTATTTTATCTTTACATTTTTTTTGTTTGCTAAAACTTTAACAATGTCTTCTGGGTTTCGAGCCGGAGATTCTCTTATAAGATGAAATTTTGTTTTTCCCAAAGAATGAATATAGTTGATCTCGTGTTTGGCTAAAAGCTTCATACTTTCCAATAAGCCCAAAAATCGTATATGGTTAAAACATCTGAGTAAAGCCTTTTCGGATCAAAGATGTATTCTGGAATTCCTTCTTCAGTCCAAGGGTTGTTACAAACGATCAACAAGTCTTTAGAGCTTTCTTTTTCATGATTTTGAAAATGGTGCGTTCGCTTTCTAATGTCTGAAATTTGATCAACGTTTACGGCAAGCTGTCCGCTTTTTTGCGTTATTAAAAAACAAGGGTCTTTATCTTTGATGTAATCAATTTCGTGTTGATATAAAAGTTTCATTCCCAATACACCCCAAACTCTCCACGCCAATCGTCGTCTTCGATATCTGAAACGACTGGAGGGATTGCCGATTTGTTTATAATTTCGCCAAAAACTTCATCGTCTTCAATTCCACGATTGCGAAAAACATACACTTCATGGTCTTCGATGTCGAAGTGCTTTCGGAAAGTAAAGTGCGGCTGGGTCACGACAACTTCACCGAACCCGGTCCGAAAAAACTTTGCTTTCCGGTCGCTGCAATACTGCCGCTCGTGGTTACAAAGCAATTTTTTCATATCAAAAGTGCCAAACTAATTTATAGCCTAAAAGAATTTTTTTTTCTTCTTCTGGCCCTGCCCAAACCTTTTCGATGTGCGGGCTTATAACCGTTTTTTCTGATTTTCTCACGCAGTGTTCGAAATCTGAATATGTCTTTGATTCTATCGTAGGAGGTCTTTTCCAATAATCAACAGTATACAACTTTCCATCTATGTAAATAACTCCAGCACATCTTCTTAGGTATTTTGATTCGTGATTACATAAAAGCTTATCCATGTTAGCAAGCAATCGGCATTTTGACAAAGGGACCGGACTCGTATCCTTCCATTTTCACAGTTGATTTATCGAAGTCATCTATGGATTCAACAGAATGATCAACAAAAAGTTCCGGGGCATTGTGGTGGTCAAGCTCTAAAATTTCGTGAATCTGCTCGAAGTGGTTATGATAAATGTGAATGTCCCCGCCTTGCCAGATGACTTCGCCGGGCTCGTGATTTGTTATTTCTGATACAACAGCCAAAAGTGTAGCGTATGAAGTCCAGTTAAAAGGCACTCCCAAGCCTAAATCACACATATTCCCACTTCGAAAATGTTTCTTTGTTTAAGCGGTTATGTATAGCCCCTGCCGACACATTTTCTGAACGTGCAGCTTCACTAAGCGAATCGAAAACTTCTTTTCCGTTTGTCACTCGTTTGTTTTGGTTTCCGTTGTATTCGCCTTTCTTTGTTTCTCTTATCTTTTGTTTTGCTTCTTCGCTGTGTGATTTGCCGTAGAAAGGATTGTTTTTGCCAGATTTATCATAACACTCTTCGCATTTTTCGGCTGTATAATCTTTTCTATTTCCGCAGTCGCAAGTCATTTTTTCTTTATACACGCCACCCTTCCAGTTCCCATTGTTTTCTTTTTCGTGACCGTATTTTTCTTTTCGTTCTTTTTCGGTCATATTTGCGAACCGTTTTCTCGTTGCTTCATTTCGTCTTTTTTCTATTTCTTCTTTGTTTGGATGATTGCTAATCAAGTCTCCACCGCTTGCCGACGAAGATATGTTGTATCCTCCGTTATCCCAAAACGGCTTTCGGTTGTCAAGTATTTCTTGTTCTCTCTGTTTTGGATTGTCAACTTTTTCTAATATTTCGAAGTTAAACGCTTCTTCTCCATATTTCTCCCAAGCTCTTTGGACGATTATGTTGTGATGATTCCCGTTTTTGAGATCTTTGATGTGTCTGGATTTTCGCCGCTCCCAATCTGTCGTGCTTCCTATATATATCTTTCCGTTTTCTTCGTTTTTGATTTGATAGATTACGCCTTTCATAGTTACTATATTAGAAAAAGCCTTAGCCAACGCGATTAGGGCGCGTCAACTAAGGCTTCTTCGTAAATCCTAACGTGAATGGAGATGCCCTAATCATCTCCATTGTTAAGTATAAATCTAACAGGCGATAGGCGCCTTCACGAAAGGTCCAGAATCATATCCGACTAGATTTACATTCGATTTGTAAAAGTTATCGATATCGTTGATTTCTTCAACTTCAAGTTTCGGCGCTTCTTTATGTGGAAGCTCCAACACTTTCTTTGCTTGCTTAAAGTGATTTTGATATAGGTGAACATCGCCGCCTTGCCAAATAACTTCGCCGGGCTTGTGTCCTGTGACTTCAGCGACAACCGCCAAAAGTGTAGCATATGAACTCCAGTTAAAAGGCGTTCCCAAAAATAAATCACAGGAACGTTGGCTCACCAGCACGTGAAGCTTTTGGGGCTCGCCCTCCGGCGTGGGTTCGGACCGGAACTGGTACTGGAAGTGGCACGGCGGCAGCCCCATTCTATCGATTTGAGCGGGATTCCAAGCCGTGACCATAATCCGGCGGCTGTTGGGGTTTTCGTTTATCGTGTCAATCGCCCCTTGAAGCTGGTCGATTCCTTCCCCGTTCCAATTTCGCCACTGGTAGCCGTACACCGGACCAACTTCCCCGTTTTCATTTGCCCACTCGTCCCAAATGTGAACGTCGTTTTCATTGAGGTATTCGATATTGGTTCCCCCCTGAACAAACCACACGAGTTCGGTTAAAACAGAATTCCAAACGATGTGTTTTTCTGTGATGATCGGAAAGGCGCCTAAGTCTACGTCGAACCGGACTTGCCTTCCAAAAACAAAACGGGTTCCGGTGCCTGTCCGGTCCCCGCTATCTGTGCCATTTTCCAATACGTCTTTAATGAGGTCGTCGTACTTTTGATCAAGTTGTGCCATAAATTTAAATCTCAACTGTTAATGATTCAGGTGAGCTTACAATTGGGGTTCCAGAGCTTGTAAGCCCGATGTGAATTACTTGAAAGTTATCTTCTATAAACTGCTTGTGAAACTTAAAGAAGTCTTCTAAGATGCTTTCGCCTTCGTTTACTTGTTTTCTCCCCCCGTTTTGATAATCTTTCACCGTTCCTCCAAATCCTTTATAATCGCTTTCTCTCGGCTCGTCTCCCCGCTTTTCTCCCATAGCTTTGTCGACAATATCGGTAGGGGCATCTTCAATCGAGAAAGACGGGTCAAAGGCAGAAGCAGATATGTCAATGTTTTGCGGGTCGGACCCGACCGGAGCGGCGTTTTTGGTTATAAATGCCCACTTATTTTTCTCGTCGGTTTCGAAAAACGGCGCCTTCGACACCGGAGTTACTTCTCGGACGTTTTCTATATCTGGGTTTTCAACTGTAGGTTCTGGGTCTTCTATTTCTTCGCTTTCGCTAACGTAAACCAAAACCGGAAGATTGAAAAAAGCAGTAAGCGGGTCGGCTTGCTTCTGGTCACTTGCTTGTGGAGAAGAAAACGAAGCGTAAGCCAACCTTCCGCCGAACTTGACCTTTTCCCCGTCTTTTTTGAAACTTGCGTATTTAAGGGCTTTGTCACCGCTTTCAAGGTCTTCTATCTTCGTTTTCAACTCTTGAATAAATGCGTCGGGGTTGTCTTCTGAATAAGATCCGGTAATAACGACGCTTTCGTACTGGTCGTCAATCGTGTAAAACTCGAGAACAGCTTCCTCTGCAGGGCTTGTCACGTTTCCATCGCTATCGGTGTTGGCAGGGTCTAAGTTAAATTCGTTATTTTCTCCGCTGAAGTCATATAAGGTAATATCTCCGACTTCGGATTCGATATATGCGTTTTCACCGATCTTCGCTTTTGCTTCGGTTTCCACCGTTTTCCCCTCTTGTTCGTACTCTACTGAAATCTCGTATTCGCCCAAGTTTGATCCGGCCGAAAAATTTGTTATATCCCCTTTGAAAAATAAGGCGCCTTCGGATCCGTCAAGAATCTTTTCGCTAAAGTTGAAGCTTATGCTTCCGTCTCCTTCATCGGAAACGGTTTCTTTGGGGTTGAACACGTCTTCAATTTTTTTCGGCGGACCGGACTTTTCAAGCCGAAATCGGTTGGCTTTATCAATCGGAGATTCAACCGTAAACTCTACGGGCGTAAATATCTTTGAAGATGACGTTGGGATAATCGAAGAAAGAAGCGTGATTTGAAATCCGCTCGGATTGTTCTTTGGCAACACGTTGAAAATCGGGATGATCGATCCGCCCGGTCCTGTGTACGCCGGAAACGTCCGTGTAAGCCCTGCAACTGCAATCGCTTGAAACACCCTATTCATATAACACCGGGTGAGCGTTCTTCTTTGGTCTTCCGACAGACCCCCATCAAATGCGTCGTCGGAAACTTGATCAGTGCATTCGTCAACTTGCTGGCTGTTTAGTATAAGGATCTCTGCGGTTTCCGGCCCAAATACTTCCGGTAAAAGCTCGTAATAAACGGTCGCAATCGGGGTTAATACAGTTTCCGCAAAAAAGTTGCCTTGCCCGTCTTTTACGTATTCGAGGTTAAAGTCTCCGGCAGATTTAATGATTTCATCAATGCCAGCATCCCTGTATATCTTTATGTTTTGCTCTGTATTTGCTACGACGTTGTCTTCATCGCGAATTACGAATTCGCCGTCTTCGGTATCAATCTCTCCGAACTTGAATTCGTAATCCCGCAAAAAACTTATAATAGACATTACCAAAAGCTATGATTTGCTGGCACTTCTTTGTGCTCTTTGATTCGGTTTTTGGCTAACTTGTTGTAGTCTTCGTTTATATCGATTCCAATATATTTTCTTCCGTGTTTTAAGGCAGCGATTCCGGTTGTCGCCGCTCCGGAAAACGGGTCGAGTACAGTTGCTGGTTCAACCTTTGCATCGCAATCGCAATCTGGTTCCCAACTGCTTTCGTTTCTTTTATATGGGGTTTTGCAATCGGAGCAAACTCCTCCTGCTGGCGTTCCTGCTTTTACGCAAGGCTCGACAAGCCCAAGCGGGTAAGTGGCGAAGTGCTCCTCTGTAAAGCTGGCAGGGTTAAACGTCCACACGTCCCGAAGCTTTTTTGTCGGCTTCATTACCCCTTGATTCGGATCGATTTGATTTACTTTTTCTTCGCTTCTTGCAGAGTGCCCCGTGTTTCCACGAACTTCACCGATCCGGCTGGGATCTTCAATCTTTTCTGCAACTGCCTTTTCATCGTAAAAGTAGTCTCGCGACTTCGAAAACAGGTAAAGTTTTTCGTGCCCGTTTGTCGGTCGGTCAGGTGCGGACTCGGGCATACAAGACCCGGAATACTTGTCGTTAAACGAAAGCGCCTTTGCCCATATAATTTCGCTTCGGAGCCACCACCCCTCTGATTGCTGCCGCAGGGCTACCCTTGCAGGGACCATGCACAAATCTTTTTTCTTTAGCCCTTGCACGTCCCTATCGTAGCTTCTGCCGTAGTTGTCTCCGCCTTTGCCGTCTCGAAAATCTCCGCCCGGACCCCCGCTTCCTGCATAAGAGTCTCCGATGTTGAGCCAAAAGGTTCCCGATGGATGAAGCACCCTGCGCACTTCATTGAAAACTTCAGTCAGGTTGGATATGAATTGTTCTAGGTCCTCTTCTAAGCCGATTTGCCCGTCTGCGTGGTAATCTCGCAAGCCAAAGTACGGCGGGCTTGTAATGACAGAATGTACAGAATTTTCATCTAGTTCGGAGAGCTTCTCTGTGGCGTCTCCTGTAAGAAATGTGGCGTTTTCAAGCTTGCTCATTTGCTTATATAAATATCGTTAAGAATAAAAAATAGCGCAAAACTTTTGCTATTACCCCCTATATTAAAATAGGTTTCACCTTTAAAATTATCAACCAAAACATGTTTAAATCTTTTGAAGTCCGCTACATGTCCGACCGAATTCAAGACGTTACAGTTAAGCAGGTCGGTTCAGGCACGTTGAGCATCGTCAATATTCCGTTTGAATCGAAGTTAAGTTTCGTTTATTTTGGCAGTTATGAAATCCAAGAATTTACCGAACCTGTTCAAAGCTCATGAGAGAAGTTACATTCAAAACCGGAACGTTAGCGAGTTTTTTGCAGAATCCGGCAGGACCATTTCAAAAGGTGAAGAAAAAACGTTGATTCGGGTCCAATCAAAGTCTCGTTTTGGGGGGGATTTTTTAATCGGGCCAAAACGTATAGACAGCGAAGACTGGGGCACCCTTTCAACTTGGGTTGTGTGAAGAATAAATAAACGCCGGAACGAAACTCGCCTTTACCCGTGCAAGCTACTGCATTATAAGCGAAGCCAACCAACCAAGCCGATGACAAAATCCGATTTCAAGCGTTTCGCCCGAACGGAGATGAGCAAGTTGGGGCTTGACGGCTGGACCGTAAAGTTCAACGGGCGAATCAAGCGTGCCGTTGGCAAGTGCAAAATGGGGAAAAAGCGGATTGACTTGTCAAAGGCGTATTTTGTCGAGCACGGCGACGAGCTTCCTGACGAAATGCTGAAAGACGTGATCTTGCACGAAATCGCACACGCCCTTGACTACAAGCGGCGTGGCACGTCGGACCACAGCCGGAAGTGGAAGCGGGTTGCCCGTGAAGTGGGCGCAAACCCGTCCCGCACGGCGAACGTGCCGGAAGAGCTTATTGCGAAAGTCGCAGATTGGAAGCGGGAGTGCCCGAAGTGCGGTTGGGAAGCTTACTACCACAGCAAGCCGACCGCCGAGGGTCACTTGTGCCCTGAGTGCCACAGGGATTTTCACCCCCGAAGCGAAAAGCTTGAATACGTTCTTGACATCAAGCCGAACAACTAATGAAGCTTCTTAAAGAAAACGGTTATCAAGAATTTGGGGTCCCGCAGGGAAAACTTGCGGACCATCTTTTGCAAAAGAAAATCTACATCGATTTTCTTGACGAGAACCTGTACATAAACGCTTACGTATACGACCCAGATGAAGTCCGTCCGGTTCGCACCGTAGAATTTTCTTTCCAGCGAGACGATATAAAAGACAATATTCGAATCAAGCTTTTCGGATACGAAGAAAGTGACCTGTCTTCACGAAAGCTTGAAGACATTGAGGAAAAAGCGATCAACCTTTACACCTATTCAGAATACGCATGATTGAATTCCTCAAGCGTTGGACAAAAAATCTCCGGTCCATCCTTCATAAAACCGCAGTAATTCTTGCCTTTATTTTGACGATGCTGGCAATCATGGCAGTGCCAATGGTCCTGACAATCGTTGTTGTTGCACCTCCTGTCGGTCTTCTTTTTGGAAGCGGTGTGGGGGTTGGCGTCTCATTTTTCGTTTCGTTTTTCGTGGCAATGTCTCTTATGAAAACGCTTGATATCGATAAATTTACGGACTATTTTGGGCAGTACATGCCGGAAGACTAAGAATACTGCTCGTAAGCCCGTTTCATTCGGTAAGCGTAGTCGTTTCTTTCATAGCCGGGTCCGTTGTACTCGCGAGCGAAAGCGTGCCAATCTTTTTCCCGCAGCGCATCTGCCAAGCCTTCGTTTTTGATAAACGAAACGAAAGCGCCGAGATGCCCCGCTTCTGAATCGTACATGTCATTTATAAAGTACTGCACGTTATTGTACCCGCATTTGTCCCAATTCACTCCTAAAATTTGGTAGCGCCCCCAACTCGCTGACTGCAAGGCAGCTTTGCGGTCAAGGCTTGTAGCCTCTTGAAGCCTCGTGTGTTCTTCCTGACCGCCTTTATACAAAGATCGGTCCCATTGGGGTGATGAGATATTCGGATGGCTCTCGTCGTACTTGCCGCCCGTCAGACGGGAAAACCAGTGGGCTTCAAACAAAATTTTCGGTTCACCGGATTCTAAAAACCCGTCCCCGTTGCTTTCTACGTGGTCAACTGCTTTGATTGCGGCGGTTTCAACACCGAGCTTTTCTGCGGCGCTTTCAAAATCTTCTTGTGACAGTGGCATATATTTATCGTTGACTTGTGCTTTTATAAATATATGCTCCTCGCTTCACACGAAGTTCGTTATATCGTTTCTTTAGCTGATTCGCCGCTTTCAAAAAGATTTCGGTTTTCCGAAAAAAGCAAAGCTTTGATGAGAACCAAATCTCCCGCGCTTGCCGACGAAACACATATTCAAGTCACCGCCCGATATAAAACAGACGACAAAAACGACACTAAGCCGTTTGCGGTGAAGCCGGATAAAAAAGACGTGACCCCGAACGCAGATATGCTTTATATAAAAGCGGTTTGGAATTCCGAATCAGGTTTATAATTTCTTCATAAAACACAGGGAACGGTGCCAGCTTCAAAGCGTGTAAAGGGGTGCCTTATGACGGAGGAGATTCAACGACACTTACCAACCAACCGACCTTAAAAAAATGAGTGACCGCAAGCAGATTCACGCTGACACGCTGACCACCGAAGGCACACGTGTCACGATCAAGTACACCGAAACGTTTATGGGGTCCCCGCAAGGGCTTGGGGTTGGCTACGTTCTTGATGGAGTGACCTACGGATCCCCCGGTGGGAAGGACGTTGCCTATGAAGAAACCAGTCCCCACGAAGTGATTTACGACGGTGGAGACGGATACCAGAAGAATTACGATTTCGAAGTTTCGGGACAAACCCGTGGACCCGCCGCCAACGGCGTTTACTAAATCTTCACAAAATGTGGGGAACGCTATCCGCTTTTTGCCGTGTAAGCTTATGCGTTATCACGGGGGGGACTTGACACTTTTTCCAACCAACCAACCTTAAAAAATTATGAGCGTTTCTAGCGCAAAGTACGGAAAGCTTGCCGAAGAAGCCGGAATTGAATTGAAGAATCTTGACGTAAACAAAAGAATGTCCGAAGAAACTTGGGCATTTACCGCTACCGTTTACTTGAACGGCGAGCGGGTTGCGATTGCCGAAAACCGTGGTCGTGGTGGGCAGACGATGCTTCGCCCCTACACAAATCGCAACGGCAACAACCGCACCGACGGACGTGACGAGTTGCGTGAAGTGGTTGCGGATCTTCCCAACGTTGATTCGCAAATTGGCGATGAGGGCTTGAACCTTGACGCCGAAGCCACCGTTCATTCGCTTGTGGGACACACGCTTCACAAGCGGAAGATCAAGCGGCACATTAGCGGCGGCAAGGTTGTGTTTCGCACTTCCGGTCAAGCGGAAGGGGCTTTTTCTTACGTCAAGCACCGTGGAAACCCCGAAGCCGCCCTTGAAGCGATGAAAGAGCAGCACGACGTTGTGGAAGTTTACAACGACGGCTTGACCGCTTAGGATCGGTCACAATCGGTTGAAAGCGTCGGGGCAAGGGCAACCCCCTTGCTTCGGCGTTTCTTTACACACAAAGCAAAATAAGCTATGGGCATTCCTGCACAAAAGCATATAAAGCCAGATTCCCCACCGGAAGGATATGAAATCCGTGAAAGCGGGGAGGTATCGGAGTCAGATTTGATTTGGAGCACATCGGAACATAAGTACCTCCCCGCAGATGAATTTTTCGTTGAAGGCGAACCCGTATCTACTTTTTGGGGCGTGGTAAAACAAAAATCTTGATATATAAAACCGCATCAAATCAAAAAAAGTTATGGGAATAGAAACAACAAATTACATAATCGTCGGCACAAAAATCCCAAGGGAAAAGTATGAAGAGAGTTTTGGGCACCCGTACAAAATGGATGAAAACACCGATGATCTCGTAGCGGTGTGGGGAGGCGAAAAGCAGTGGGATGAAATCGTTGTCGGAGAGATTCAAGAAAAAATTGATACTTACGGCGGGGTAGTTGCAAGAAAGCCGACAGACCTTATAAGCACGTTTGCAAGCGAGCGCAAAAACGTTGAAGAAAAGCTTGCAAACGTGGGAATTGATGATCGTGAAGTGTCTGTGTACCTTGTAGGATCGGTACTATAAGTGAAGATATAGGGGCGTGGCCAAATCGGTGAAGGCATTCGGCTTATATCCGAACGATATGTAGGTTCAAGCCCTACCGCCCCTACCAACTTTCTTTTCATTCAAAACACCATCGGCATGAAAGTAGCACGGATTGAAGAAGATACCCTCACCGAAGAAGAAAGAGAAATCGTTGATCGGATCGGAATTGAAAATCTTGACTACTGCGTTGCGGCGATTGCGCAGGACCGCCATCCGGACAAAGACATCACAT
>ERZ1034543.334-NODE-334-length-12085-cov-2.991687_pt1 | contig 12085 bp, 9 predicted proteins | sample MGYA00520654_ERZ1034543 | MGnify/ENA primary metagenome ERZ1034543 (study PRJEB33760, sample SAMEA4777712) | hypersaline lake metagenome | biome: hypersaline environment; feature: brines | place: Spain | collected 2012-08 | depth 0 m ... | reverse complement strand
CCCCAAGCGTCCAAAGCCCCCAAGCGTCCAAAGCCCCCACGCTCCCACGCTCCCACGCTCCCACGCTCCCACTCCCCCCTCACCCCGCCAGCTCTCGGGCCAGCGTTTTCGCGTTCGCGTACAGGTTGTGGACGTGCGTGTAGCGAAAGTCGGCGCTCCGGCCGAGGAGGTGTAGGTTCTCGAAGCGGTCGAGGTACCGCTTGAGGGTATCGGCTCTCTCCGTGGCACCCAAATCCAGGATCGGGTAGGCGAACGGCACGGCGTGGTCGTCGAACGCCACGACCTCGTCGGCTCCTGCGAGGAGATTCTGGTCCTGCAGGAGATCGACGGCCCTCGTGCGGAGAGCCTCCGGAGACAGCTCCCAGGCCGCGTCGTCCTGCTCGCAGGGAAGTTCGAGGACGACCACGGTGCGGTCGTCCGGGGCCATGTCCGGACTCCGGTTCGTCGGCTCGTAGAGCCGCGTGAACGGAATGGAACGGTCGGGGAAGTACAGCGACGCGTTCCGAGTCAGGCGCGGCCGGTCGAGGCCGAGCACCGCCAGACGCAGATGCCGAAAGCGCATCGCCCGGCTCACGGACCGGACTTCTTTGGGGGGAGAAGGCGCGAGCAGGCGGACGAGAAGGGTGAGGGGAAGGGTGCTGACGACCGTCTCGACATCGACCCGGTGTTCGTCGTTTACCGTCACGCTCGTAATCCGCCCGTCCCGATGCGCGAGGGCGGTGATGCGGGCGCCGGTGCGGATGTGCTCGCGTCCCAGGGCGTCGGCGGTGGCCTCGGCGATCTGGCCGTAGCCGTGCTTCGGGTAGTAGAAGGAGCCGTCGAGGTGGCGGGTTTTCGTGATCGAGTCGGCGAAGGCTTCCAGAAAGAACGTCTGCAGGTCGAGGCCTTCCAGCCGGTCTCCGGCCACGCTCGGGGAGAGCCGCTCGGCGTCGGTGCCCCACAGCTTCTCGGTGTAGTTCAGCAGAAAGAGCCCGGCGAGGGTCGGGCCGTAGCTCTGCAGCGCCATCTCCCGAAAATGATCGGCGTTCTCGGACACCCGCGGGATGGAGAGCTGCTCCCACGAAATTCGCGCGAGAAGGGAGAAGGGAAGCTTCGTCAGCAGGTCGTAGGGCGCGAGCGGAAAGTCGATTCGCCGCCCCCGCCAGCAGATCTGGCTCGGGGCATCGACGCGCCGGAGGTCGTCGCCCAGCAGGGCCTCGATGTCGGCCGTCACGTCGGGATCTTTGTCGTGGAAACGGTGCGCGCCGGTGTCGTAGCGAAAGGGCCCGAGCTCGAGCGTGCGGGCGTTGCCACCCACCTCGCCGGCCGCTTCCAGCAGGCGCAGGGGCAGCCCCTCGCGACGGGCATAGAGGCCCATGGCGAGGCCGGCCGGTCCTCCACCCAGAATCGTAATCGATGCGTCGGTTGCGTCGGTCATGATGCGTCAGCGGTCGTGCGATGATCCGTGATCGTACACGTACACCCGGACGTCGGGCCACATGCGGTTGACGAACGGGTTGTGGTAGAACGTTCGAACGCGGTCGGGAGGCCGGTCGAAGAGAGAGCCGTAGGTGCCGACGACGAGCGTGCGCCCGGTCGCGGCGGTTTGCAGGCGCCGCACGTCGGTCGAGTCGTCGACCGAGAGGAAGCGGGCGTCCACGCGCTGCTTCTTCAGGTAGGTGTTGACGAGCGGGATGGAGGCGATGCGGACGGGATCGGACGACGACCGGGTTTCCGTCTCGACGAAGGTTTTCGCCTGTGCGATGGCGGACGGATCGAGGTGCTGGCTGACGAGCACCAAGGTGACGCCTGCGTAGGCAACGAGGACGGCCGTCGCGAGTGCGCGCCCCGGGAGGGAATCCCGCCACAGCCATCCCGCCCCGGCGGCGGGCAGCAGGAGAAAAAGAGGGAGGAGGGGCAGGAGATGGCGGCTTTTGTGAATCACGTTCTGGAAGAAGAACACCCAGACGGTGTAGAGTCCGGCGCAGCCGAGCACGATCCAGAACCGCCGGGAGCGTCCGTGTCCCGTCTTCGCCAGGCGCCAGGTGCCGAGCCCGCCCAGGCCCACCATGCCGGCGCCGACCGCCAGGGTGAGCGGGTGGCGCCCGGGCCACCAGGCGCCGAGCCCGTCGGCCCAGAGACCGCGCGCGAAGCCCACGACGCGGCGGCTCAGGTCCGATTCCGTCTGCACCGTGCCGCCGAACTCGGTGAAGTGGCCGGTCGTCTGCGCCCAGGCGACGTCCACGAGCGTTCGGAAGCCGGTATCGGCGATCATCGGAACGAGCCAGACCGCGACGCCGGCTGTGCCCACGCCGACGAGGCGAAGGGGGCGGCGCGAACGCGCGAGCACCCAGAGGGCGGGAACGACCACGAGGGGCATGTACGAGAGCCGGAGGCCGGCGAGGAGGCCGGACAGAAGCACGCCGATGGCTGCCGATCGTTCGCTTGTTTTCTCGCCGGTGAGGGCGTCTGCAAGAAAAGCGAGGGCGGCGAGCGCGCAGGTGGTGCCCAGGAGGTCGGGCATGTAGCGATTGCCCATCAGCCACACCAGCGGGTTGACGAACACGGCGGCGGTGAGGGCGAGGCCTTCGGGGGAGGCGAGCGGCACCCGCCGGATCTGCAGGAGGGCGGCGACGAGTCCGGCCGTGGCGAGGCCGCCGACAAGGGAAAAGCTGGTGCTGAAGCTCCCGGTCGGGAGGTAGAAGACTTCCGCCGCGGCCCAGAACACCGGGTAGCCGGGAAAGTGGGGCTGGAGGGCGGCGAGGTCGTACGCATCGGCGACGCTGAGGGCAAACCGGAGGCTGTCCGGGTCCTCGATGTAGGTGATCGTCGTCGCGAGGCGGCTGAGAACGCACGCCGCCACCACGGCCATCCACGCGGCCCCAACCGTCCGGTCGGTTCGACGCAGCGCCGCATGGAGACGGGCTGGAAGCGATACGGCACTCGGGTTCGAATCCGTCATTTTGTCGATGAAACGCAGCCGCGTCTCGGCTCGATGTCTTTCTCGGTGTACGCCCTATCGATCCGCCACACGATCCTCCACCCCTCCCCACGCCCGGACCCAGACGCCGGCGCCCCTCCCCCGCCGGAGCGGAAGAGGGGCGACCGGCTTGCGTCGTCACATCACACCCGGAGAGGGGCGATCGATCCGTGGACGCTACCAGGCTGCTACGTTGTCGTCACTGAAGCCGTAGGCTTCTTGCAGAAGCTGGTTTGCCTGATTCAAGTCCTCAGTATAATCATCGGCCGTCAGATCGCCGTACGGCGGGTCGTTGCCGATCCGATCGTGGAGCGTCTGCAGCTGCGACTCGCTGAGCTGGTCGCTGTAGAACTGGAGGTTCCAGGCGAAAGCTTTTGCTTCGCCCCAGGCGTCTTCGCCGACGTCGCCGCTGCTGTCCCCCTGGGGACCTTCAAGCGTACCACTGACGCCCTCGAGGTTGCTCTTCATCGAGTTGATGTAGTGGATCACGTTGACTGCGACGACCTCCTCCCAGGCGTCGAGGGCGGTCTCGGCCTGCGCGGACGGATCTTCGCCGTTTTCGATGGCCTCGCGTCCGTCGACGAGCGCGCTGAACGCATCGCGAGCGAAGTCGGGGGACGGTCCATCGGTGTTTGCCGCCGCGGCGGAGCGCTCGATGGCGTAGCTGGCCCAGGTGTGAACGTACTCGCTCCTCAAGTCGACCGAGCCGTTGTCGTCGACATCCAGGGCGTTCCCGCTCGCAAGCCCTTCTTCGCCGTTTGCATAGTCCAGGAACGGCTCCAGGGCGCGGGGAAAGCCGAAGTAGCCGAAGGCGGCGTCCCATTGCTCCGCCGCGTCGCCCGACGAAACCGCACCGTCGTCGGCAAAGTCGCTCAGAATGGCCGCTCCCTTGCCGTAGATCGGCGTGCCGAGCAGCATCTTCTCGGCAAACTGGTTGAGAACGAAGCCGTTCGACGTCGCAGGGCCAACGTCGTTCGCCCCGGCTTCCTGGAAATAGAAACCGAGCAGTTCGTCCGTGTTGACGAGAGATCCGGCGTTGGGCGAGTCCGGCTCTTCCAGCTGGTCGCTCCGGATCAGGACGTCGTCCGACGTCAGGTCGGCGAGGTTGACGCCGGTGGCGATGTCGCCGTACACGCTCTGGCCCTCGGTCGAGATGTTCTGGGCCGGGACGGCGCGGATGGTTCTGTCGTCCGCGTTGCCGGTGTACAAGGCGTCAAAGGTGGCTGCGTCGTTGTCCGAGGCGTTCGAGGCGCGAACGCCCAGATCGAAGGCCAGCAGGTTGACGACGGTCTGCTCTCCGTAGGTGGTCGATGGGTACGCGAACGCGCTGGGGTCGTCCCCCGGATCGTCCCCCGGCGTATTGCCCGGGTCGTCTCCGTTGCTTCCGCTGCTGTCGCAGCCGGTCAGGATCAGCCCGACGGCCAGGAGGGGCAGGAGGAGGGTGCGGGTAAAGCGAAGAATGGAGCGGTGCATAAATGCGGTGGGCGTCATTGGGAGTGTCGGTGATGAAACCCTGTGCCTCCGGTGAGAGGCACCGTGGGATGGCTGGAAGTCGTACTGGCTAGAAGTCGTACTGAATCGACAGATTGATCTGCCGGCGGGCACCGGGGATGATGCCCGTGCTCAGGTTGGCGCTCGGCTGACTCGGGTTGGAGTGGACGCGAGAGCCGATATAGACGGTGTCGGTCAGGTTCTTGGCGGTGAGGCGGACGCGCAGGTCGTCGGAGTAGTCGTAGGCGATACCGGCGTCGAAGAGGGTGCGGGACGGCACCGGTCCGCGTTCGCCGCGATTGGTGGTGCTTTCGAGGTTTTCGAGGTCGGTGTAGAAGTCGCTGCGGTAGCGGAGGGTGGTCGAGAGGCGGAGGCCGATGTCGGGAAAGTCCTTCGAGAGACCGACGGTCGCCGTGTGGGCGGGCGCCGCCGGAAGCTCGTTCCCGCTGATATTCTCCGGAGCGCCGTCGATGGCGCTGGAGATGATGCCCTCCACGACCTCGGACTGCAGGTAGGTGTAGGAGACGTCGAGCGTGGGCAACGGCGATGCGAGGGCGTCGCCTTCGAGAGTCGTCCGCGTCTCCAGGCCGTAGCTCTGCACAACCCCGAGATTCTGTTGAAAGACGGTGCGCCCGCCGACGAGGTCTTCGACGTAGAGGTGAAAGCCGGTGACCTCGAACTGGCCGATGCCGGAGCGTCCGCGTACGCCGAGTTCGGAGTTCCAGCTCTTTTCCGCCTTCAGGTCGAAGCCGCCGTCTCCTTCAACGGCAGCGCTGGGCGGGTCGAAGCCGACGATCGCAAAGGTGGCACTCGACGGCGGCGTGTAGCCGCGATGCACCCCGCCGAAGAGACGGACGTTGCCGGTGCCGAGGGTGGGGCCGAGGTCGGTGCGGCCGAGGTCCAGGTTGAACCCGAATCCGGGAAGCGGCACGATGCTCGTCTGGTCCCGGTACTGGCTGCCGTTTAAGCGATCGATCTGCGACTGCTCGAACACCTCCAGCCGGAATCCGGGGGAGAGGCGAAGGGGACCCCACTGCACGTCTTCCAGAGCGTGGAGCGAGGCGGCGCGGGTTTCGTAGACGGAGCTTCCGCCGATGATCGTCACCGGCTCGTCGTCGGAGAGGTCGCCCTGGAAGAAGACGCCGCTCCGCTCGCCGACCTCGTCGCTGATCCTGCGGTCGTCCTCGAATCGCTCCCAGTGCAGGCGGGCGCCCAGTTCCAGGTCCGCCTCCTGCCCCAAGAGCGTGTGCGCGACGCTCACGGACTGTTCGACGCCGGCGACGTAGAAGGTGCGCTCGTTGCCGAAGTACGGGGCGTCGTCGAGCGTCAGCTCCCGGTCGAGCGCATCGCTGATGCCGACGCGCATGAGCGGGCCCGGGGTGTTGACGGGAACGGGATCGGCGTCGACGCTGGGATCTTCGTAGGCGTCGGCTCGGACGAAGACGTCTTTTTCGCGCCACCAGGGGCGGTCGAACACGTTGGCGTAGAGGCGCGTCGTGCCCTGCACGTCGGTTCCGAAACGCCGGTTGTAAATGCCCCCGAGCGAGGCGCGGAAGATGCGGTAGCGGTCGTCGTCTTTCGGGTTGAAGTTCGGATCGGTGTCGAAAGAGTACGGCGTCAGCCCCGTGTACGTGGCGTTCATCCGCTCGTAGTCGACGTTGGTGCGGAGGTAGAGGGAGCGGTCGGGGTCGATCTGGGCGCGAAGCTTCGCCGTGCCGTTGATCTGGCGGAAGTCGTTGTTGTCCCGAAATCCGCTTCCGCGCTTAATTAAGAGCTGGACCTGCGGGCGAATCGTCTCGCTTCCGAAGCCGCCCACCTCGGCAAAGGTACTGGCGTAGCCGTTCGTGCCGCCGGTCACCTTCACCGTGCCGCCCGGCGACGTCCGCTGCGGGCGGCTCGTCACGTAGTTGATGACGCCGGCCATCGTCTGCGGACCGTGGCGGATCGTCGAGTGGCCCTTCATCACTTCCACCTCTTCGATCCGCTCGATGGGCGGGTTGTAGTAGAGCGGCGAGAAGACGTAGGGGGCCGGCTGGATCGGCATTCCGTCTTCCATGACGAGCACGCGCTGGGTGCGGCGCGGCTGCAGGCCGCGGATGCCCACGGACATGCGGGTCTGGCCCATGCCGTCGTCGGCCAGTCCGTAGACGCCGGGTACGGTTTCCAGAGCTTCCTGGCTGCCGATGGAAACGATCCGATCCAGGGCGGCCGCGTTGATCTCGGTGGTGGCACCGGGGGCGGAGGCCCGGCGGGTCCAGGTGGAGCTGGTGATTTCGATTCCGGAAAGCTCCACGACGTCGCCCGATAGCTGGACGGTCAGCCTCGTGGTCTCACCGCCGCGCACCTTCACCTGGCGGGTGGCCGGGGTGTACCCGACGAAGCGAAACTGCAGGGTCCGGCTCCCGGTGGGAAGTCCGGTCAGAGAAAACCGCCCCTCGTCGTCGGTGGTCGTGCCGGCCGGCCGGTCGGAGTCCGCCAGGCGGACGGTCGCTCCGGCCAACGGGCTCCCCGTCGCTTCGGCGACGACGCGCCCCGTCACCCGGCCCCGGTCCGTCTCCTGTCCGGCAGCAGGCAGGGCACTGTAACTTAGACTAATTACAAAAAAGAAGACCGTAACGAATGTCCCTGTGCGCATCAATATGGAGAGACGTGGGGGAAGAACGATGAAGACAGCCGGCGAAGGCAGGAGGCCCGCAGGACCGAGGCCCGCCCGGGGTCGGCGAGCGGTCGGCTCCGAAGTTCGGCAGCGCCATCGCTGCCGCCAGCCGGTCCGGCCCCGGGTCCCCGTTCAGTACTGGCAGGAGGAGAGAGCCGATTTTCACTCCGTCCCCCGAGCCGCAGCCGGGAACGCAGGATCAGGGCCCTGCAGGATCAACGGACTGCAGGATTAGAACCGCTTCGGATTGGAACGGGCCGTGACCGAATCCTCCGGGGCCAACTGTTGGATGGCCCCGTAGCTTCCCCCTCCGTCGGAAGAGCCGTCGTCGGGACCTAGAATCGGGTCGTCGCCGCACCCGGTGACCAGAAAAAGGCCGAGAAAAAGGGCGGCGGTGAGTGCCGAGGCGAGACGCGGGCGGAGCGAAGCGTTCATGGTGGGGGGCGGGTTTGCTTATCTAGACTGATTCCATATAATCAGCCAGAAGGCAGCAAGTCAAGAATTCAGATCTCAAAACTGTGAAGAGTGCGGCGAATGTGCGGGGCTCTCTGGTCGGGCGCGGGCCGCCTCTCGGGGAGGCGCCCGGCCATCGAGGCGGAACTCGACACCGCATGCCGAATGGAACCTCCCGTCACCCATCGTTCCGAACACCAACCCGTACCCGCCATGTCCAAGAAGATCCTGATGATCACCGGCGACTTCGCCGAAGACTACGAGACGATGGTGCCCTTCCAGATGCTGGAGATGGTCGGGCACGACGTACATGCCGTCTGCCCGGATAAGCGCAAGGGCGAGACGATCAAGACGGCCATTCACGACTTTGAGGGAGACCAGACGTACTCGGAGAAGCCCGGGCACCACTTCGCCCTCACGGCGACCTTCGACGACGTCGATGAGAGCAACTACGACGCACTCGTCCTGCCGGGCGGCCGCGCACCGGAGTACATCCGGCTGAACGACCGCGTCATCGAGATGGTGCAGCACTTCTTCGAAGCCGATAAGCCCGTCGCCGCGATTTGCCACGCCGTGCAGGTGCTGAGCGCGACGGACGTGCTCGACGGACGGCGCCTGACCGGCTACCCGGCCTGCGGCCCGGAGGTCGAAATTGCGGGGGGCGACTTCGTTGAGGTCGGCGACACGGAGGCGGTCACCGACGGCAAGCTCGTCACCGCGCCGGCCTGGCCCGCCCACCCGGCCTGGATTTCCCGCTTCCTGGACGTCCTCGGCACCAAAATCGAACACGGACGCGAACCGGTTGCCGCGTAGGGACCGCCCGACGGATTCGTTCTCGAAAGCCGGATCGCCGCGTGCGGTCCGGCTTTTCAGGTATGTCCGACCCGCCCCGGCCGAAACGGTCCCGTCTCGCGCCGGCGCATCGCAACCGACCCGGCCGATCCCCGCGGCGTCTGCGACCCCTTCGACCTCTCTCGCCTGGACGATCTCTGTATCGTGATGGATGCTCTTCGATCGTACCCCACGCCCAGCGGAGACGACGCCGGCCCTCCGGATCCGGAGGAAGACGACCTGCAGGCATCCGCGCGTCGGGAGATTCAACAGCGGCGTGCGGCGCAGTCGGCAGCCAAGCGGCAGCGGTGGAAGCGTCGCCAGTGGATCACCTTTGTCGCCGGCGTGGCCGGGGCCGCCCTCTTCCTGTTCGGTCTCAACCTGGCGGTGGACTGGCCCGGCGACGACCGGTCCGTCGACCGAGATCGGGAAATGGTGACGCTGGAGGACCTTCGAAAGACAGAGACGGACTCGGCGACATCTCCGTCCCCCCGAATGCAGTCTCCCTCCGATTCGGACGCGAGCCCCAACCCGGAGCGGTGATGGGTACGGTTTGTCGTTCGTGGTTGATTGTTGGTCGTGAATCGAAGGTCGTGAATCGGGGGCGGAGTGCTCGTCCGCTCGCGTTCCCGCTCCTCCGATTCCTCCACTCCCCGCCTCCCCGGTTCCCCGGTTCCCCGCCTCCCCGTCTCTCACTCGATCACGAGGTCCGGGGGAATGCCGTCGCGGAGTAGGCTGTGAACGAGGCGAAGAAGACGTTCCTGTTCCGGCCATCCCAGACGGTCGGCGGCGTCGTCGAGGGGCAGCCAGGCATGCGCGTCGTGTTCGTCGTCGAGCGCGATGTCCTCGACATCTCCGGAAACCTCCGCGGCGAACGCCGGGATCAGGTTGACGCGGTCGGCCTGCCACTCGTAAAAGCTGTTCACGGACGGTACCGTCCAGAAGCGAACGGGCGTACATCCCGTTTCTTCGCGCAGCTCCCGGCGAGCGGTTTGCCAGGCCGCCTCTCCGGATCGGATCTTTCCGCCCACCATACGCCACGCGCCCTCATAAGAGGTGTCCGGTGCGCGGCGAAGGAGCAGGTACTCCGGCCGATCGCCGGAGAGCCGGTAGGGATAGACGTCCACCACGCGGATGCTGGAATGGGGCATACGGGAGGATCGGGCCGATCGGAAAAACCAAACGGGAGAAGAAGGGCCGGCCCTGGACGCGGCCAGGCCGAAGCCGCAGTCCGACATCTCGGTTCCACCACGCGCACCGCCATCGATGGTTCGCGCGCCCTGGCGGGCAGGCGAGACAGGAAAACCCCCTCCGGAGGAGGCACGACCCTTGCTTGCTGCACTAAACCCTGTATGCATTGTATCTGTGTCGCAGTCGACCGGTCCCGTCTCCGGTTCGAGGACCGAAGGCCGGTACGGTTCGTTTTGTCTTCATCACACCGCTCCCCTCTTTGGAATGCTGCACGTCCGGGGAGGGCACGGCATTGTCTCTCTCGGTTTCTCCCGCCCCGTATGGTGCCCGTGGAACAGAAGATGGTCCTCGTTCTGGTTTCCTGCTCCGTCGTGATGATCGGTCTCAGCGCGTGCTCCAGCGCCAAGGATGCTGCGAGTCCGTCCGGTGCATCCGGTCCGGCGGGAGCAGGAACCCCGGCGCCCCGGTCTTCGTCGCCTGCCGCATCCGACGCACCGCCTGCCGACGCGCCGCCCCCGCGCGACGTTGTGGCGCAGATCATCCGGGAGGCGCTGCGCACGGACGGAAGCGTCTCGTACGACGAACTCGTTCGACGGCTGGGGCCGCCTCTGCGGACCCGCGCCACGCCGACCGCGAATGCCTACCAGCCGGATCAGACCGACACGCTTCGGACCCTCGTCTACCGCGGCCTCGAGGCACTGGTGTACGACGTCTCGGCCAGTCGGAAGACGTTTCTCATCCGGTTCTCGCTCCTCACCGACCGCTACGCAACCCCGGAAGGATTGCGCGTGGGCGACCCGTCCCGGCGCGCCATCGACCTCCTCGGAGCGCCGACCCGACGAAATCCGGCGGGGGACGAATGGATCTACTCCGAATCCGACGCGATGCCCACGGCGATGGTCGTCACCGTCCAGGACCAGACCATTACCCGCATCGAGTGGGAGTTCTATTTCAGTTGACGGGGGACGTGGAGGATAGAGGATGGAGGGTGGAGGGTGGAGGATGGAGGGGGCTCTGCGGACGTGGGCTGTGAATCGCGAGTTGGAGTCGGTTCATTGCCCAATGATCAATGCCTAACGATCAATGCTCAATGCTCAATGCTCAATGATCAATGGTCCCCAGCGTCCAAAGCCTCCATAGCGTCCAAAGCCTCCCCAGCGTCCACAGCCCCCAAGCCCCCATCGAACCTGCCGGGTCGGATGTCGGTTCACACGATGCGACGCACTTCTTTCTGGAGAACCGACGGTAGATGGACGTAGCAACCGACGCGAACGGGCAGTTCGACCTGCAGGCCCAATTCGACCCGATGGGCGATCAGCCCAACGCAATCCGCGAACTCGTCGACGGACTCGACCGCGGCGACGAACACCAGACGCTTTTGGGGGCAACGGGAACCGGGAAGAGTCTCGGGTACGACGACCCGGTTTACGTGACCCGGCACGACGACGGATCGTCGCAAACCCGGGTCGATTCGATCGGTGCGTTTGTTGATCGATGCATCGCGGACCACGGGGTGTCGGTGCGCTACGGAAATGGAACGGAAGAGACGGTTCTTCCGGACGGCGCAGCGACCACGCTCGCGATCGATCCGGGAACCGGCTCGGTCGGGGAGCAGCCGGTCCGTGCCGTGACGCGTCATGCGGCCCCCGACACGATGTACCGGGTGCGAACCGCCTGTGGACGGGAGGCCACCCTGACGGGCGACCACAATCTGTGGGTGCTGCGAGAGGGTGCGCTGCAACTGATCGAAACGTCCGACGCTCGCCCGACGGATCACCTGCCGATTCCCACACGTCTCGACGAAACCGGACAGCGTTCGTCGGTCGATTTGCTGCAGTCGCTGGCCGACGCGAATCTCCACGTCAAGGCGTCTTCCCTTCTTCGGGCCTATCTGGAGAAGGAGGGGCCGACGAAGATGGCCGCCTCCCTCCGACGAGCCGGACTTGCGCAGCCCTATGCCAAAATGGCTGCGATGCGAGGGCGAACGCATGGCGACGGCGGGCTGACCGTCGACGCCCTGAATCACGTTCTCGACGGCACGGATCACCTCGCCGGCTCGTGGACGACCTCCCGGGCAGAAGTCGGCGGCAAGCAGGCCGAACACCGCCTCCCGGCCGCGCTGCCGCTAACGGACGATACGCTGCGACTCATCGGCACGTACGTCGCGGAAGGACATGCGGCCGACCAGTATGTCGTCATCGCCAATCGGAGTTCTGAGATTCGCCGTCAGGTGCGGACGGCTCTCGATGCACTCGGTCTCCCCTTTCAGATTCGACCGTCGTCCGACTTCCAGGTCGGATCGAGGGCGCTGCGCGAGTTCCTGGCCGGGGAGTGCGGTCCCCGCTCTCGGGAGAAGAGCCTCCCGTCGTTCTGGCCGCAGCTGTCGGACGAGAACCTCGGAACGCTTCTGCAGGCGTACTTCGACGGGGATGGAACGGTCGAGCGGTCCGGAGCCGTGACGGCGACAACCGCCAGCCAAACCCTCGCGTCCGACCTTCAGTACG
>ERZ1034543.332-NODE-332-length-12101-cov-2.468039_pt1 | contig 12101 bp, 11 predicted proteins | sample MGYA00520654_ERZ1034543 | MGnify/ENA primary metagenome ERZ1034543 (study PRJEB33760, sample SAMEA4777712) | hypersaline lake metagenome | biome: hypersaline environment; feature: brines | place: Spain | collected 2012-08 | depth 0 m ... | reverse complement strand
AGTGGGAGTCTCGGAGTCAACGTTCGCGACGGTTGGCGAGACGATCAGCCTGCTCGAGTATCTGGTTGAGGACGTCAGCCTCCGGTTCGACCGGTGGGAGGACCGTTACACTCGGGGGCCGAGCCTCTACTTCCTCGTCGTCTCCGAGGCACAGTACGATTCGTTCGTTGATTCGCTCGGAGACAACCGGTGGCCGATCAAGAGCGCTCGCATCCTTCCCGACGATGCCGACGCGGCGGCCGAGGTTGGTGCCGAGATCGCCTTCGACCGCGACGGGGCAGTCGTTGTCACCGCCGACGGCACGTTTCAGGAGCAGATGGTGCGGGTCAGGTCGCTCTCGGAGCAGGATCTGGTCGATATCGAGTATCCGACCTGGATGAGCGCGAAACACATGAGCGCGCTCGAGGCGTCGTGTATGGAGGAGGTGCTGGCGGCGGTCACCCTCAGCGAAGAGAACGGTCGCGTGACCGTCTTCGAGAACGGAAGCTACGAGGACCACGAACGGACTGACCTCGGCGGACGCTGGCGGGTCGACCACTCCGACGCCGTCATCAGGCCGGAGTCGCAGCGAGACGACGCTGACGACTGGCCCACAAGCAGTGTGAGCGACCGCGGAAGCGTGTCCAGCCAGTCGGCCAGGGGCCCGTTCGTGACGACACACGCACAGACGGACCAGCTCGTTGACCGCTTGGTGAACGTCTCGGAGAGTCTCAGCGCGTCGTTCGACCGGTGGGAGGAGCAGTACGTCAGCGGGCCGAGTCTCTACTTTGTTGTCGTCGACGACGCGAACTACGGAGAGTACGCCGACCCGCTCGGGACGAACCGGTGGCCGACCGACACCTGCCGGGTCGCGACCGACGATATCGAGTCGTTCGTCACAGCGGTGAAGGAGGTGGCCTTCTCCTGTGACGGGGCCGTCGTCGTCATGGTCGACGGGACGGTTCAGGAACAGATGGTCCGGATCAGGAGCCCGAGCGCCTCGGTGGTCGAACAAGACGAGGAGTTCGACTACGCCGACTGGATGGGGACCAAACACCTGAGCGCGGTCGAGATCTCGACAAGGCCGGAGATCCTGGCGGCAGTCACCCTCAGCGAGGAGAACGGCCGCGTAACCGTCTTCAAGAACGGGAGCTACGAGGACCGCGAACGGGCGGAGCTCGGCGGGCGATGGCGGGTCAGACAGTGAGCGAGCGAGTATCCAGAGATGCACGATGATGAGATGGCGTCGGAGCCGGCAGAGTTCTGGCAGCAGCGCAACAGCCTCACCCCGGCCACCGACGTCGCCACCGACGTCGACAGCTATCGGCTGGTCCTCCTCGCGGACACGACGGACCCGACGGTCCACGCGGAGTACAAGCCGGTCCGCGACGCGCTCAACCAATTCGACTGTCTCAACACCGTGCCGGTCGGAAGTCTTCATTTCACGATCAAGCTGTTCGACGTCACGGTCACCCCGTCGACTGACGGGAACTGGTCGCCGGCCGTCCAGCAGATCGACCAGATTGTCGCCGAGGCGCTTGTGGACGAGGACGCGTTCGAGGCGACAATCACCCAGTTCAACCTGTTTCCGGACGTCGTGTACGGCGAGACGGCCGACGGCGGTCGTCTCACCGAGCTGAACCAGGCGATCTGTGCCCACCCCGAGGTCACCACGCTCGGCCGTGACGGGGAGGAGTTCATTCCGCACCTGACCTTCGGCTACTTCGAGAGCGACACCGACTTTGGGGCGCTCGTCGACTTTCTCGAAGCGAGGCGCCAGCTGTCGCTTCCACCGATCGCCGTTGACGAGGTCGAACTGGCTGCGTACGAGGTTGGCGGGCGTCCGCCGGCGTACGACATCGTCAGGACGTACGACCTACAGTTCGGGCAACGTTGAGCGCGACCATCACGACCCCCAGAGACGAGCGACGGACGGGCGCGAGCGGTCACTGTCGTCCGCACAGAGTCTGTGGACAGCCCAGTTGGTGTGGCCGGCCTCGTCCGTCTGGAGGTCCGGAGCGACCACGAGTGAGGGCAAGCAGAGGAGACCGACCGCGCGCACACGATGGCGCGTCCGAGGCGCCGGAGCCAGCGTGACTGTGCTTACTCGAGCTGGTGGTAATCCAGTTCGTAGCCGGCGTCAAGCGCCGCCTGGACCGCCTCACCGGGAGTGCCGACGGGAGCGGTGTCCGTGCGCATCCCACCGACGCTGTCGCGCTCAACGACGACGTTGCGCCGCCAATCATCGTCGACGTCCGGGGCGTCGGTGCGGTAGTGAGCGCCACGGGACTCCGCGCGCTTGGTCGCCGCCCGGAGTGTCCCCTCGGCGACCGTCAGTGCAAACCCGAGGTTCAGCGCGAACTCAAACGACCGGCTGGTTGGGTTGCCGACCGCGAGGTCGCCAGCGCGGTTGCGTAGCGCCGCCAGGTCGGTGAGTCCGTCGGCCAGCTCCTCGCCGTCGCGGAGGATGCCAGCGTGGGCCCCCAGCAGCGTGCGGAGCTCGTCGAACAACGCTTCGGGGTCCTCACTTCCGTCACTGTCGGCCAGCGCCGCCAGGTCGGCGAGGTGGTGTCGCGCTAGTCTGTCGACTTGCTCATCGTCGACCGCGGGCCGGTCACCCGCTGCCAGACGTTCGGCGATGGCCTCGCCGGTGGCCTCGCCGAAGGCGATCGTCTCGGCCAGCGAGTTCCCTCCGAGGCGGTTGGCGCCGTGGACGCCGGCCATCGTCTCACCGATCGCGTACAGCCCCTCGACGTCGGTCTCGCCGTTGTCGTCGACGACGACCCCACCCATCCCGTAGTGGGCAGTCGGGGCGACCTCGACAGGCTCTGTCGCCATGTCGACCCCGAGGTCTGCGAACCGCTCGTACATTCTGGGGAGTCGGTCCGTGATGTACTCGCGCTCGCGGTGGGAGATGTCCAGATAGACGCCACCGTTCTCGGTGCCCCGGCCCTGCCGGACCTCTCGGTCGATTGCCCGGGCCACAATGTCTCGGGCGTCGAGTTCCATCTGGTCGGGGGAGTACCGCTCCATGAACCGCTCGCCCTCGGCGTTGTAGAGTCGACCGCCGTCGCCGCGAACCGCCTCCGTGACGAGCCGGCCGTCCCACTCCTCGCCGTAGCGGTCGCCCACCATCCCGGTGGGGTGGAACTGGACGAACTCCAGGTCCATGAGCTGGGCACCGGCCTCGTAGGCTAGCGCCGGGCCGTCGCCGGTGTTCTCGTCGTCGCGCGAGGAGTGCCGGTCGTAGAGGCTAGTGTAGCCCCCTGCCGCCAACACCACGGTGTCCGCCCGGAGGGCCAGGAACTCACCGGTGTCGAGGTCCACGCCCGCGGCCCCGAGTATCCGGCTGTCGTCGGTCAACAGTCGGCTGACAAACACGTTCTCGCGGTACGGGACCGACAGCGACTGAGCCTTTGCGACCACTGGGCACCGAAGTAGCGCTGGTCGATATCACCCTCGGCAGTCCGGCTGTAGGCCATCCCCCAGTCGTCGAGCTCTCGCAGCAGGCGGGGCATCCGCCGGGTGACCGTCTCGACCTTGTCGGGGTCGTTGAGGAAGTGGCCCTCGTTGAGTGTGTCCGCGGCGTGGACTGACCAGTCGTCCTCTGGGTCGTGGGTGCCGAGCGCACCGTTGATTCCGCCACGCGCCCACGTCGTGTGCGCGTCGCCGTGGCTCCGCTTGCCGACGACCAGCACCTCCTCGGGGTCGACTCCCTGTTCGACGAGTTCGATCGCGGTCCGTGCGCCTGCGGCTCCCGCACCGATCACCAGCACGCTCACGTCAACCGTCTTGTCGGTCAGGTCGGGGGACAGACCATCGGCTGGTCGGTCGATTTCTACCATGTGTATCTAGACGGACCTGACGCGTATATACCCGTCGCGGACGTGTGTTGGCGGCGGTCGAGAGAGCCGTCCTAAGCGGCGATACCAGGCGTTGAGAGGGTCACAGAGAGACGTGTGAGCGGCGGTCTCAAGACGAACAACACCGACCGGGTGAGGCCTTGTGTCTGAGCCCCCGACATCGGGTGTGTGGTGGCCCGGGTCGGTCACGTCGAGACAACCTCGAGATCTCGATATCCGCTTCGCATCAACGGGCGACGCGTCTCCCAAGGGAACACGGAACACCGCCGGTCGGCAGCGAGAGACGGGGAGGTACCACAGGGTCGACGAGCGCGACTTGGCCGCGATAGAATAGTGGTGTGGTGTGGTCTGGTCGACAGCCGTGACGGTGCTGGCCGTGAGTCGTCCTAGTTCTCTTGCGAGCCCTCGGCGGGCGCGTACATCACCGTTGTGACGAACTCGTCCTGGAAGTCGGTGAACTGGTGGTCTGTCCCGGGATCAAGATGAACAACGTCGCCTGGCGCGACGTCGATCGACTCGTCGGCGGTCACGAGTGTCGCCTCGCCTGCGTTGATGTGATAGATCTCCTCTTCAGCGTGGGCGTGCATCGGGTCCTCGTCGCCGGGCTTGAACCGCATCACCTGAAGGCTAAAGGACATTTTACGCATCGCCTCGGTCTGTGATTCGTCGTCTTCGGCCAGCCGGTCCGTTGTCTCAGAGATATTGATATGTTCCACGATAGATTGCACGGTCACGAGGACTATAGCCCTTTTGCCGCCAGCGTGCGGGGCAGATCAGCCAGCAAGGAATCGCCGAGGACACTGTCCCCGAGTGTTTTTCGACCCCCTGCGTCGGAGGGTGCCAGACAGGACTCACGGCGTGCGGGCGGCACCATCCGGTCGACCGACCCACCGGGTGGCCAGCAGCGGGCCGGCGCGGAGCGAACCCAGCAGGCCTGGAGCCCGGTCGCTGCGCTCGGCTGCCCGCGTACTGTGGAGCGACCGCCACGTCGGACGCGCCCGCGGAGACGGTCTCTCTGTGAGAGGCCGCGGTCACCCCTCCGCGAGCGCCTGCTGGACCGCCATCTCGACCGACGTCTGCTCGATGGGGACGAGCGACTGAAGCTCCCGGTCGGGGTCGACAGTGACGGGGTGGCGCATACTCTCAACGAGCGGCCGCGCGATGGCGTACTGCACGTCAGTCGTCAGTCGGAGCCAGTGCGACGAGAGCGACGGGGACATCACCGGCACCGACAGGATCAGGATGCGCTTTCCCTTCTGTTCGGCGGTCAGCTTCAGCAAGGACTTGTAGGACCACACGGTCGGCGCGCCGATGTCATAGATACCGCCTCGGGTCTCGTCAACGTCGAGAACGCCGACCAGATAGGCAACAGCATCGTCGATACCGATTGGCTGGCACGGCGTGTGGACCCACTTCGGGACCGTCATCATGGGCAGCCGGTCGGTCAGGTCGTTGACGATGCGGAAGCTCGCGCTGTCAGCGCCGATGATGATCGCCGCTCGAAGAACGGTGAGGTCGAAGCCCCCGGACTCGAGGACCGACTCCACCTCCCGGCGGGAGGCGAGATGTGGCGAGAGGTCCCGCTCGTCGCCGCTGATCCCGCTCAGGTAGATTACCCGGTCGACGCCGGCCGCCGACGCTCGCTCTCGGAACCGGCGGGCGTATGAACGGTCGAGCTCCGCGAAGTTCTCGGCTGTGAGCGAGTGGATCAGGTAGTATGCCACGTCGATATCGTCGCAGAGCCCCTCCAGCGACATCGGGTCGCCAAGGTCGCCCTCAAATATCTCGACGTCGTCCGGGAACTCCGCCTGGCTCGCGCTCCGAGAGAAGGCAACCACGTCGTGATCGGCCGAGCGTAGCGACTCGATGAGTTTGCCGCCAACGAACCCGGTCGCCCCAACAATGAGAATACGCATTGATACATCTACGAGCCGCTACCGCAAGGATGTTCGGTTGAGTGTGTCGCGTTGTTGACCGCCGGCAACGGCGACACAGCCGGCGATACAGGAACACGACCGGCGGCCAGGCCCGGTGCGGGGTGTGAATATCTGCGTCGCACAGCCCCCGGCGCCACGGGCACAGCCCCCGTCGAGCATCGGAGAGCCGCCGGACGAAGGAGACGGTCAGGTCACGGAGGGCGAGAGGTTGGCGCCGGGGTCAACTGTCATTACCGTCGAGGACTGTGGAGTATGGTATGCCTTCGACGAGGACATTCAGTCCAAGGGAAACAACTACCGACCGGCGGCGGGGAGTCGTACTCAGTCCGTCAGTTCGACCCGGACGTTCCCGCTGTCGGTGACGGTCGCGATCGTTCCACTGGGCACCAGCGACGTCGACCCCGGTTCCTCGAGGACGGCAGGTCCCTCGATAGTCCGCCCGGGCGAGAGCGCGGTTCGGTCGTAGACCGCCGTGTCGTGGATCTCGTCGTCGAAGTAGACCTCGCGGGTGCCCTTTGACGGGTCGGCCTCGGTGTCATCTGTCCGGTCGGCGAGTGGCGGGGTCTCAACGGAGCGTGACGGCGGCGACCGGTTCGCCCCGCCGAGCGTGGCCGTAGAGGCGCGCGTGCTCCTCGTGGAAGCGCTCAACCGCTGTCTCGACACTTGCTTCGTCGACTGGTGGGTCGACCGGCACCGCTATTTCGTAGGACTGGCCCTCGTAGCGCATGTCGACGTGTCTGGAGAGCATCACTTCGTCGGGGTCAACAGCCTGGTCGGCGAACCGGTCGAGAAGCGTCGCCTCAAGATCGTCGAACTGGCGAGCGAGCGGGCCCACCGCGAGCGTCTCGGCATGATAGGCCTGTGACTCGTCGATCCGGACGTCGGCCAGCAGGAGTCCCCGGGCAGAGAAGACGCCGGGGTTCTGCGGGATGATCGCCGCATCCATGTCCATGTCGGCGGCGATTGCGGGCGCCTGAAGCGGTCCAGCGCCGCCGAAGGCAACGAGAACGAACTCGCCGGGGGACTGGCCCCGTTCGACGGTGACGCGACGGATTTCCCGGGCGAGGCTGGCGTTCGCCACATCGACGACCGACTGGGCGGCCGCCTCGACGCTCAGGTCAAGGGGATCCGCGATGGCCGTCGTGAAGCGGTCACGGGTTCGCTCGACAGCGAGATCCATCTCGCCGTCGAGAAAGTACGACGGGTTGATCCGCCCGAGCAGGAGGTTCGCGTCCGTCACGGTCGGGCGCTCGCCGCCGTTGCCGTAACAGACCGGGCCGGGGTCTGCGCCTGCGCTCTCCGGGCCGACTCGGAGCGCGCCACCCTCGTCTAGCCATGCGATCGACCCACCGCCCGCGCCGACAGTGTTGATCTCGACCATCGGCGTCTTCACCGGGAGGTCGTTGATCTCCCCCTCCGTCGACCGGACGATCTCGCCGTCGCGAACGATGCTCACGTCGGCGCTCGTCCCGCCCATGTCGATGCCGATGGCGTTCTCGAGCCCCTCGGCTCGGGTGACCTCCCGGGCGGCGGTCGCGCCGGCCGAGGGGCCAGATACGACCGTCCGGATGGCGTGCTTGATCGCCTGGTCGGTGCTGAAGATGCCGCCACCGGAGTGCATGACGTTCAGCGGGACGTCGAGATCGCGCTCGGCAATCCCGGCGTCGAGGCGAGTGAAGTACTCCTCCACGGTCGTCTTCACTGCCTCGTTGAGCACGGTCGTAATCGTCCGGTCGTACTCCCGGCTCTCGGGGTGGACCGCCGACGACCGGGTCCACGCAACGTCGGCGTCGTGGGCCTCGATCAGCTCGCCGACCCGTCGTTCGTGGCGCTCGTTCAGATAGGAGAACAGCATCGAGACGACGATCGACTCGACACCCTCGTCGACGAGGTGGTCGACCTCGGCGCGGACGGCCGCCTCGTCGAGCGGGTCGACCTCGTTCCCCCGCGAGTCGAGTCGCCCGGGCACCCCGCGGCGGAGTCGCCGTGGTACCAGCGACGGCGGCTTCTCGACCTGAAGATCGTAGAGCGCCGGGCGGGTCTGGTCACCGATCTCCAGTACGTCGCGCAGGCCATCGTTCGTTATCAGCCCGATATCTGGGAGGTCGTTCTCCAGAACCGCGTTCGTCCCGACTGTCGTCCCGTGGCTCAGATAGGAGACGTCGCCGGGGTCGAAGCCAACAATATCGCGGATCTTGTCGATCCCGTTCAGCACACCCTCGTCGAACCGCGGGGGCGTCGAGGGGCTCTTAGTCACCCGAACCGTGCCCGACTCGCGGTCGTAACACACCACGTCGGTGAAAGTGCCGCCGGTGTCGACGCCGAGACGGATCATACAGCCCCCTCGGGCTCCGCGGCGAGTTCCGCGCGTCGCTCGGCAGTTGCCTGGTCGTCGATCTCGCCCGTCTCGGGGTCGACAACGACACCGTACACCTCACGCGCGTAGTCGACCGACAGCTTCCCGTTCACGACGTCGTCGCGGACGGCCACCGGTGGCCGGTCTTCAGGATCGCCGTAGCCACCACCGCCGGGCGTCTGGACGCTCGCGACGTCGCCCGGGTCGAGTGTCACCTGCCGCTTGGAGCCGAGGTCGACTGGGTCATCGCCGTCGGGGTTGACACAGTAGCGCGCCGTGATCGCGTTCCGGCCGCCGAACAGCCCCTTCGGCGGAGCAGTTGCACGGTCGGCGAGCACGGTGAACGACGCCTCATGGTCGTAGAACTCCATGTCGCGACGGACACCGAGGCCGCCGCGTGTCCGGCCGGCGCCCGCCGAGTCCGGGATCAATTCGTAGCGGCGCACGTATAGTGGGATCTCCGCCTCGAGTTCCTCGATTGGGCTGTTAGCGGTATTCTGGTAGTGTGCCTGAACAGCCTCCATCCCGTCTTTCGTCGCGCGTGCGCCGTAGCCTCCGGCGACCGTCTCGTAGTAGACGTAGTCCTCGTCGGTCCGCGGGTCCTCACCGCTGTAGGAGAGGTTGACGATCGTCCCTTTGCCGCCTGCGACTGTCTCCTCAGGGAGGGCGTCGGCAAGTGCCGCCAGCACGAGATCTGCGATACGAACGGCGATCTCCGCGCCACCGGCGACGGGTGAGTCTTTCGAGGGGTTCACCATCGTCCCCTTGGGCGTGATCGTCTCGAACGGTCGGTAGAACCCGTCGTTCTTCGGGAACTCTGTGCCCAGCAACGCCATGATCGAGTAGAGCGCGCCGGCGAACGCGAGCGCCGGGGTACAGTTGAGCGGCCCCGCGTTCTCTTCGGCGGTCCCCGTGAAGTCGAAGGTGATGTCCGTCCCGTCGACTTCGACGGTTAGCGACAGTGGGAGCGGCTCCTCAACGATGCCGTCGCCATCCATCGTGTCCTCGGCGTGGTACTCACCGTCGGGCAGGTCGGCGATCGCAGCGCGGAGCCGGCGCTCGGTGTAGTCAAGCAGCTCGTCGACCGAGTGGTCGACCGTCTCGCGCCCGTGCTCTTCGACGAGCGACCGGTAGCGCTCCTGGCCGATCCGGTTCGCCCCGAGCTGAGCTTCGTAGTCGCCGCGTCGCTGATCGGTCCCGCGGACGTTGCGGGTGACGAGCGTGAGGACGTTGTCCTCGTACTCCCAGTTCCGGACGGCTCGGATGCCCGGGAGGATGAGCCCCTCCTGATACAGTTCGGTGCTGGTCGGCGGGATGCCGCCACCGGAGGAGCCGCCGATGTCGACGTGGTGGGCTGAGTTCGCGGCGTACGCGACGAGGTCGCCATCGGCGAACAGCGGGCAGATGAGGACGACATCCGGGAGATGTAAGGCGCCGGTGCCCTGGTAAGGGTCGTTTATGAGGACGCCATCGCCTGGTTCGAGGTCGATAGAGAGACGCTGTATCGCGGAGGGCACGAGTGAGATGAGCGTCCCGATATGCTGGGGCGCGATATCGTGTTGTGCGATATGCCGGAGTTCGGCGTCGAACAGCGCACAGGTGTGGTCGCGTCGGATCTTGATGTTCGTTGAGTAGGCGGTGCGCTGAAGCGTCGCCCCCATCTCCTCAACGATACTCCCCAGGCGGTGTCTGAAAATCTCGATATCACCGGCGGCTCCCATGTCATCCATCAGCGAATGCCTTAGAATAAACCCACCGCAGGGTTGGGCAGCGAGTCGACCGACCGCGCCGGGTTACAATCGCTCGGCGACCCAGACCTCTATACGGTTGAACGCCTCGTCAATTTGCTCGGTCGAGTTGGAGAACACGAGTCGGACCCGGTCGTCGTGACTGGGGCTGAACACCGGGCCGGAGACCAGCGTCACCCCCTGCTTGCGGAGCAACGACCAGACGAACGACTCGCCCTGGTCGGCGACGTCCGGCACGATCGGGAACGTGTAGATTGCTGAGCGGAGTTTACGGGAAATCCGAGGCGAAAGCCTCGGTCTTCAGGACAGGAATGAACCCGACCAACAGTATTCAACCACCGACGATGGTAGAGAGCGGTCCAACGCAATCTTCAATACGTCAACACAGCGGACGAAGCGTCGTGATCACGCACAGAACGCGCTGGTACGCGACCTTGTTGAACGGCTGTACGACGAGGGCGTGGCGACGGTGTACGTGGGCGACCTGACAAACGTGCTGGAAACGCACTGATCGGTCAGGGTGAACGAGAAGACACACAACTTCTGGGTGTTCAAGAAGTTCATCCACCGTCTCGCGTGCGTCTGTGAGGAGTACGGCATCAACCTCGAAGCCGAATCGGAAGCGTGGACGAGTCAGACGTGTCCCGAGTGTGGCGACCGCGAGAAGACGGTTCGTCACGAGGATACGCTGACGTGTCCATGTGGCTTTGAAGAGCACACCGACCTCACGGCGTCAGAGACGTGCCTTCGGGAAAACAGCAATTGCGAAGTCAGGCCGATGGCACGGCCCGTGCAATTCGGAGTGGGACGACCACGACTGGTCGGGGAACCCATACTCTCACGAAATTCCTAAAGAACTGCGCACGAACCCACATGTTGTCTCCGTGGGTCGGTAGCCAAACCCCCAACAGAGGAATCCTCGCGCGTAAGCCCGGGGAGAATGTCAAGCGCTTCCTCAACGACTGGAGCCGTGGACTTCCGCGCTGGTCCCGCTGTGACGGCCCGGTCAGGCCGTGAGTCCAGTGACGCCTCGGACGGTGATTGTCTTACAGCAGTTAGGACAGTCTAGTCGCTCGTGCCCGCGGGCGGGCCGCACGCGCCAGTCGCCGTCGGGCGGGCTGGCGTGCCCGCACACGGGGCAGTGGAGGATTGATTTAATCGGGGTGTCGTTCATACAAATATACAGCTCTGCGGGCGTAAAGTTCTTGTTCCCAATATTTGTTCAGGATGATTCCGGCGAAACAGGAGAGAGCACACCCGACCAAGACCCGTCAGCGGCAGCGGCCACAGCCTCGTGTGCCGGTCAGATCCGCGCCTCGTCGTCGGCCATCGTCTCGATTACCTGAATGACCGCGGCGTGGTCGTCCTGTCCGTGCCCCATCTCCTCCATTGTCTTGTACATCTCGTGGGCGACTTGTGTCTCGGGCATCGGGACGCCAAACTTCTCTCCCGCGTGCGTCGCGATTCGAAGGTCCTTATACTGGTACGATGAAAAGAAGCCCGGCTCGAAGTTGCCGCGGATGACGTCGGGGGCGCGTTCGCGGAGCGACCAGCACGACGCCGCCCCACCGCTGATCGCGTCGAGCACGGCTTCGAGGTCCGCGCCGGCGCGGTGTGCAAGTAAGAGCGCCTCGGCGACCGCCTGGTGTGTACACCCAACGACAATCTGGTTACACGCCTTTGTGATCTGCCCGGCACCCGAGGGGCCGGTGTGAGTGATGATCTCGCCCATCGCGTTGAGAACGTCGTTGACCTCGCCCAGAATCTCGGGGTCGCCCCCAACCATGATCGAGAGCGTGCCGTCGATCGCACCCCCCTCGCCGCCACTGATGGGCGCGTCGAGCATCGCCGCGCCCGTCTCGTCGACGTCCGCGGCGAATCGTTCGGTCGCGCCGGGCGCGATTGTCGACATGTCGACGTACACCTGACCGCTTCCGAGAGCGTCTATTAGACCGTCGTCGTACAGCACCGACTCGACGGCGTCGGTGTCGGGCAGGACGGTGATCACGACGTCGGCAGACTCGCCAACTACGGCGGCAGACGGGGCCGCACGCGCGCCCTGGTCGGCAAGGTCCTCGGTCGACGCCGACGAGCGGTTGTAGGCAACGACGTCGTAGCCCGCCTCAAGGACGTTCTCTGCCATCGGCTTGCCCATGATCCCGGTTCCGACAAACCCAACAGTCTCGGGTGACATGAGCGGTCGGTCGAGGGCGTGGAT
>ERZ1034543.330-NODE-330-length-12116-cov-2.837824_pt1 | contig 12116 bp, 11 predicted proteins | sample MGYA00520654_ERZ1034543 | MGnify/ENA primary metagenome ERZ1034543 (study PRJEB33760, sample SAMEA4777712) | hypersaline lake metagenome | biome: hypersaline environment; feature: brines | place: Spain | collected 2012-08 | depth 0 m ... | reverse complement strand
GTCGACGACCTTCACCGCGAGGACGAGGTCGCCGTACTCCGTCGTCCAGTCTGCGTCCGTGGCCGCGTCTACCTCAACTATCGCCCGGGTCCGCTCGTCGCCCCGGAGTTCAACGCCGGCGTCACGATAGCGCGCCGCCATCGACGGGAGGAACGCCTCGGCGGCTGCTTCGTGAATCAACAGGGTTTCGACGGCGTTACAGACCGCGGGATACTGGACCTTCGCGTCGAGAGCCACCGCCTCGGCGGTCCCGAGGTCGGCTGCCTCGTCAACGTAGACGTGACAGACCCCCTCGGTGTGACCGAGAACGGGGATGCTCGTGTTAGTCTGAATATACCGGACGAACGCGGAACTCCCGCGGGGCATCAGCAGGTCAATGGAGTCGTCCATCGAGAGCAGGCGGTCGACATCCTCCCGCGCCTCGATCAGCTGTGCCCAGCCGTCGGACAGCTCGCTCGCCGCCTCGCGGATGACCTCGTAGAGGACGCGATTCGAGTGACTGGCCTCGCTCCCGCCCTTCAGAATCACCGCGTTGCCGGACTTGATACTGAGCGCGGCGATCTGGACCAGTGCGTCAGGGCGCGACTCGAAGACAGCGCCGATGACGCCGAGAGGGACCGACAGCTCATACAGTTCGAGATCGTCGTCTAATCGCCGGGCTGAGAGCGTCCGCCCGAGCGGGTCGTCCTGCTCGGCGACGCTCCGGACCATCTCGGCGATGCTCGCGATCTTCCCCGGTGAGAGTTTCAATCGGTCGACAAGCGCCTGCGTGTAGTCGCCGGCCGCGAGCAGTTCCTTTGCGGCCGCGACGTCCGTTTCATTCGCCGCGAGGATCCGCTCCTCGTTCGCCATGAGTGCGTCCGCAACCGCGTGAAGCGCAACGTCGCGCGCCTCGCCGGACTCGTTCGCGAGCGTCAGCGCCGCCTCGTTCGCCGCCGCGACTTTCTCCGTTGTGGTGGGCTCAGTCATCTGTGTCTCCGTCTCCAGCTTCGGCTTCGGCTTCGACTCCGTCTCCAGCTCCGTCGATAGGAACGAATATGGTTCCGACGGAGGTCCCGTCGGCGATCTTCGCCAGCACGTCCGGCTCGGTCGAGAGTGCGATCACGGCGGGGATGTCGTGTTCGCCGACGCTCCGGGCACCCCGAACCTTCGTTTTGATCCCCCCGAACGCCCCCGAGGCGCTCTCGTCGACGATATCCACCACCGCGGCGTAGTTGCGCCCGACCGCCTCAATGCGCTCCGCCGTCGGATCCTCCTTTGGGTTCCCGGTGTAGACCCCGCCGACGTCCGTGAGCGTCACGAGCAAGTCGGCGTCGACACCCTGTGCGACCGACGCCGAGATCATATCATTGTCGCCGATCTGAAGCTCTTCGGTCGCGACGGCATCGTTCTCGTTGAGTATCGGGACGACGCCCCAGTCGAGGAGCGTCTCGGTCGTGTTCCGGAAGTTCGTGAACCGCTCCGAGTCCCGAAGGTCGTGCTGGGTCAGGAGGATCTGGGCGGCGGTCAGGTCGTAGCGCTCGAGACTCTCCGTGTACCGCCGCATCAAGTGGCTCTGCCCAACTGTCGAGAGCGCCTGTGACACCTCAACGGTGTCAGCGGAGTGTGCGATCCGGCCCTTGCCGGCGCCAACCGCGCCCGACGAGACAAGGATCACCTCCTTCCCCCGCTCGCGGAGGTCGGCCACATCGTCGACCAACTTGTCGATCTTCGTGTCGTCAAGGCGTGACTGGTCGTCGGTGAGCGAGTTCGTCCCGGCCTTCACGACCACGCGCTCGGCTCCCGCGGCCCGTGCGCGCGCCCGGTCGACAGCGTCAGCGTCAACGTCGACGTCGACGTCGACGTCGACCGACTCACTCATCGGCACGCTCCGCGGCCATCTCCCGAGACCGGCGGGTCGCTGCCGCGAGCGCCGCGCCCATGGCGTCAGCAAACTGGCTGTCCCACAGCACCTCCATCCCCTCGATAGTGGTGCCGTTTGGCGAGCAGACCGCGTCGATGAGGTCGTCGACACTCCGGTCAGAGCGGAGAACCGTCTCTGCGGCACCTTTCACCGTCTGGGCCGCGAGCGTCTCGGCCGCCGTCTCGTCCATCCCCTCCGCGAGAGCGCCCTCGGTCATCGCCTGAATTGTGTAGAAGACAAAGGCCGGGCCGCTCCCGTTCAGCGCCGTCGCGGTGTCCATCAATTCCTCTTCGATCTCAACGAACGAGCCGAGGTCTGCGAGCATCACACGCACGTCTTCGTCGACCTCGTCCCACGTCACCGCGGCGGCCATGTCCTGCGTCTCGGCCGCGAGATTCGGCATCACCCGGACGACGGTCGCATCGGTCCGCGCCGCGACGTAGTTCCGCGAGACGCCCGCCGCGACAGTGACGAGCGTCTGGTCCGCTGAGAGGTCGAACTCCGAGAGTACCGCACCGACAATATCCGGCTTCACCGCAACGACAACCGTATCCGACGCCATCGCCGTCTCGACGTCTGTCGTTGTCCGGGCGGCGTATGGGGCGACACGCTCCAGCGCAGCCTCGTCGACGTCGTAGGCGGTGACGTCGTGGCCGCCCGCCGCCGCGAGCCCATTGATGAGCGCGCTGCCCAGATTCCCGCATCCGACGATCGTCAGATCAGCCATGCGCCCTTGTGTGTGCCGGCGGTAGATAACCGCGGGGATATCCGCGCGTTGTCGCCCTACTGCCCTACACTCGCGGCGACCGAGGCGTCCGCGGGATCTGTCCCTCGCCGGTGCCGTAGTAGTCCGGAAACTCGAACACAGCGATTCGAGCGGGTGACGTCGATGGGCGTCGGCACGAGGACGGCGGTTCGTCGACGAGTGACTCCGCCGCGTGTGTACCCATAGTGCACACACGACAAAGGTTTACTATAAGACGCGTACCAAATTAAATATGGCAGATTCTGTGTCCTGTCCCGAGTGTGGTGCCGAAACAGACGCCGCTGACGACCTCGAATCCGGCCCGACCGTGCCGGAAATCGAGTCAGACGACGATGGGACCATTTCGTTGTACGGCAACCAGGATCTCTTTCTTTGTTCGAACTGCCAGGCGACACTCGGTGTCTCTCTGTGAGTTGCTGCGGAGGGTGACGCGTCCGGTGTACACACGCTCAGGCGAGTGCTTTTGCGGTCGCAGTGCCCAATCACCGTCGACTGGAGTGAGCCTTCGATAAGGCGCATTCGGATGTTCAGAACTCCGGAATCACGCTATCTGCGATAACGTTGCGCATGATCTCTCTCGAGCCGCCGGCGACCTCAAGAGTCTTAACGTCACGAAAGTTGGCCTCGTAGGGCTGGTCGCGATAGAGGCCGTGCGCGCCAGTGATCTGTATCGCCTCGGTCGTCGCCGCAAGCGCCGCGTTCGCGGCGGCGAGTTTCGCCATTGAGGTCTTTCGTGGCGCGTCCTCGTCGCCCGCGTCAAGAGCGGCCGCCGCCTCGTCACGGAGTAGTTCGGCCGCCCGGAGGTCGGTGTAGAGGTCCGCCACCTTCCAGCGGATGCCCTGAAAGTCCGTCACCACGTCGTCGCCCACCGCTCGCTCCCGGGCCCACCGCACGGCCCGCCGGAGCGAGCGGTAGCCGTGGCCGAGCATCTCGCTCGCGTTCCCGATACGGCTGAAATTGAACGTCTCAAAAAACACCTCGTAGCCGTCGCCCGGGCCGAGGAGTATCTGCTCGTCGCCTACGGCCACGTCGTCGTACGCAACGTCGTAGATGGGGAGATAGCGTGTCCCGATCGGGTCGCGCTTCGCCGACACCTCGATTCCCGGTGTGTCCTCGTCGACCAGCAAAACCGTCAGGCCCTCGTCGGCCATCGCGTACACCACGTGGACGCTCGCCTCTGCCGCGAGGTTGACGTGGCTCTTCACACCGTCCACGACCCACCCGTCGGCCCGTCGCTCTGCTGTTGTCTCCATCGACTTCAGGCTAGACCCGGTGTCTGGCTCGGAGATAGAGATGGCACCGACCGCAGAGCCGTCGCGAAACTGAGGGAGATACCGCTCCTTCTGCTCTGCCGTACCCGTCGCGAGGAGTGCCCGCTGGGTCTGGAAGCAGATCTGGAAGATTCCCGTCTGCTGTGCAACGATACCGTACTCCACCGCGCCCCCGCCCGGTCCCCTGTACGCTTCGGGGAGAATGGCGGTGCCGAACCCGCGCTCCATCCCCTCCTCGTAGCGGCGACGGGGGAACTCGGAGCGCTCCGAATGCTCACGGATCTCGGCTTCGTGGTCCTCACGCCACGCCCTCACGCGCTCCGCTAGCTCTTGCTGTGCGGGCGTGTACTCAAACTTCATGACTCTCGCCCTCGCGCGTGGCCTGATAATAGTTGGCCTGGCGGAGCTGCAGAGATTACCGGCAGCCCGACCGCTCGTCCGTCGTCGCGTCCCACGCCCCCGCGACCGACCGGTCGCCCAGTTGCGATCGCTCGATCTTGTGCGTACTCGTCCGGGGCACGCGGTCGAGAAAACCAACGTAGCGCGGGACGAGATGGTCCGCGAGGCAACCGCGACACCGCTCGTGTATCTCGCGCTCTGTCAACGACTCGTCCGCGGGGACGACCCAGAGGCCGACCGCCTCACCGGCCACCTCGTCCGCGACGCCGACCGCGACGGCTTCGTCGACCCGGTCCCACCCCGTGAGTGCCGACTCCACCTCCCACGGCGAGACGTTCTCGCCCATTCGCCGGATTGTCGTCTTCGAGCGCCCGACGTAGACCAGGCGGTCGCCCCGGCGCTCGCCGACGTCACCGGTCCGCAGCCACAGGTCGCGCCACGCCTCGACAGTCGCCTCGGGCTTCCCGCGATAGCCCCGGAAGATCAGACCCGGCTCCGTCGGGCGGACAACGAGCTCGCCACGCTCGCCATCGTCGGCGAACGAGACCCCGTCGTCTGCGAGTACCTGTACCTCGAACGGCTGGTCTGCGACGAGCCCCTGGTGGTCGGCGCCGTGGAGCGATGCCGGGTCGTACGGCGCGACCGTCACCAGCCCGGCGCCGGCTTCGGTGAGGCCGTAGAGTCGGACGAGCTGGACGCCCGTCTCCGTCTCGAACTCCCGTTGACGGCCGAACTGGGCCGCGCCGCCCGCGGCGAACCGGAGTGGAGTCTCGGGGTTGACGTCGCCGGCGTCGAGGGTACGCTGGAGTATCTCCAGCACCGACCCGACGTGCGTGAAGAACGTACTCTCCGTCTCCCGGGCGCGCTCGAAGAAGCCCGAGGCGCTGAACTCCCGAATGGGGACGACGCTCCCCCCAACCGCGAGCATCTGCATCAGCCCGTAGGTCGTCGGGTTTGCGTGGAACAGGGGGAGGACCAGCAACCCCCGGTCCGTCTCGTCGGTGCCACAGGCGTCAGCGAGGCGCCGACCGGCGTCGACGTAGCTCAGGTGCGGGTTCTCGACACCTTTCGGCGGCCCGGTCGTCCCCGAGGTGTACGAGAGGACCGCCACGTCAAGAGGGCTGACGTCAGCAGGCGGCGGTGTCTCGTCGGGCGCGGCCGCGACAGCAGCGTCCAAGTCTTCTCCCCGGCCTGTCGGGGCGTCATGGACGAGGACGGTCTCGACGTCGACCATCGACTCGACCGCGCGGTACCGGTCGACAACGGCGCCGTCGACGACGAGGACGCTCGGGTCGGCGTCGGAGAGCAGGTATGCAAGGACCTCGCCCTCCTGTCGGTAATCGAACGGCGCGACCGTCGCGCCGAGACGGGCCGTCGCGAGAAAGAGGTAGACGAACTCGGGATCGTTCGGGCAGAGAAGGCCGACGCGGTCGCCAGGGCCGACGCCTCGGTCAGCGAGGAGTGCGGCCCGACGCGCGACCTCCGCGCGCGCCGTCTCGTAGGTTGTCTCCGCGCCCTTGTAGGCGAGGACAGGGCGCTCCGGGTGGGTCGCCGCGGCGTCGGCGAAGGCCTCGTAGATCGTGCAGGCGTCTGTCATGGGCGTAGTACGCGCGAGCCAGGTGTTAAACTCCGGCGGCGCCGACCGTTCCGGGGCTGACGACGCCAGATGCGTCCCGATCAGTACGCCTGCGCCGTCGGGACCGGTACGGTCACCGATCAGAGGCACAACGCGCCGACCCGACACCACTCTCTGGAAAGTGACCTCCTCCCGCGGCTAAAGTCGCGGGGATCGTCGGCCTACTGGCACATTCGCGGTCGGGCCGTCGATGGCGGCGTGTGGCGAGAAGTTCCGAGGGCGTCTCTCCTATTTCGGCTCCTCACGCTCGTGCTCTCCGACGACCGGTAGTTCAGGCTCGCCTACTGCGACAGGTAGGCTCTTGTGGTAGGTTGACCCCCGCTCTGAAAGCGGGCAGCTCAGGCCGTCGCCTCTGACGCTCGTCGCCCGGCGAGTCGGACGACGGCGGGGGCGGCGACCAGCGCGAGTACGATCTCTACTGCGCCCGCAACGAGAAACACCGTTGCAAACCCGGCCGCGCCCGCGACGGCGCCGCCAAGAACGACACCGGCGAGAAAGCCGACACTCGCGGTGGCGTTGAACCCGGCCATCGCAACTCCGCGGTCAGTCTCGCTCGCGAGGTCGGTCACGAGCGCCATCGTGGCGGGCGACATGAACGCGCCGACGACACCCACCACGGCCATCGCGACACCAGCGGCAACAGCCGAGGGCGCAAGCCCAACCGCGGCGACCCCAAGTCCGTAGCCGACGGAGCCGACGACGACGGGGATTGCCCGGCCGAGGCGGTCGGAGAGCGCGCCGAACGGATACTGAAACAGCGCGAACGGCCCGAAAAAACAGAACAGCAAGAGTCCCGTTGCCGTTGGCGAGAGACCGAACTCGGTCCGGAAGTAGAGTGTCCCTGCGAGCGCGAACACCCCGGCCGACAGCCGGTCGATAAACCCGAAAGCGTACGGGACGGCCAGCCCCGGGGTCGCGCGGACCCGCGCCGCGATCCCCGCGATGCCGCCGCGCCCGCCCATTCCTGTCGGCGCGCGGTCGGCCAGTCGGGTCGAGAGAACGGCAATAGAGAGCGTGAGCAGCGCCGCCGCCGCCAGGGGGACAAACGGCCCGCGCTCGTAGAGCAGGCCTCCGACTGGCGCGCCGAGGGCTGTGCCCGCGCCGACCGCCACCCCGGCGGCACCCATATTCCGCCCGTGGCCGCCCGGAAGGTCCATCAGCATCGTCATCGCGAGCGAGAGTACCCCGACCGTCGCCGCGCCCTGAACCGCCCGGACCGCGAGCGCACCCACAAATGGGAGCCCAGTCGCCTGCGGCACGGTCGCGAGGAGGGCGTAGCTTGCGGCGGCGACGACCGCACCCGCTCGGATGAGCGGAACGCGGACGCCACGCCGGTCGCTTACCGCCCCCCAGAGCCAGACGAACGCGACCGACGCGGCGAGTTCAACCCCGAGAAACCACGTACTCGCCTCAAGAACGGCCGGCGCGCCGAGCGCGGTGACGAGCGTGTCGATCCCCGGGTAGAGCAACACCTGCGCGAATAGAACGGCAAACACCACGCCGCCGAGAAGCGCCCGCTCCCGGTCGGTTGAGTGGACGGCCGGACCGAACGAGGGCAAGGCGGCCATGTGTTTGTCACAGGTTGGGAACCCCCAAGCAAACACCTTGCGCGTCACAGCGCGGCGCCGAGCGGGGTACTCCGGTCGCCCCACGTGGCACATGAGTCGTGCCATCGACCTAACACCGACGAGAGGTGCGTCAGGCGCGTCTCCTCCCGGACAGCAGGGCGGAGACGTACACACCCGTGATGTGGGTGACCTCGATACTGGGTGGCCCGACTACCCACGGGAAGGTAGCGACCAGAAGCAGCGAGGGTACTGTGCGCGCCGTGGCTTAAGCCCCACCCGACCGACGTCGGGGTATGGAGATGAAAGCACGGTTCGGCGCGCGGCGGCCGGTCGTCGGGATGGTTCACCTGCCACCCCTACCGGGCGCACCCCGGTACGACCCCGACAGCGGACGCGCGGCACTTCACGAAGCGGCGCGGCGTGACGCCGAGCGATTGGCCGCGGGGGGTGTCGACGCGGTGCTGGTCGAGAACTTCGGCGACGCACCGTACTACCCAGAGGAGGTGCCGACCACGACGGTGGCTGACCTGACAGCGCTCGTCCGGACAGTCCGGAACGTCGTCGACATCCCCGTCTGCGTGAACGTCCTCCGGAACGACGCGACGGCGGCCGTCGCCGTCGCGGCCGCGACAGGCGCGACGTTCGTCCGGGTGAACGTCCACGTCGGTGTTCGCGTGACAGACCAGGGGACGCTGGCAGGACGCGCCCACGAGACGATGCGCCTGCGCGCGGAGGCCGACACCGACGTGGGCCTGCTCGCTGACGTGGACGTGAAACATTCGGCGCCGCTCGCAGCCGGGTCGTACGAGGCCGAGTCGGTCGCGGAGTCGACGGAACGAGGGCTGGCCGATGGTGTCGTCGTCACGGGCGCGCGAACGGGCCGGGCAACGCCACTTGAGCGGGTCGAGACAGCCGTCGAGCGGCGAAACACTCTGGGTATCGAGACGCCCGTGTTCGTCGGGAGCGGCGTCGACGCGGGAACGGTCGGAGAGCTGCTGGGTGTTGCAGACGGTCTGATAGTCGGGACGGCGCTCAAGCAGGGCGGCGAGACGACTGCGCCGGTATCGGTCGGCCGCGTAGAGGAGCTCGTCGCCGCGGCAGACCAGGTCCGCTGAGGCCGCCGGTTCGACATACACGAGGTCTGCGCCACCGGTCGGGGCTGGAGAGCCCCTACGTCACGCGTCGAGCAGGGTCTCGATTTCGGTCAGTGAGTCTATCACGGCCGCCGGCTCAGTCTCCAGACGCACCTCGGCGTTGTGCTCGCGACGGAGAAACACGCCATCAAGTCCCGCTCGGTTCGCGGCGAGCAGGTCCGTCTCGCGGTCGCCGACGTAGAGCCCCGTGCCGGCGTTGAGTCGGTCGAGCGTCTCGTGCAGGTAGTACGGGTCGGGCTTACGTCGCTGAAACCCCGTGACACCTGGTTCGCGGCCCCGTATCACCGCGAAGACGTCAAGTTCGTGATGGTCGACGACCGTCTCGACGACTCGGTTATAGTTGTTGCTGACCAGCGCGAGTTCGTACTCGTCGGCGAGCCTTGCCAGGGCGTCGGCGTCCGGGGCCATCCCGCGGACGCCCGCTTTGATACGGTCGGCGATCCGGCGAGCGCTGTGGACCTCGCGGGCAGTGTAGAACGGCTCCGGGTCGACCCCGAGCGTGTGACAGCCGTCGACGAACGTCTCGGTGTACTCGTAGCCGGACAGCGCCGTGCGCTGGGGCTTTGGCACCGTCAGTCCGTAGTCGGTGAGAGTGTCGGCGAGCGCCCGGTCGTGGACGACCGAGTCGTTCCCGCGACCCGTCAGGATCACGCCGTCCATATCGAACAGCAGCGCCGGCCGACCTGCGCCGGTAGCGCCGTCCGACGTGGGGTCAGGCGACCGGGCGCCCGGATTCATCGAACCAGCGCCCGGGTGTAGGCCGAGAGGCTCTCGGTCGCGACGACCACACCGAGGATGACGATCAGCACTGTTGCGACCGACTGCCACGCAAAGGCGTTGACCGCACGGAACAGCTGAACGCCGATGCCGCCCGCCCCGACGAATCCGAGTACCGTCGAATCGCGGATGTTGATGTCCCACCGGTAAATCGAGAGCCCGACGAGAGCGGGTTTCACCTGCGGAAGGATGCCGTAGAGCAGCACCTGCGCTGAGGACGCGCCGGACGCACGGACTGCCTCCACCTGGCCAAAGTTGATCTCCTCGATCTCCTCACCGAGGAGCTTCCCGAGGAAGCCAACCGAGCGGAACACGATGGCGGTGGCACCGGCGAGCGGTCCCGAGCCGAACAGCACGACGAAAAACAGCGCCCAGATGATGGTGTTGACCGACCGGCTCACGGTGACAATCAGCTTTCCGAGCCAGAAGGTCACGGCGTTCGGCGTGGTGTTCTCGGCGGCGAGCAGCGCCACCGGGATCGCGAGGGCCAGCGCCCCGAGGGTGCCGAGCGCGGCGATCTGTATCGTCTCGACCAGCGGCTGGACGATCCGGGTCGTGTACGCCACGTCCGGCGGGTACATTCGGGTGAGAAGGTCACCGACCTCCCGGGGAATCGTCTCTGCCCTGACGATACCCGTGTTCATATACCGCCACGACCCAATAATTGCGACGGCAGCGACCAGCACAAGGGCGAATCGGCCGATTCGCCGTCGTCGGTCGAACCGCTCCCATTCGCGGTTGTCGGTTGCCATCAGTTGTACCTCCGTCGCACGACTGCGCTCACACCCTCGGCGACGAGGACGACCGCGATGATCGCCAGCAGGATAGCCGTGACGTACTGGTAGTCGTAGCGGTTGAACGCGGTCAGTAGGACCGACCCGATGCCACCAGCGCCGACGATGCCGATGATGGTCGAGGTGCGGATATTGATATCCCACCGGTAGACCGAGAGGCCGGCAAAGCGCGGGATGATCTGAGGGACAACGCCGTACAGTAGCGTCTGAATCGGAGAGGCTCCGGAGGCCCGCACCGCGTCAACTGACCCCATATCGATATCCTCCAGATCTTCGGCCAGCAGCTTCGAAAAGAAGCCGACGGTTTTGAACGTGATCGTGAGGATGCCCGCGAGCGGCCCGAACCCGATTGCTTTGACCGCGATGATGCCGACAATGATGGCGTTGAACGCCCGGGAGATGGAGATGAATCCCCGGTTGACGGCATAAAGCGGCCTTGGGGAGAGATTCTCCGCGGCCATAAACGCGATCGGGACGCTAAGTACGATGCCGGTGAGCGTCGAGACCATCGCCATCGCGACGCTCTCGAACATCTTGTCCAGGATTCGCTGGCTCTGTCTCGGTGTTGCCGAGGGAGGCATGAAGTCGCCGACGAGCGAGGCGGAGTTTCCGAGCCCCCGTGCGATCCGTGCCGGGTCGGCACCGACGCCGACGCCAGACCAGATAAAAAAGCCGACAATACCGGCGTACACCGCCCACTTTACGCCTCGCCGTCCAAAGACGGTCGGCCGCTTCCAGGTGCGGTTGCCGGCGGCCACGCTACGTCTCCCCCGCGAGCGGGCGATCCGGGTCCACGGCGGTGTCAGTATCGCCGTCTGACACCCGCTGGCTGCCGATGTTCTCCGGCACCTCCGCGCCGCGGTACACCTGATCTAACCCCTGCTCGTCGAGTTCGTCGGGCGTCCCTTCGAAGACGAGTTCGCCGTTGTGGAGGCCGACGATGCGGTCGGCGTGTTCTGTCGCGAGGTCGACCTCGTGGATGTTGATCAACACCGGCACCTCACGCTCGGCGGCGATGTCGGTCAAGAGCCGCATCACCGTGTTCGACGTCTCGGGGTCGAGGCTCGACGTTGGCTCGTCAACCAGCAGGATCTTTGGCTGCTGAATCACCGCTCGCGCGATTCCGACTCGCTGGCGCTGGCCGCCAGAGAGCTCGTCGACGCGTTTGTTCTCCATATCGTTGAGCCCGACCCGCTCCAGTATCTCGTAGGCCCGCTCGATATCCTCGGCGGGGAACGACCGCCGGAACGCCTGCCAGGCCGAGACGTATCCCAGTCGCCCCGTGAGGACGTTCTCCATCACGGTCAGCCGCTCGACCAGGTTGTACTCCTGGAAGATCATGCCGATGTCGCGACGAGCCGACCGGAGCGCGTCGTCGTTGAGCGAGGTCAGCTCCGTCTCGTCGAGATAAATCTCACCGCTGCTTGGCTCGGTCAGCCGGTTGACACACCGGATAAACGTACTCTTGCCGGCCCCGCTGGGACCGATCATCGCGACAGTCTCACTCCCTTCCACCGACATCGTGACGCCGCTCAGCGCCTCGTCGCCGGTCGGGTAGGTCTTGTGCAGGTCGGTGGCTCGCAGCATCTACGATCCGAGTGCGCTCTGTTCGTACTTGACGCCGTTGTACCGCTGGATGATCATGATATCCTTCCAGACCGTACTGTAGTCAATCGGGACGAACTTGTTGTAGCCAGTCCGCTCCTGATACGGCGTGTCCGAGAAGTCCGACTCGAGATACGCTCGTTTGATCCCCTCCTGAATCTCGGGCTTCAGATTGTACCGGTACGCGACCGGCCCGCTCGGGAAGGGTGCAGAGGCCCAGACAACTTTGAAATCGTCGAAGCT
>ERZ1034543.328-NODE-328-length-12151-cov-5.309110_pt1 | contig 12151 bp, 12 predicted proteins | sample MGYA00520654_ERZ1034543 | MGnify/ENA primary metagenome ERZ1034543 (study PRJEB33760, sample SAMEA4777712) | hypersaline lake metagenome | biome: hypersaline environment; feature: brines | place: Spain | collected 2012-08 | depth 0 m ... | reverse complement strand
GCTCACGCTCGAGACGGCCCGCCGCTACTTCGGCGACGAGGATCCGATGGGGAAGACGCTCATCCGCGAAGGCGAGGACGACCAAGAGCTGACCGTGACAGGGGTGCTGGAGCCCATTCCGGCCAACTCGCACCTCCAGTTCGATTTTGTGACAAGCATGGGCACGTGGTTTGCCGCTCTGGGCTACCCGGCCAGTTATCAGAGCAACAGCTTTTGGTTTCCGATGGCGTGGACGTACGCCCGCCTCCAGCCCGGCGCCGACCGCGCCGCTGTGGAGCAGCGGATCCGAGAGACGGTGGCGTCGAAGCGCCGGCCCGAGGTGGCAGAGACGTACACGCCTACGCTGCAGTCTCTCACGAGCATTCACCTGTCCTCGTCGCTTTCGGGCGAGCCGCGGGGGCAGGGCAGCCTCCTCCAGGTGTACGTGTTCGGGGCCATCGCCCTGTTTGTGCTGTTGATCGCGGCGGTCAACTTCGTGAACCTCGCCACGGCCCGCGCCACCGAGCGATCCGTGGAGGTGGGCGTGCGCAAGTCGGTCGGGGCCCAGCGGGGCCAGCTGGCGGGGCAGTTTCTGGGCGAGGCCCTCCTGCTGAGCCTCGCGGCGGCGGCGCTGGCCCTCCTGCTCACGCAGGCGGCCCTGCCCGTCTTTACGAGCATTCTCGGCAAGGACCTGTCCGTCGGGCTGTGGGCAAATCGGGGCCTGTGGCTGGGGGTTGTGGCGATCATCCTGGGGACGGGGATCGGGGCCGGCAGCTACCCGGCCTTCGTCCTCTCACGGTTCCAGCCGGCCTCGGTGCTCAAGAACACCACGTCGACGGGCCGGGGGCAGGGCACGTGGCTGCGGAAGGGACTGGTGGTGGGGCAGTTCGCCCTCTCCATTGCCCTGATCGCCGCCACGGCCGTGGCGTACAGCCAGCTCGAGTATCTGCGCACCGCCCGGCTCGGCTTCGATCAGGAGCAGGTTGTGGCGATGGACGCGGAGGGCGAGTACGAGACCCTCAAGCAGGAGCTGGTCCAGCGGCCGGAGGTGGCCGGAGTGACGGCGGCCAGTGAGACGCCGGGCCTCGGCGGCGGCATGACGTACCGCTACGAAATCAACGGACAGCCCCCCGATGATTCGGAGGAGCGGCTCGACATCCAGCGTGTCGATTTCGGCTTCTTCGAGACAATTGGGGTTGAGACGATTGCCGGCCGCACCCCGTCGGCCGACCGGCGCGGGGACCTGGGAACGGGCGAGCCCCGAGGGGGCACCCACGCCAGTCCGTACTTCCGCGACCAGGCGCTAGTCGTAAACCGGGCGATGCTCGACAAATTCGGGTGGACGCCGGAGGAGGCCCTTGGCAAGCGCATTCGTCTCTACGTTCTTGAGAATGAGACCATCTACCAGGACTACGCGGGCGAGGTGGTGGGCGTCGTGGAGAACTACCACACCACGTCGCTTCGCGAGGAGATTCCGCCGGTCGTGTACACCCCGGCCCTGCTGCCGGTGCCGGAGGGGACGGGCACGTTCTACAACGGCGTGAACACCGTGCTCGTGCGGGCGGCCCCCGGCACCGCAAATCAGGTGATGGACGCCCTCCGCAGCGTGTGGACGGAGGTCCTGCCCACCGAGCCGTTCGCGGCCAGCGTCCTCGGCGACCGCCTGCAGGCGCAGTACGCGTCCGAGCAGCGGCTGGGCCAGGTCGTCGGCATCTTTTCGGTGCTGGCCCTCTTCGTCGCGTGCCTCGGCCTCTTCGGCCTCGCGACCTACACGACCCAGCAGCGCACGAAGGAGATTGGCATCCGCAAGGCGGTGGGGGCATCGGTGACGAGCATCGTCGGGCTTCTCTCGGCCGACTTTCTGAAGCTGGTGGCGGGGGCCATCCTGATCGGCACGCCCCTCGCGTACCTCGCCGTGCGGCAGTGGCTTCAGAACTTTGCCTACCACGTCGACCTGGGCCCGGTGCCGTTCGTCCTGGCGGCGGGAAGCGCCCTGGCCATCGCCGGCCTGACTGTGAGCTATCATGCCCTCCGCGCCGCCCGCCTCGACCCCGCCCGAACGCTGCGGGACGAGTAGCGCTCAGGTCTTCAGGTGTTTGTGTGCTCGTAAACCCGTTCTCTCCCAAACACTTCAGCACTCCAACACCACCAACACTCCCCCATGCTCCGCAACTACTTCACCATCGCGGCCCGCACTCTCTGGACACACAGGGGCCACACCGTCATCAACGGGGTGGGCCTTGCCCTCGGCCTTGCGGCGTGCATGCTGCTTGCCCTGTACGTCCAGCAGGAGGTCTCGTACGACGAGTTCCACGAGAAGGCCGATCGCATCTATCAGGTGGTCACGACGATGTCGCGATCCGGGTCTGTCGACCGTTTGGCGTCGACTCCAGTGCCGTCCGGCCCTGAGATGCGCGCCTCCTTCCCGCAGGTGGAGCGACTCGTGCGGCTAGATGAGCAGACTGGAGTGGCGAAGGTGGGGGACACCTCGTGGGAGACAGACGTGCTCTTCGCCGGAGCGGGGTTCTTTGAGATGTTCTCCTTCCCCCTCCGTCGCGGCCGCGCGAAGACCGCCCTCGATGATCCGAACTCGGTGGTCCTTACGACGGAAAAGGCGCGTACCTACTTCGGCAGCACCAACGTCGTGGGGCGGCGCCTGTCCCTACAACTCAACGGCACGTTCTACGAGTTCACGGTCGCGGGTGTAGCCAGGCCCGCCCCTAACACATCCAGCATTCCCCTCGGCGTCGTGGTGCCCTTCACCAGGCTCACGCAGATCGACCGGACCTTCAAAGATTCAAGCTGGCGCACGCTCGGTCCGCAGGTGTTTGTCCAACTCCCCAGCCCCGACCATGCCGACCGCCTGAGCGCTCGGCTTCCCGAGTTTGTCCGGCAGCACGTACCGAAGGAAAGTGCCGCAAACACGTCCTTCGGGCTCCTGCCCCTGACGGAGATTCACCTCACACCTGACGTCTACGGCCAGCTCGTGCCGCCAAGCCGGCCACTCTACGCCTACATCCTGGCGGGGCTCGCGGCCTTTATTCTCCTCATCGCAGGCATCAACTTCGTGACCCTCGCGACCGGCCGCTCCGCCGGGCGGTCGCGGGAAATAGGTGTGCGGAAGACCCTGGGCGCCGGACGCGGGCAAATCATGACGCAGTTCTGGGGCGAGGCGCTCCTGCTCTGTGGGGGAGCCGTGGGGCTAGGGCTCCTCCTGACCTGGGCGGCCCTGCCGGTCTTCTCTCGTCTGGTAAACGCGGACCTGACGGCCTCAGCGCTCCTCCAGCCCGAAATGATCCTGGTGATGATCGGTCTGCTGGGCCTCGTGGGCCTGATGGCCGGGGCCTACCCGGCGGTCGTCCTGTCGCGGTTCGAGCCGGTGTCCGTCTTGCGTGGACAGGCCTCCGGGAGCGGGTCTCCCGGACTGGTTCAAGGCCTCGTCGTCCTGCAGTTCGTCTTGTCGATAGGCCTCATCATCGGCACCGCGGCGATGTGGCAGCAGATGGACCTATTGCGGTCAAAAAATCTCGGGTTCGAGCAGGAGCACCTGGTCACAGTGGACGCCCGCCAGGTGCGCAGTCAGCAGGGGACCCTCCTCAAGCGGCTGCGGCAGGCGGCCGGCCGCAGCGCCTCGATCCAACACGTGACCGCTACCTGGGGGGAGGTGGCCACCGAGGATGCCCTTCCAAACCGCCTGCCCACAACGAGCGGCGAGAAGCAGATCAAGGCGCATCCCCTCCGCGCTCACTACGACGTGGTGGACGCCTTCGACCTGACCCTCACGGAAGGACGCTCTTTCTCCCCCGAGTACGGTCGGGACGCAAGAGGGGAGTCGGTTCTCGTCAACGAGGCGCTCGTGGACGCCTTCGGCTGGAAAGACCCGCTCGGCAAAACGGTGAGCATGCGCTTTGGGGTGCGCGACGCGGAGGTGGTTGGCGTGGTGGAGGATTTCCACTTCCAGACGCTCCACCGTCCCATCGAGCCGCTCGTGATTCACATGCCGGTGCGCACCGCCCCGAATCGTCTTTACGCCCGCATCGCACCGGGACAGACGGACGCGGCCCTCGACCAACTTCGAGCAGTGTGGAACGAGACCGTGCCGGCCCTTCCGTTTTCGGCCTTGTTCCTGGACGCCACCATCGAACGACAGTACCGGGCCGACCGGCGCTGGACGCGGATTATAACCTGGGGCGCGGGCTTTGCCATCTTCATCGCCTGCCTCGGCCTCTTCGGGCTCGCCACTCTGGCGGCCCGGCGCCGCGTGAAGGAAATCGGCATCCGCAAGGCGCTCGGCGCTACCGCGGCATCGGTTGTCCGGCGCCTGTCCCTGGATTTCCTCAAGCCAGTGGCCGTGGCCGCGCTTTTGGCCATGCCGCTGGCCTACTGGGGCGTGCAGCAGTGGCTCCAGACCTTTGCCTACCGCATCGATCTCGGGATTGCCTCCTTTCTCGGGGCGGCAGTCCTGGCCCTTGGGATCGCCCTGCTGGCCGTCATCACACAGACCCTCCGCGCCGCACGCATCGACCCCGCCACCACGCTCCGGGACGAGTAGTGCTCCAGTCCCTCTAATCGCACCCCCCTTCTCTTCCAGACACGCCCCCCTGGTACCGCCCCCAGTATTCTCCCCCCAACACTCGCCTGTCCATGCTTCGCAACTACCTCACCATCGCGGCCCGCACCCTCTGGACGCAGAAGAGCGTGACGGCCATCAACGTGTTTGGACTGGCGGCCGGGATGGCCGTGTGCTTGCTCGTAGGCCTGCTGGTGTGGGACCAGGTGACGCACGACGACTTTCACCCTGGAGCCGACCGGCTGTACCGCGTGACCATGACGCAGCACCAGAGCACGCAGCGGTTCGCCACCTCCCCCGCGGGACTCGCACCGGTATTTCGGGAGGAGGTGACGGGCGTCGAGGCCGCGACACGCCTCCGCCGCAGCTCGGAGAACCTCGTGCTCAACAACCAGGGCTACAAGGCCCAAGCCCTCTACGCCGACTCGTCGTTTTTCGATGTGTTCGGGTTCGCCCTGAAGGCGGGGAATGAGGCGACGGCGCTGACGACGCCCTTTACGGCCGTCATCACACAGGACCTCGCCCGCACCCTCTACGGCGAAGCCGACCCGATGGGGAAGACGCTTCGGCTGCCGAGCATGGGCCCTTTCACCGTTGCGGGCGTGATCGATCGGGACGCCTATCGGTCGCACCTGGCCTTCGACGTGCTCTACTCCTTTGCCACCCTGCAGCAGGAACGGCCGGGCGATATTGCCGAAGACTGGCAACGGGGGACTTCCTACTATACGTACCTGCGCCTGGAGGAGGGGCGCACGCCCGCACGCATTGCCCCAATCCTTCGGCAGGTCGAGGAGCAGTACCTTCCCGATCCCGAATCGGTGGAGGGCACGCCGCCCGGACAGCTTGGCCTTCAGGCCGTGTCGGCGGTGCCCCTGAGCAGCCCCCTGATGAACGAATTGCCGAACGGCGGCATGCTTCCGGCGGAGGTCGGGTATTTTCTGGCGGCCCTGGCGCTGCTCGTGCTGCTGGCAGCGGGTTTCAACTATGTGAACCTGTCGACGGCGCGGTCGCTGACGCGGGCCCGGGAGGTCGGCGTGCGCAAGACCATGGGCGCACACCGGCAGCAGGTCATCGGCCAGTTTGTGGCGGAGGCAGCCCTCGTGTCACTGGGGGCATTGGGACTCGCGCTGCTTCTGGTGCAGGTCCTGGTTCCAGGCTTTAACCAGCTTTCCGTCATTCAGGAGTTTGGGGCGCCCATCGACGTGTCGCCCGGTTTGGAGTTCTACGCCGGGGCGGTGGGGTTTGCGCTCTTCGTCGGGGCGGGTGCGGGACTCTACCCGGCGTGGCACCTGTCGAAATTTCAGCCCGCCCGCGTACTGAAGGGGAGCGCCCAACGGGAGACACCGGGGTTCTCCTGGATGACGCCGCGCAAGGTCCTCGTCGTGTTGCAGTTTGCCGTAGCGATCATCGTGATCGTCACCACGGCCCTCGTGTACCGGCAGGCCCAGTACATCGCCCGGGCGGAAACGAGCTTTCGCACCGAGGGCCTGGTTCAGGTTCAGCTGCAAGAGGCCCCGTTCGGCCCGTTCCAGCAAGAGGCCCAGCAACTGCCGGGTGTGAAGCGGATCGCCGGGGTCGAGAGTGTTCCGCTGAGCGGAGCGCTGCATATGGCCACCCTGCAGTCAGACCGGGTCCCCGCGCCGCTCGGAAACACCCTCTACTACGCCGCCGACTACGAATTTGTGGAGGCGCTCGACTTTCCCTTCGTCGCTCAAGCGGAGTGGTCGGAGGCCCGCTTCGAGAGCGGCCAGACCGCCGTCCTCAACGAAACGGCCGTGCGCGAGCTCGGCTTCGCCTCACCACAGCAGGCCCTCGGCCAGCCCCTCACACTGGAGCACGACACGACACAGACAGTGCGCGTGATTGGCGTCGTGGAGGACTTTCAGTTTCACTTTTTCGAAGAGAAGAGCGCTCGGCCAGCGGTCCTCCACTACAATCCCTCCAACTTCCGGGTGGCCCTCGCGCAGGTCGTCCCCGGGCAGGAAGACGCAGCTCTCACTGCCCTTCGGGACACGTGGGGCCGGTTCGACGACACGAATCCGCCGGACATTCGCCCCTACCACGACGTCGTGCGCGAACGATTCGTGACACCGATGGCTGAGGCCGGCGGCATCCTCGGGCTCGTGGCGGGCCTGTCCGTGCTCATCAGCTGCCTCGGCCTCCTTGGCATTGCGACGTACACGGTGCAAACACGAACGCGCGAGATTGGAATCCGCAAGTCCCTGGGCGCCACGGTGCCCTCCATTGTTGGGCTCCTCTCAAAAGACTTTCTGTGGCTGATCGGCACCGCCGTGGCTATGGGACTGCCGGTCGCGTGGGGCCTGAACCGGCTGTGGCTGCAGAACCTGGCCTACCGCATTGAGATCGGCGCGTGGACCCTCGTGGTGAGCGCGGCGGCCATGGTTGCACTCGCCCTGCTGGCCATCGGCTCGCAGACGGTTCGCGCTGCCCGTCTCGATCCTACCCGAACGCTGCGCGACGAGTAGCGAGTTCGGAATTCGAAGTGAGGAGGTCGGAGTTGGGAATGGGGAGGAACGCCTCCAAACCCCCAACCCCGCCCAGTTCAACACCAACCCCTCAACACCAAAACCGCCATGGATCAGGTCTGCATTCCCGTCCCCATGCCCGGCGACGACGAGACCCTGGAATTAGAGGTGACGGTCGGCGGCACCCGGCACCTCGTGGAGTACCGCATCGAAACGGTGACCTGGGGCCCGGAGGGGACGCCCGCGGCACGCGCCGAGGAGATCCGCCGCTTCCTGGACGACTACGATCCCGAGTGGTCGCTCGTCCAGATTGGCGCCCCCGGCGACGGCAACGTCCCCATCACCTTTCGCCGGCGCCGGACTGCCTCGGAGACAAGCGAATCTGACTCGTCGCGGAGCCGCTGAACGGCCAGCGCCCCCCGGCCCCTCGCCTGTTCGTCCATTTTCACCGGGGGGTGTGCGGATCCGCACAGGGGATCGTGCGCCAGCGCCCGCTTCCATTCCGACACGTCCCCTCTGCCGCCGCTAACGGGCGTCGTCGACAGGTGGCACGGCCGTTGATCTGTATCCGCAGTGCAGCAAGGCCCTTTTCCTCCTGATTCGTCGGCACCATGAAACGCCTCGTTCAGCTTCTTCTCGTCGCGGCCTGGATCGTGGGGGCTGTCCTCGGGGACCTGCCCCAACGGTCGTCCGCGTCGGGCGCGGAGGACGCGTCGATGCACCTGCTTGTAGAGACCGAGCGCGCCCAGCTCGGCGTGGAAAAGTCGCGTGTGGTTCTCACCGTCGAGACGCCCTGGCACTCCCAGTGGCGCGTAACGGCCCCGCTCCCGGAGATCCTCACCCCGGACCCCGTCACGGAGCCCTCCTCCCGCTCCGAGACTGCCGCTCCCTCTCCCGTCTGTCCCTCCCTCATCCGCTCTTTTGTGCCCCTGCCATGATCCGTACCCGCACCCTCACGAAGGCCTACCGCAACGGCTTCTCGCAGACCTTCGTCCTTCGCCAAATCGACCTCGACATTGAGGAGGGCGAGTTCGTCACCATCCAGGGCCCGTCCGGGGCCGGAAAGACGACCCTGCTTCACATCTTGGGCTTGCTCGACGAGCCGACCGACGGGTCCTACGAATTTATGGGCGAGCCGGTGCACGAGATGCACGAGAACCGTCGCACCGAAATTCACCGCTCCCAGATCGGGTTTGTGTTCCAGGCCTACCACCTGATCGACGACCTGACCGTGTACGAAAATCTGGAAACGCCCCTCATCTACAAAGGCCTCTCCGGCTCCGAGCGCGAGAGCAAGGTGGCCGACATGCTCGACCGCTTTTCCCTGGTGGCCAAGCAAGACCTCTTCCCCAGCCAGCTGTCGGGCGGACAGCAACAGCTCGTGGGGGTGGCGCGGGCCCTGATCATCGAGCCGACGGTGATCCTGGCTGACGAGCCAACCGGCAACCTGCAGTCGCAGCAAAGCGAGAAGATCATGGAGACAATGACGCGGCTCAACGAGAAGGACAACGTGACGATTGTGCAGGTGACCCACTCCGAGACGCTGGCCTCCTACGGAGGGCGCATCATTGAACTGGACGACGGGTGGGTGGAGGACGATTACCGACTCGACGAGCAGGACGCCGCAACCGCGCGTCCGGCGTAGCCTCTCACACCCCGCGTACCTCCCCAAAATGTCCGCGCCCCCATGGTTCCGGGTGCCGTCAAGTCCGCGGTTCGCGCCGCTCGCCGTCCCCTTGGATACACGGCCATCAACGTCATCGGCCTGGCGGTGGGCATCGCCGTGTGCGCCCTCATCACGCTTTGCGTGCGCCATGAGCTGAGCTACGACGACTTCCACGAGGGCGCTGCGGATCTACCGGCTCGTCCGTGACTTCGGCGATGCAAACCCCGCGTGGGCAAGACGCTGGAGATGACGGGGCTCAACTGGGGCCGCGAAACTGTAGAGGGTACCGTCACCGGTATGTTCTCCCCAATTCCAGACGCCTCCTGCTTTCATCTGCGAATGATCGTTTCGTGGGCCACGATGGATGCGGCGTTCAACTTCACGGAACGCATGAGCGACGACGCGGGGAGCAGGTTTCGGGCCTACTTCAAGCTTCCGGACGACACTAGGCCCGACTCTGTGGCCGCTGCCTTCGCGAACCGGGCTAGGACTCGTCTGGGGGGGACGACTGGATGGGGGCTACCCTCCGCCTACAGCCGCTCACCGACATCCACCTGTATTCCGACCTCAGCCTCGAGACTGAGCCCAACGGGTCGGCCACCTCCGTCTCCGTCTTTTCCGCCCTCGCTTTCTTCATACTCGTCCTCGCGGGCGTCAATTTTGTGAACCCGCCCACGGCACGCTCCTTCGAACGGGCATAGGAAATCGGCGTTCGGCAGTCGATTGGGGCGGCACGGCCGCAGATTCTACGGCAGTTTCTGGCGGAGTCCGCTGTGCTGGTTGGTCTGGCCCTCGGACTGGCGGTCCTGCTGGCAGTCTTGGCCCGCCCCTGGCTCGAATCACTGACCGGCCTCTCCTTTTCCCTCCAGACGTTTGCCGATCCGTACATGCTGGCAGCCCTCGTCGGGATCGGTCTGGGGGCGGCGTTCGAGGAACTGGCCTAGGATCTGGCCCCCGGCTCGCACACCCTGTCCGCAGCGGTGGGGCGTTTCCTCGACGTGGGCGTCGAGGGGCTGGGGGATGGGCCTGAGGGGATCGGGGTCGTTGAGGATCTTCACCTCGCCAGTCTCCACCGGCCGATCGAGCCGACGGCGTTTTTCCTCCTCCCTACCTTGCCGGACACCTGCTACCTGTACGTCGAGGCTGGAGAGATGGGCCAGGGACTTGCCGGGGTCGAAGAGGCCTGGCACCGCTTCCTTCCGAACGCCCCCCTCGCCTACGAATTTGCCGACCAGTTCTTCGCCGCCGTGTACCGGGCCGACCGGCACACTGCCTCCTCGACGTCTTCGCCGGTCTGGCGATTTTCATCGCGGGCCTCGGACTCTTCAGCCTCACTGCCTTCGCTGCCCGGTAGCGGCGTCACGAGATCGGTATCCGGAAGGCCGTTGGAACCTCTGTAGTGCACAGGCCCTCCTCACCGTAGGCGCACAGGCTTTCCGCCCCACCCGCATCGACCCGGCAACGACCCTTCGGGACGAGTAGCGGCCTCTTAGCTCGACACAGGGACCGCCTCACCCGCGCCGCGATGCCGCGTGCGGCTCCAGAAGCGCCGGGTATTTCTTCTCAATCTCCGCCTCCAACTCAGGGTCGAGCCGGGCTTTGAAAAGGGTCTCCACCTCGGAAAACGTGTCGGCGGACGCGTTCCGGATGTTGCGGAGATCCGCGCCCCGTAGGTTGGCCCTGATCAGGGTCGTCTCTCGATGGTCTTCCGAGGCCATCACTCCGGCAAAGACCCCGAAGTGTGCCCCGGAGAGATCGGCCTTCTGCAGGTTGGCTCCCGAGAAATCCACCGTCCCGAGGTAGGCGTCCGAGAGGTCGGCGTTCTGGAGCTCGGCCCCGGACAGGTTGGCCTGGTGCATTGAGGTTTCGGAGAGGGTTGTGTCCTTCAGGTCTGCGTCTTTCAAGTAGGCCCGCTTCAGGGTCTCCGGAGACACATCTTCGCGGTTCAGCCGCCGAATATTGCCGACAATCCGGTAGGTGGCCATCTCCGCCTCCCAGCCCAGCAGGTCGTTGATGGAATTGGTGTACTGCTCGATGCGTCGCTTTCGCTCGGCCTTCTGGTCGAACCAGAGCAGCAGGCATCCAAACAGCAGAAGGTCGAGGAGCGTCCCGTGCGCCTCTGCCAGCACGTTGACCAAGAACTCCGGGTTGCTGAGCCACGCGTCCAACGAGAGCGGTACCAGCAGACCGGCGACGGCAAGAAAAACCAAAAAGGAGAGAAACACGGGCCGGTCGGCGCGGAGCGGCGCGATGTACTGCTCAACGAGGTTGACCGACCACCCGTACCAGCGCGAGGAAGAGCGACGACGCATCGGACCCGGGGCAAGACTGAGAGGAAAAGCAAGACGAGGCACAAGAGGAATTCCGTGCCTCAATGAGTGTTCACACGGCTTTTCTCATGCTCAACGTCCTTCGGCCCATCGTGGCGTCCAGGAGCTCCCTTCCGGACGCAACGTTCCGGGCCGCTGGGCGTCTATACTATGCGTCTTGGTCACGCGGTGGTGCACCGCTTCGTGGTGGGTTTCTTCCCGTGCGGCACGGGACGCCTTCGCAACCTCCGAAGCGCCTGCTTTCCGGCCATGACCCAACAGCAAATCTGGATCGCCGCCATCGCCCTCATCGGGCTCGACCTCCTGTTCCCGGTCATTCCCATCATGCCACTGGTGGCCATCTACGTCCTGATCGCCCAACCCACGTGGTTCAAGGAGTTCGTGGATTACGTCTACCGACGCTGACGCTTTTTTCGTTCGCCTCTCTGGCCTACACAGAATCGTGTCATGGACCTGTCCGCAGCCCGCGTCGCTGTTCTCGTCGACACATCGTTCGAAGACCTCGAGTTTTGGGTACCTGTGATGCGGCTCCGCGAAGCGGGCGCCGAGGTGGTGATTGCCGGGCGCGAGGCCAATGCTTCGTTCACCGGCAAGCACGGCCTTACGGCCACCACGGAGGTCGCCGCCCGCTCGCTCCGGCCCAACCGCCTGGACGCCGTGGTGGTGCCCGGCGGATGGGCGCCCGACAAGCTGCGCCGCGATGATGGGGTCACCTCGCTCATCGCGGAGATGGACGCCCGGGAGAAGATTGTGGCACAGATCTGCCACGCGGGCCTCGTGGGCATCTCGGCGGGCATTGTGGACGGCCGAGCCGCAACCGGCAGCCAGGGCATCAAAGACGACCTCGTGAACGCAGGGGCCGAATGGGTGGACGAAGCGGCCTTCCAGGAAGACCACCTCGTGTGGGGGCGCGTCGTGAAGGACATTCCGGCGTTCTGCCGGACGCTCATCCAGGCCCTCAAGGCCGCTCTCTGAACGCCGCGTCGCCTCGAGAGCCCCTAACGAAAACTTGAGAGCCCCCAACGAAAAAAGGGGATGGCCGAACCTGGGCCATCCCCTTCGCATGGGTGTGTGCTGCACGGGTGTGTGCTGCACGGAAGTACGCTGCGGAGCCAACCGT
>ERZ1034543.327-NODE-327-length-12153-cov-2.997603_pt1 | contig 12153 bp, 11 predicted proteins | sample MGYA00520654_ERZ1034543 | MGnify/ENA primary metagenome ERZ1034543 (study PRJEB33760, sample SAMEA4777712) | hypersaline lake metagenome | biome: hypersaline environment; feature: brines | place: Spain | collected 2012-08 | depth 0 m ... | reverse complement strand
AACGGCGGGATTCTCTCCTCGAAGAAAGATAGGTCGTGTAGTCGCGGCGACAATACGATACCGTTCGGAAGGCGTCGTGCCCGGCCACTGGCGGCCTACTCGGCGCGGGCGACGACGGAGACGTAGCCGATCCGTCCGTCGTCGACGGCGGCCTCCAGATCCTCGATTGCGGTCCGGATTCGTGTCCCCCGCTCCCCGAGCAACCCGAGGAGGGGGCCGTAGTCGACCCGCCGGTTCACTCGGTCGCGCATCGCCACCAAGTCGTCGTGGTGGTCGTTCATCGACTGCACGGCGAAGCCGGCGGCTTCGAGCGCCGCCGTCAGGTCGTCGCGGCGCCGCGCCCCGGTGAGACAGAGCGCTTCCGCGACTCCGTCGGGAACGACTGGCTTCTCCCCCGCGACGACCACGTCCGAGACGGCGAGTCGGCCCCCCTCGCGGAGCACGCGCCGGCACTCGGCGAGCGCCGCCGGGAGGTCGGTCAGACAGAGGACACACTCCGCGAGGACGACGTCGACGGCGGCGTCGCGGACGGGAAGCGCCGTCGCGTCGCCCCTGATCGCCGGCGCCGCGGCGGCCCCGAGGGTCGGATCGGGATCGAGGCCGGCGGCGTCGGCGCCGCGATCACGCGCCAGCGGAAGGGCGTCGCCGGCGCCACAGCCCACCTCTAGCAGCCGGGTGTCGGCGTCCACGTCCGCGCGGTCGAGCAGGCGTTCGGTGGCCGCCGTCCCGCCCGGGTGGAGCGGGCCGTCGAGCAGGGTGTCGAGCGCCCGCCACGGGTCGGCGAGCGCGGCGTCGAGGAGTCCCCTCATCGGGACCCCCCACCGTCCGTAGCCGGGCGCTCGGTCCCCTCGTCCGCCTGCCCGCCGCCGACCGCGTCGCGGCCACCCCAGCCGTTGCGGTTCCGGAGCGCGTACTCGCCGTCGGTCGTCGTCATGTTGTAGCCACAGAAGGGAACGAGGTCGCCGTCGGTCGTCGGCACGGAGAGGCAACAGTTGCTCAGGCGGTTCACGTCCGCGGCGTCGGCGTCCATGAAGCCGGTAAAGGAGACGGGCACCACCTCGTCGAACAGGTCGGCGACGCCGCCCGCGTCGGCGCCACAACAGCCCGCGGTCTTGCACGCCCACTCCTGCCCGGCGGCGGTCCCCGCGAGCAGTTCCATGTAGTCGGCCTCGTCGACCAGTCCGGAGAGGGTGTCCCACAGGCGGTCGTCGACGAACTGGGTGAGCGGGACGAACGGGAAGTCGTCGTCGCCGTCCGCCGCGCCCCCGTCGCCGACCCCGCCTACGTCCGCCGTCCGCGGCACGAACGCGGTCCCGATCTGGCAGTACGCCGAGCAGCAGGGCGCAGGGAGCATGTCGCGGGGGTCGAGCGATTCGATCTGGTCGGCCAGCCGTCGCGTGGCGTCGTCGATGGCGTATCGCCCTTCGTGCTGGTCGTAGCGGCCGAAGTGGGCCACGGGCTGGAAGTTGACCGAGCGGACGACGTCGCGGTTGTCGAGCGCGAACCGGACGATATCGCCCATCTCGTCGTCGTTGACGCCGGGGACGACGGTGGGAACGAGGACCACGGGGAGGTCGACCGCCCGGCAGGCCTCGATGGCGTCCCGTTTCTCGTCGGCGAGGTCGACCCCGCGGATGCGCTCGTACGTCTCGGCCGTCAGGCCGTCGAACTGGAGGTAGACGGCGGTCACGCCGGCGTCGACGAGCGTCCGCGCGTAGCCGTCCTCGGCCGCCAGCCGAATCCCGTTGGTGTTGACTTCGACGTGGTCGATGCCACGCTCCCGCGCCCCGGCGACGAGGTCGGGCAGGTCGTCGCGGACCGTCGGTTCGCCGCCGGAGAACTGGATCGGGCGCCCGCCGGCGTCGGCCACGGTGTCGAGGAGGGCGTCGAGTTCGGCCGTCGACCGATGCTCGCCGCCGGGCCCCGAACTCGCGAAACAGAACGAACACGAGAGGTTGCAGTCGTCGGTCACCTCGACGACGGCGAGGCAGGCGTGATCGGGGTCGACGGTCAGGTCGCCGCCGTCGTGTTCCGGGCTGGGGCCGAAGTCGGCGGCCCAGTCCCAGTGGTCGAACGATCCCCAGACCTGGCGGCTGGCGGTGCCGTGGGTCGGGCAGTCACGCGTGAGGAAGACGCCATCCCCACGCCGTTCGTACCGCCCCGGTACGGGCTCCAGACAGTCGGGACAGAGGCTCGTCGTCGTGGCGAGTTCGTCGGCCGTCATGCGGGGTGTGAGCATACGACACGTATAAGGGTGTCGTGGCTGTGCGCGGCCGCCGGTGGACGCACCGCGTGCCGAAGCGCCCAACGCTTTTTCACGGCCGGCGCGGAGCGGGCGTATGGACGCGGCCGGGGTGGGGACGGGGATGGCCGACGACTCGCCGACGGCGCTGGCACGGGGGCTCCTCCGCGCCTGCGAGCGGGGGGAACCGACGGAGCGGCATCTCTCGGCGCTCGCGGCCCTCGACGACGACGACCTGCGACGGGTGCGAGAGGAGAGGGCAGCCGCCGTCGCGTTCTGGCTGAACTGTTACAACGCGGGCACGCAGTTGCTCCTCCGGGACCACCCGGACCGGTACGAGAGCGTCCTCCGATCCGTTCGGTTCTTCGGGCACCCGGCGCTCACCGTCGCGGGGACCCGGCTCTCGCTCGACCGCATCGAGAACGGCCTGCTCCGTGGCGGGCGTTCGAAGTACGGCCTCGGCTACCTCCCGAAACTCCTCGTGACGGCGTTCGAGCGCCGCTACCGGCTCCGGTCGTGTGACCCACGAATACATTTCGCGTTGAACTGCGGGGCCGCAAGCTGTCCGGCGATCAGGGCGTACGACCCCGCGACCGTCGACGACCAACTCGACCGGGCGACGCGGACGTATCTCGACGCGACCGTCACCTACGACGCCGACCGGGACGTCGCGCACGTCCCGCGGGTGTGCCTGTGGTTCCGTGGGGATTTCGGCGGCAGGGCCGGGATCAGGCGGCTTCTTCGGGACCACGGCGTCGTTCCCGAGGACGCGACGCCGTCGCTCCGGTATCGCGGGTGGGACTGGTCGAGGGCGGCCGGGGCGTTCGTCGAGTGACGCGGGGCAGTACCCCACGACTGCGGGGCGATCAGCCGCCGAGGTAGAGTTCGGCCACGTCGTCGCTCTCGAGGAGTTCCTCGCCGGCCCCCTCGAAGCGGTTCTCGCCCATGTCGAGGACGTACCCTCGGTCGGAGACGGACAGCGCCTTGCGGGCGTTCTGTTCGACCATCAGGATGGCCGTGTCCGTCTCGTCGCGGATCGTCACGAGGCGATCGAACATGTCGCCGACGAGGTCGGGCGCGAGGCCGGCCGACGGCTCGTCCACGAGCAACAGGTCGGGGTCGATCATGAGCGCCGAGGAGAGCGCCAGCATCTGTTGTTGCCCGCCGGACATGGTCTGGGCCTTCTGTGTCTGGCGCTCTTCGAGGATCGGGAACCGCTCCCACACTGCCGCCAAGTCGGCCGCGGACACCTGATCTTCGATGTACGCCCCCATTTCGAGGTTCTCGCGGACCGTGAGGGTGGGAAAGACGTTCTCGCGTTGCGGGACGTAGCACATGCCGCGTTCGGTCACGCGGTCGGCCCGAAGGTCAGTGATATCCTCGCCGGCGAAGGTGACGGTGCCGGACCAGCAGTCGATGAGCCCGTAGACGGCCTTCATCATCGTCGACTTGCCGGCGCCGTTCGGGCCGATGATGGTGACGATTTCCCGCTCCTCGACGTCGATGTCGACGCCGTGAAGGATCTCCGCGTCGCCGTACCCCGACACCACGTCGCGGGCTTCGAGCAGCGCCATCGTCAGGCCACCCCGAGGTAGGCCTCGATGACCGCATCGTCGGTTCGAATCTCCGCCGGCGGTCCCTCGACGAGTTTCTTTCCCTCGTTCATGACGATGATCGTATCGGAGAGTTCCATGATCACTTCCATGTCGTGTTCGACGATACAGAACGTGTACCCCTCGTCGCGAAGCGCCTCGATGCGGGCCATCAGTTTCTGCGTGAGCGACGGGTTGACGCCGGCGACGGGTTCGTCGAGCAGGATGAGTTGCGGTTCGAGCATCAACACCCGCCCGAGCTCCAGGAGTTTGCGCTGTCCCCCGGAGAGGTTGCCGGCGGGTTCGTCGCGGACGTGGTCCATCTCGAGGAGTTCGAGCATCTCCGCGGCGCGTTCACGCACCGCGGCCTCCTCCTCGCTGACGCGGTCACGGCGGAGCCAGGTGTTCACCAGGTTCTCGCCCGCCTGCCCTTGGGGGGCGAGCATCAGGTTCTCCAGTGCGGTCATCTCGCCGAGTTCGCGCGTGAGTTGGAAGGTGCGTACCAGCCCCTCCCGGGCGAGCATGTACGGTCGGCTGTTGGTGTGGCCGGGCCGACGCTGGGTGAGTCGCTGTTTGGCGAGATACCCACCGGCACCGAGGGCAGCGCCGGCGGCCGTGGTGCCGAGGGCCGGCGCCGCGCTCAGCCCGAGCGGCGCGAGACCCACGATGCCGCCGAGGGTGCCGGTCACGAGGCCGCTGGCCCCGCCCCAGATGATCGTTTCGTCGCGGTGTGGGCGCATGATCCGCTGGAGGTTCTGGCCGTCGTATCTGACGACGCCGTCGTCGGGTTCGTAGAACCCGCTGATGAGGTTGAACGTCGTCGTCTTGCCCGCGCCGTTCGGCCCGATGAGGCCGGTGATCGATCCCGCGTCGATATCGAAGGTGGCGCCGTCGACGGCGACGATACCGCCGAAGGTCTTCCGCAGGTTCTCGACTTCGAGGATGGGGTCGCTCATCCGTCCACCTCCGACGTCGAAGTCGAAGTCGACCGCTCGTCGCGGCCGAGCAGTCCCTCCGGGATGTAGTAGAGAACGAGGAGGAACAGGACGCCGACGACGACGAGCCGGAAGGCCTGGATGTTGACGCGGACGGCGGGCGGGAAGTAGGAGGCGAGCTGGGTCGTCGCCTGCTGGAAGGCCCAGAAGATGCCCGCGCCGAGGAGCATCCCCTTGTTGTTGCCCGCGCCACCGAGGAACATGATCAGGAGAGTGATGAACGTGATTCTGGGGGCGAAGGTGGTGAACGTCAGTCCCTGAGCGTACATCGCCCAGAGGGCGCCGGCGAAGCCGCCGAGCGCCGATCCGAGGACCATCGTCTGCACCTTGTAGACGAACGGGTCCTTCCCGAGGGACTTCACCACCGTCTCGTCGTTGCGCACGGCCCGGAGGACGCGCCCGAACGGCGACCGAACCGTCAGTTCCAGCACGGAGTAGAGCGCGACCAAAAACAGCACGAAGCCGGCGAGTTGGAACCGCGAGTAGTCGACCTTGGTCGTCAGGTCGCCGACGAACACCACCGCGTAGTCGATGCCTACGTCGCCGCCGAACTGGAGGATCCAGACGACGTTCTGGACGAGGATGTTGAGCGCGGCGGCGAGGTCACCGTCGCCGAGCGGCCCCAGGATCGGGAGGAGGAAATACCACAGCGCGACGAACCAGAGCGCTCCGACCCCGACGACGGTGAGTTTCACCCGCGCGACCCACTCGATGCGGGTGACGCCGAGGTAGTAGGCGGCGACCAGCGCGGCCAGCAGGCCGAGGGTCAGCGCGCTCTTGAGGCCGACCGATTCGACGACCGGCAGCGGGAGCAACGCCACCAACAGCCCCGTCCCGAGTCCGACGCCGACCGCCCACTCGCGCCGTCCGAGACGTCGGTAGTGATGCGAGACGAGCACCAGCGCGACGAACCACGTGTACAGGGAGACGAGAGCGCCGAGCGACAACAGCGGATCGACCGCCACGAGGACGACGAAAGACAGCACCCCCGCGACGAGGCCGGCGAGGGCGCCGACAGCCGGCAGGGAGCCGATGCCGCCCGGGCGGCGCTGGAGGCGCGTCAGGCCGAACGTGGTCACGGCGTAGACGGCCGCGAGCGGGAGCCGCGAGTCCGACTCGCGGAGGGTCCCGAGCGCGCCGGTGGCGACGGCCCAGACGACGGCGACGATGAGGCCGAACAGGGCCGGGCCGACGACCGTATCCATGGCGAGCGGGAACAGCGACTGGAGCGGCGGGCTGTAGCCACGGAGCGCGTCGGGACCGTTGGCCAGCCACGTCTCCGACTGGATGACCCGCTGGAAGATGACCGATACCCCGAGGACCGTGATGGCGAGGTAGTCCTCGCGTAACCGGATCGTCGGCAGTGCCACCAACCCCCCGACGATGCCGGCGAGAACCGTCGCGGCGAGGATGGCGACGGCCCACGTTCCGATCACGGGCACGTCGCCCAACCCGATGACGTACGCCGTGAAGTCGGTCGGATCGTCCGGGCCGAGGACGAACAGCGCCGCCGTGTACGCGCCCACGAGGTAGAACCCGACGTGGCCGAAATCGAGCAACCCGGTGTGGCCGTATTTGATGTTCAGCCCGAGCGAGAGGATGCCGTAAATCGACACCAGCAGCATGAACGAGATGACGACGTCGGACGCGGCCATCTCAGCTCCCCCCCACGATGCCTTCGGGTTTGACCAGCAACACGAGCAACAGAACCACGAACGCGACGGGGATGCGGTAGGTGGCGCTGAGTCCCGGTATGGCGAAGATGCCCACCTCCATCGCGAGTCCGACGATGTAACTGCCGAGGATGGCGCCGTAGACGGAGATGCCGCCGAGGATGACGCCGGCAAACATCGCGAGCAGGAGGTTGAACCCGAGGTTGATCGTGATGGAACTGAACAGGAAGCCGAGCATGACGCCGCCGATGGCGGCGAAGAGCCCGGAGATGATCCAGACGGACATCATCACTTGCCGGGTGTTGATGCCGCGGACCATCGCCAGTCGGCGGTTGTCGCTCGTCGCCCGCATCGCCGTTCCGAGCGTCGTCGCCTGTAACAGGTAGTGGAGCGCGGCCATCATGGAGGCGGCGAGCGCGATGATGCCGAGCCGGAGCGGCGAGGTGCGGATGCGCGTCGAGAGTATCGACGCGTCGGGGACGGTACCGTTGGCGCCGCTCCAGAAGGCGGCCACGCCGAGGGCGACGACGACGGTGCTAGCGCCGACGGCGGCGAGTCGCGGCCCGATGACGGCGGCGGATCCCCGTCGCCGGCGGTAGGCGGCGGCGGCCAGTGCCACCGCCGCGACGACGACGGCGCCGAGTTCCAGCCACGAGTAATCCATCACGAGCAGTTGTCTGGACGCCTCGCTCCGCGTCTCTTGGATGCTGACGATCAGGCCGTCGTCGACGACGAAGAAGTCGAAGAACTTCGCGAGTGTCACGTCGAGTTGCCCACCCAGGAACGGCACCGTCGTCTCGACGGTGTAGAACCGGATCTCGCCGCCGAATATCGTCTGGATGCCGAACCGGACGACGAAGGCCACGGCGAGCGAGACGATGAGCATGAGGGCGAGTTCGACGTCTTTCTCGCGGAATTTCCGGAAGATCAGCGATTCCAGCAGGGGGACGATGGCGCCGAGCAGGACGAACGAGAAAAGCAGCGCTGCCTCGAAGGAGGGTGCCCCGAGCACCACGCCGGCGCCGACGAGCGCCGCGAGGGCGGCGTGAACTCCGAGCGCGACGCCGTCGGGGGCGTCGATGCCCCACCAACGTCCCTTCAGCGCCGGGACGCCGCCGAGGTGATACACGGTGCCGAGGACGCCGGCAGCCGACAACACGAACAGCACGGCGGCGCCGGCGGCGCCGACCTGCTGGGAGCCGGTCGCGAGTACGTCGAAAAGCGGTACGGTGTCCGGTTTGTTGACGAGCAACGCGGCGTACGCGCCGAGTGTCAGCAAGTCCCCGTGGGCGAAGTTGGGCACCTCGGCGATGTCGTACACCAACGCGAGACCGGTGGCACCGAGCGCAACGATACTCCCGGTCACGATCCCGGTCACGACTGCGTTCAACAACCCCGTCTCGGCCGCCATGACTGCTAATGACTGTCAGGGGTTAATATCATTTCGGGATCGGTGGATCCTCGATGAACTGTTCGGGGCGACCGGGCGCGATTCGGGCGGAGTTATCGCAGTTTCGAGACGACTGTAAAGCGAGTGAACGACCGTGTACGACCGTTTTCACCGGTGCCAACGAGAGAATCGGTCGCAGTGGTGACTGGAGTTTGCCCTACGTATCGGTTTAGTTAGACAATAGATTAATCTATGTCAAGAAATAACACGTTACACGTCATGTCAGACCGTAGTCGGCGCGATGTTCTCAAAGGGCTCGGTGCGACAGGTGCGACCGGTATCGTCTCACTCGCTGGTTGCTCCCAGCAGGAAGGGGGCGGTGGTGACGGCGGCGACGCGACGGCCACCGAAACCTCGATGGACGGTGGCGACGCGACGGCCACCGAAACCGAGGGCGGCATGGAGGGCGGCGAACCAATCGCCCTCGGCTCTATCTTCCCGGTGACCGGCACTAACAGCGCCTACGGCGGCGGGCACCAACAGGCGTTCAACCTCGCCGTCGAGGAGATCAACGGAAGCGGTGGCGTCCTGGGCGGCCGGGAGATCACCCCGGTCAACCGCGACACCGAGGGGAGTCCGTCGCGGGCGGCCCAGAAGTTCCGGACGATGATCAACCAGGAGGGAGTCGTCGTGCTGGTCGGGCCGTACTCCAGCGGTATCGGGACGACGCTCGCCCCCATCGCCCGCGACAATCAGGTGATGGAGGTGTCCAACGGCAACACCTCGCCCGCGCTGGCGACGGCCGGTGTCAACGAGAGCAACGGCGTCAAATACTACGGCCGGACCTCACCCAACGACGTCCAGCAGGCGCTCGTGATGGCCCGCGTCCTGAATCAGACGCTCGAGGCCGAGACGGCGTCGTTCCTCTTCGTCGACAACCCGTACGGGCAGGGACTCGCCGAAGCCGCGAGCGAGAGCTTCGACGGGGAGACGCTGAACATGGTGGGCTACTCCCAGCAGACCAGCGACTACACGTCCACGCTGGATTCGGTGTTCGATGGCAACCCCGATGCAGTCGGCGCAGTCATGTACCCCGGGGGCGGTCGGACCATCCTCCAGCAGTGGAATCAAGGCGGCTACGGCGGCGACTGGGTCGGCGCCGAGGCGATCCTCTCGCCGCAGTTGCTCTCCGATCTCTCGGACATCGTCGAGGGCATGTACATCACCTCGCCCCAGACGGCAAACAGCGAGACGTTCCAACGGAACATGGGCGGGATGGGGAACATCACCCAGTTCGCACCCCATGCCTACGACGCGACGTATCTGATGGGGCTGGCGATGGAGCGGGCGGGCGAAGCGAGCGGCACCGGCATCGCGGAGAACATCCGGCCGGTTTCCCGGTCGAACGGCGACGAGACGACCGTCTCCGTCGCGGAGTTCCAGGCTGGCAAGGAGGCCATCGCCAACGGCGACGCCATCGATTACGACGGCGCGTCCGGCTCCGTCGATCTGAACGAGAACCTCGAACCGGTCGTTCCCTACCGGATCCTGCAGGTCCAGAGCGGCGAAGCCCAGCAGGTCGAGGAGGTGCCGCTGTCGTACTTCGAGGGCAAAATCTAACGGGGGTTTAATCCGCCGCTCCCCGTAACGCCGCCATGCGCGCCGAGTTCGAGGACGGCTGGCATCCCTCGACGAAACTGAACGTCATCGGGGCGGCGCTGGATTTCACGCGTGTCGACCCGCTCCCCGAGAACGTCACCCGGGACGAGATCGAGGAGTACTGTTACACGCTCGAACAGCTGTACGGGTCCTACGTCGAGCGACTGGTCGACGAGACGGTACTCTCCCAGCGGGAGGCCCGGACCTGGGTGCTGCGCAACCTCGTCCACGAGGGAGCGGACCGGCTCACGTTCGACGCCGTCGGCCTCTACATCTGGGCCGTCGGCCGGTCGGCCGACGGCGATCCGCTCTCGCGGACTATCGTCGCCGACTACCACGACCGGGCACGGGGGAAACTCGACGCCGCCGAGGCGACGGTGGCGTACGCCCAGCCACCGCCGTACCCCGACGACCTCTTCGACGAGCCGACGATGCTGTGGGTCGACGGGGGGGTGGCCGAGCGGCTCACCAACCGACTCGGCCCCGAGGAGAGCTTCAGCGACGTGGTCGACCGACTCTTGGACGAGACGGTCGTGGCCGTCGAACTGCGGACGCTGGTCGAACGCCTCCGCGACGAGCGAGAGGCGTCGTACGTCGGCGTCGGGACCGTCCGTCCGGGCTGGGACCGCGACCTCCCGCTGTCGGTTCACGTTCCGGATCCCGGTGGGTCCCCGGCCGTCACGGACGCCGAGGTCGTTCGCGTCGGCGGGCGGACGCTCCCGTTCGGCATCGAGGAACGGCCGGCCGAGACCGGGACGGGGTCGACCCTGACGCTGTTTGCCGGCGGCGAGGTCGAGCCGGCGACCGGCGTCGAGCGGCTCCGCGAGGCGCTCGACGGCGTCGAGGCGACGCTTCCCGAGGCGGTCGAGCGGGCCGCGGCGGCGGATGCGTCGGCGCTCGCCGTCGCCGACCGGCCGGTCGGGACGGGGCTTCACCTGCTCGCGGTCGCCGCGGACGACGACGCGTTCGCCCATCTCGACCGACTCCTCCTCGACGACCGGACGCTGACCGTCGAGCGGGTCACGAGGCCGTCGGTCGCGGCGTACGACCCCGACGGAACGACGCTGTTGTGGACGGCACCGGACGCCCCGTTCGACGAGTCACGCGACCTGCCGGCCGATCCGGCGGCGCGGCGACGGCGACTGCCGACGGCGGTCCTTCGCACCGGGTGACGCGACACGCGGGACCCGGACGCTTATTCACCCGACGTTCATTGGACGGGTATGGACGGCGAAATTTCGGTCGAAGAGGTCGAGGCACTGCTGGACGACGGGGACGGACCGCGCATCGTCGACATTCGGTCGCCGGGCGAGTTCGCCCGCGGACACATCCCCGGCAGCGAGAACGTGCCGTTCGGCGAACTGCCCGACCGCGTCGCGGAGTTCGCCGGCGCCGACCGCATCGTCACCGTCTGTCCGCACGGCAAGGCGAGCGTTCAGGCCGCCCGACTCATCGGCTCCTACGAGGGAACGACGGACGCACGCGTCGAGAGCATGGCTGGCGGACTGGAAGCGTGGGAAGGCAACCTCGAAGCCGGCGCGGAGGGCGACGGCGAGACCCCGGAGTCACCCTTTTAAAATAGCTCGACGGGCGGGCAGTCAGGTACCGATCACGATCACGCGACGTTGAACCCTTTGTCGCGGAGGAAGTCCTCCACGCGGCCGAGGTGGTTCCCCTGGAGTTCGATCGAGCCGTCCTCGACGGTTCCGCCGCAGGCGAACTTCGACTTCAGGTCCGACGACAGGCTATCCATGTCGACGTCTTTCGGATCGAACCCTTCGATGATCGTTACCTCCTTCCCGTAGCGGCGCTCGTCGATGCGGATGTTGATCTCCTGAGACTCCTTGGCCACGTCCTCACAGACGCAGAGTTCCTCAGGCAGCCCGCACGTCGAGCAGACTTCCGACATTACAGCGTAAAGCTACTGGATGAGGCTATTAAACAGTGTCGGGACGCCGAGCGGGATAGCGGTTCGTCCGTCCCGTCGTCGGTCAGTCACGACGGTCCGAATCGCCGGCGAACGGCCGCGTCGGCAGGGTTCGCTCCCGGACCAGTTCGCCGACGGCGTCGGTTGCGTCGTCGGCGGCCGCCCGGTCTATCCCGTCGCCGTACCGGGCGCGTTCGTACGTGGCGAGGACGCGGGCCGCGCGGTCGTCGGCGGTCACGCTCCGGACGAACGCCCGCGGCGTCTCGCTGGGACGACGCGGTCGCTCCTGCCGTTCGAGCAGGTAGGCGAGACGCTCGAACGCCCGCACGGCGTCGGCGTCGGGGTCCCGCCGTGGCCCGCGCCGGCGGAGCCACACCGCCCGAACCGCGCGGCGGCCCGCGCCGGTGCGACGGACGGCGGCCCCGACGCCGACGAGGACGACGCCCCAGAACGCGAGCGTCTCGGTCGACGGCAGGTCGACCCCGTCGTCTCCCGTCGCCCGCTGCTGGACCGCGCCGCCGACGGCGCCCGAATCGCCGGTGCCGACCGACGCGTTCCCCGTCGGTACCGGGTCCGCGCCGGTGGGGGTCGCCCCGTCGCCGCCGGTCGGCGTCGGCGTCGGCGTCGGCGTCGGCGCCCCCGAATTCTCGGCGTCGACGCCGGGGTCGCCGCGTT